>Ga0075154_10002858_pt1 | contig 11135 bp, 9 predicted proteins | sample JI71714BDNA_FD_70965 | JGI IMG/M metagenome (GOLD analysis project Ga0075154, IMG submission 70965) | Wastewater effluent complex algal communities from Wisconsin, to seasonally profile nutrient transformation and Carbon sequestration -... | ecosystem: Engineered > WWTP > Effluent > Algae... | reverse complement strand
AACAGGATGGCACTGAGCACCGCGAGGATGCTCTCGCTCATGGGCACCGCAGAGAAGGCGCCGTAGGCACCCCATTGCAACACTTGGGAAAGGAACCACGCCAAGGGGATCTGGATCAGCAGGAAGCAGATCGCGTTCATCCACGTCGGCGTCATGGTATCACCCGCCCCGTTGAACGCTTGGGCGAACACCATACCATAACCGTAGAAGAAATAGCCGAGGCAAAGGATCCTCAGCGCTGAGATGGCATACTCGGCCACGGCCGGATCGGTGGTGAAGAAACCCACGAGCCAGCTGGTGGTGAGCCAGAACAGGACGGCCACACACACCATGTAGAGCATGTTGATGTGCCCGCAATACCACGCGCTCCGAGCAGCTCGATCCGGCTGCTTGGCACCCAGGTTCTGGCCCACCAAGGTGCTTGCCGCGTTGGCCACCCCCCAGGAAGGGAGCAGCGAGAAGATCATGATGCGCACCGCGATGGTATATCCCGCCACCGCTCCGCTGCCGAAGACCGCCACGATCCGCGATAGGAAGATCCAACTCACGGAAGGCAACACGAATTGGATCACACCGCCGGCCGAGACCTTCAGGATGTTCACCATCACCTCCTTGTCCAGGACCATGGGCATGCCTTTCAGCGAGATGCGCCCGCGGCCGTCGAAGAGATGATAGAGCTGGTACAACACACCTGTACCGCGACCGATGGTGGTGGCCATGGCAGCCCCCATGATGCCAAAACCGCCCCAGCTACCGAAACCATGGATCAGCAAGGGACACAGGATGATGTTCATGCCATTGGCCAGCATGAGCGACCGCATAGCCATGGCCGCATCGCCCGCACCGCGGTAGATGGCGTTGATGCCGAAGAGCAGCAAGATGATGATGTTCCCGCCAAGCATGATGCGCATGTAGCGCGGACCTTCAACGAGCACGTCGGCCTCTGCACCCATCAACGCGAGGAGGTCGCGTGCATAGATGATGCCCGGGATGGCGATCACCACGCCGAGCGCAATGGCCACCAATACGCCTTGCATCGCGGCGCGGGCGGCACCGCTGGGGTCCTTCTCACCCGTGCGCCGGGCCACCACCGCGGTGATGCCCATGCCCAAGCCCCATGCGAGCGAATACACCAACGTGAGCACGCTCTCCGTCAACCCCACCGTGGCGATGGCGTGTTTGCCCAAGCGGCTTACGAAGAAGATATCCACGAGCGCGAACACCGACTCCATGGCCATCTCCAACACCATGGGGATGCTCAACAACACGATGGCCCGCCTTACCCCGATGCCGGTGTAGTCGGTATCCTCCGAGGCCGTGAGGCTTTCCTTGATGATGGCGAACAATTTGCGCATGAAAGCGGATGACGTTGACGAGGAACGCGTCGTTGCCCCGGGCACAAGATGGGCAACAGGAACGAAAGCCGAATGAACAAAGGAGACATCGACCCCCAGAGCGCGGGTGAACGAACGAAGGGATCGACCACCGAGCGGAACCTTCACAATACCCATCGGTCTTGTGAAAAGTTCAGGAGTCAGGTGCGGCCCGGTCCTTGCACGGTGCCGGTAGCTTTGTCACCATGATGCGCTCGTTTACCTTCATCGTTGGGCTCGTGCTCGTGAGCAGTAGCAGCACAGCCCAGAACGTCTTGCAGCGTCAGCTGTTGAACGACACCATGCCCAACCTCGTGCCCAACCCCGGCTTCGAGGAGAGCGTCCGCACCTTCTGCAGTTGGACCCAGGATCCGGCCAAGTTCAACGCGAATATGACCGGCTGGAACTCGCCCACGCAGACCACGCCGGACCACTTCAGCACCAAGAACGACAGCGAATGCTGGGCCCATCCCGCCAAACACAGCGGGGGAAAGCAGAGCACGCATGCTGGTCAGGCGATGGCGGGCATCAAGGTCTACGGCAAAGGAAACACGCCGACCTACTGGCACGAGTACCTCCAGACCCAACTGCCCGTGCCGCTCGAAGCCGGAAAGCGCTACATCGCTGAGTGTTGGGTGTTGCGTTCCGCGCGGAGCAACGAGGCCAGCAACAACATCGGCATCGCTTTGCTGGACACCGCCGTGAGCACCCGCGATTGCCTCCCGTTGTACATCACCCCGCAGGTGAACGAGGAGAAGCTGATCAAGGGCGGCTGGCAGAAGGTGAGCGGCGTGTTCGATGCGACCGGCAAGGAGCAGTACTTGTTGATCGGCAACTTCTACGGCGATGAGGTGACCACACACGAACGCCAGCCCGAAGGTGAACGTGGTGCGTATTACTACATCGACGATGTGAACGTGCGACTGGCGCCTCCCGGCACGGCACTCACGCCCAAACCGAAGCAGAGCGTACCGCCACCGCCCAAGAAGATCGTACCCGACCACGCCAGCACCAAGACCGTGGACATCCACGAAGTGGAGCCCGCGGTAGGCACCCGAGTACGGCTGGACAATGTGCAATTCGAGTTCGACAAGGCCACCTTGCTGCCCGGCTACGAAAAGGAGTTGGACAAGCTGGTGGATGTGATGACGGACTACCCCTTCCTCCGCGCCGAGATCGAGGGCCACACGGACGACCAGGGCAGCGATCCCTACAACCTGAAGTTGAGCGACGACCGCGCCAAAGCCGTGGTGGACTACCTGGTGAAGAAGAAGATCGACACTGCCCGCCTCACGTGGAAGGGTTATGGCGAGACCAAACCCCTGAAGCCGAACACCAGCGAGGAGAACCGCGCATTGAACAGGCGGGTTGAGTTCAGGGTGGTGGAGCGGTAGTGGGAGGTGTGCTCTCCAAATGACGATCAGGTTGGCACCGAGCTTCGATCTGTCCGATCGGTAGCCGAAAGAAACACCTGGGTTCATTTTTACATCTTATATTCGATCCACATATATATCAACACCATGATCTCCAAACCGTCCTTTCGTTGCATCATTGCTACTTTGATCGCAGGGCATCTATGCACGAACCTTACTGCACAAGAGATCCCGATCGATATCCTGACCCGGGTGAATGCGGTGGACTACATCTTTGAAGGCAGGGTGATCAAGTCCACACCGTACAGCACAAGCAACGGCAGGTTCGTTCACACGTCGAATACCATTCAAGTCCTAAAGGTCCTGAAGGGTGATATCTCCTGTGGTACGATCGAGTTGATCACGGACGGTGGAAAAACGGATGACCTGTGGGTTGATCCTTCCCACAGCCTTGACCTGAATGAAGGCTGCGCGGGAATTTTCCTGGCGAAGGGAACGGACAAAGAGCTTTCGCCTGTGGATTTCTATCCGGAATCCAACTACCAGAAGATCGAGGCCACCTTCGAAGACCAGTCATTCATCAAATATTGGTACGATGGTGTCGATTGGCGCGCATCGGACATGTGGCAGTACTTCGGGGACGTTGAACTCGCCCGACAACTGGCCGAACAAGTCGTAGGATTCAACTTCGTGGACTGCGCTACACCCCTGGCACCCCAACCGTGGGATGTACCGGCGACCGTCAACACAGACCAACAACGAACTGCGCTACGGACGGATATGGACATGATCCGGCAGCGTATGGCGGAAGTCGCTGCAAAGCGGATGGAGATGGAACTCGAGGGTCGAGGTAGCGCCATGGGTGAAGTAAGCTACGCTATGACGAACATCGAGGTGACGGGAACCGACCCAATGTATCTAGAGTTCGACATCACCATGCACGATGACATGGGCGACAAGTACCTCTACTGGGCAGGGCCGCGCATCGTTTACGACACCTTGGTCTTCGGCTCCAGCATCGGGCAAACGACGAACATCGATGTGATCAACGCCGGACTGATCGCAGATCCGAACTGTTACGGTTTCAGCTACCCACTTGATCTGGAAGCGAACTCCTTCGTTGCCTTCGCGTACCCGGCCTTTCAATCCCAATGCCTGGCCGTTGTGCCAACCACACCGGTACAGATCTTTCACATCCGGATGCGCGTCTTGGATTGTATTCCATCCACCCTCACAATGGCTGACGCGCCGATCTCCGAAGGACCCAGCGCTGTGCTTTACTACTCCGGCTGGTCAGAAACAGCCGAACAAGGCGATGTTTTCGACTACGCGTCTGCGGATCTTGGCCAAGTCGAGGAACTGGAGGGTTGCGGCCCCATGATCACGAGCTTCAACCCTACGACGGTAGCGGGCGGAATACTTCAGGTACTTGAAATTCACGGGCATGGCTTTGGAGATACAAGAGGTGCCGGCACAGTGTTCTTCAAGAATGCGGATACCGGTGGAAGCTCCGAAGTCGCATGCGATGCATCCGACTTCTTGATCGGCGGATGGTCCGATGATCTGATATACCTCTACGTGCCATCGGCAGATACTGCCCTAGTCGGATCCTTAACAACTCCCTACGCAACGGCTGGAACGGGAACTTTTCGGGTAGTCACCGACGGTGGGATCTCCATCCCAAGTCCAGAACCTTTGACGATAGTGCATTCGGTTTCTTCTTATCCTGGTCTTTACCCCAAACCACCCGCGCGCCTAGGTCCTTGGTCAGTTTTCGAGGGCAGGTACCTATTCCACATTGATTCACTGGTTGCCGCCTATGAAGATGGAGCTATGATTCCAGTCATCCGGAAAGCGCTTCGCGAATGGACCTGTCTCACTGGTGTAGATTGGGCTATCGCAGAAGACTCCTTGTACCAAGCACTGCCTGTGGCGGAACGTGACTCTGTTTGTGTGATAAATTTTGGTAGCCTGGCTCCTGGGGTAGTTGCGCAGGCGCAGCCTTACCCCGTGATTTGTGATGGCAAGTACTACTACCTTGAATCGGATCTGACTTTGAACAGTGATCCCGGTTTTATGTGGTTCATGGATACGGTCCCAACGAATCCCATACCTGATGGACATACTGATCTCTATTTCGTTCTTCTCCACGAGCTGGGGCACGCCCATGGTTTGGAACATGTTCTGGATACGAACGCTATTCTGTATTTCGAGGACAACTCAGATGGTCCTTTCCGCAAGATTCAGCTATATGGGGACTTCGCCGCGCACACAGGTGGTAATTGGGTAATGGATGCAAGCTTTTCTGGCCCACCTTCCAGCGGCTGTACGTTCCCTTCGGCCGTTTCCATCACAAGCGCACCTCTTTGCGATGGTTTCTTCAGCATTATGGAAGTTGGCCAAAACACGGACCTACGAATTCAGCCGAATCCTTTCAACCGATCATTCGACATCCTATCTCTAGAAAAAAATATTCTCACCGTTGAGGTTTTCAATAGTATTGGGGCCTTAGTGTATCAAGCTGAAGAGGTCCATGCTATGAACAGATCCGTTGACCTTGGCTTTGTTAATGATGGATTTTTCTCCGTACTGGTTTCGTTTGACAACGGAACTTCGGTGGTGGTAAGGATTGTCAAAGCAGGTTAAGATGTTGCCTGATCACACAAAAATCCTAATGCTCTTTCTGAGCTCGATCACTTTTATTGGCACAGGCTGCACTGTCAAAGAGATAAGTAGGACTGATCGACCACCTGAACGGTACATGTTCCTGGGAAAGATCTCCAACGAAAGTGGCAGTGCAGCGAACTCGCAGCTAGCTTGCTATTCGGACACTGGTGTAGTTAAGCGGGCTTACCCGGACCCAGACCTAGGAACCTATCGGCTCGAGTTAACTTTCGCAGAAGCGCGTAGGGTACGCAGCTTTCAGGTTGTTTCGTGGGATGGCATCGTAACAGAGTTCGAGTTTGACGAGCGATATTTAAGGGATTCACTCATAAATCTTGACTTCCAACTTCGGACCCTTCCGAAGCCTTACGAAGTGCTCATGACGACAACACCCCATACTGGTGGTCCCACACAGTATGACACGATCTGGTTGGACCTTAGCCGCAGAAGAACGACAAAAACGAATAGCGATAGCGTCTGGCGCCGTGTCCCGCTGCGAGACCGCAGACGCAAATGACCCTCCAAAAAAAGAAAGCGGCCCAATGATCGGACCGCTTTCTTCCGCTGGTAGCGACCAGCGATCATACCGGGAGAGGAGAACGATGACTACGCGTGGGCGTGTTGCTCAGCGAGGATCTGCTGGGCCCGGTCGAGGATGCGCGTATCGTCCAGCGCCACGATGCCGCCATCGGGTCCGTTCTCGATATGCACGCCCATGGGCTTGCCGTTGCTGTGGCCGTAGCCACCGAAGTAGTTCCACACGGTCTCCACGTTCAAGTCCAATTCCCGGGCGATGCGGTGGATGCTGCCATCGGGGAGGTTGTCCTTGATCTTCCGCAACTCGTTGAAAGTGATGTTCATGGTGAGCGGATGTTTGGTTAGGGCGGCTTGAAGATAAGTGCGGAAAAACCGAAATCCAAGCCCCGATCGGCACGGTCTTGGCGCGAGGCGCTATCTTTCCAACCATGCGCGTTGCCGTTGGTGCGGTCCTGTTGCCCTTGCTGCTTCTGGCGGCCCGGGCAGGCGCTCAACAATACGACCTCCGCACCTTCTCGTTGGAGCAGGGGCTGCCTAGTGCGGCAGTGAACGCCATCTGCGAGGACGCCGATGGTTTCCTCTGGCTGGCCACCGACCAAGGCTTGGCGCGCAGCCAGGGGTCCCGGTTCGAGGCCTTCGATGAACAGCAGGGTGCACCAGCCACCGAAGCCACCGCCCTGCTGCCCACCTTGAACGGTTCGAGCCAAGGCCGGCTGTTGACCGGCTATCGCAATGGGGCCTTGGCGTGGTGGAGCAAAGGCCGCTTCACTTCATTCACGACCACACCAACACTGCCTGCTCATGCCATCCGCACGATCCTGGCCGGACAAGGCGCAACCGTGGTGCTGGGTACCCGCGGTGGAGGTGTTTGGCAAGTGGATACGGTGACGCACAAGGCCACCGCGCTGAATGCCGGTCTGGCCTCGCTCCGCATCAACGGTTTGGTGCACCATGGCAAAGGTCTATTAGCAGCCACCGATAGTGGCTTGTTCCAGTTGGAAGGTGCACGTTGGACACTAGTGAGCGATGCCGAACTCGCGAAGGGCACCCGAGCGCTTTCTCTTCATGCCGATAGCATCGGTGTGCTTGTGGGCACGGATCACGGGTACGTTGAACTCGATCAGCAATTACGTCCTGTGCCCATCGCTGAACGTGTGGCCGGGTTGCAGCCTTTGGCGCTTCCACACGCGGTCGTGTTGAGCATCCTGCGGGCAGGCAAGTACGACCTGTGGCTGGGAACCCCCGCTGGGCTCGTGCATCTGGCGCGGGAGAACGGTGTGCCCAAACTCACCAGCATCAAGGAGGCCAACGGGCTCGGGCATGATCTGGTGCGATGCCTCCATCGCGACCGCAGCGGAGGCATCTGGGCGGGCACCGGGTTCGGCGGCGTGAGCAAGTTCACCAGCGATGCTTTCCAGTATATCACGGAAAAGGATGGGCTCGGATCGCGCATCGTGAGCGCCATCCACCGCACCGCCGACGGACTATTGTGGATCGGCACGCAAGGCGGAGGTATCTCCCACTTCGACGGCACTCGGATCCGCCATTACGAGCGCGAGGATGGATTGCCTTCGCTGTTCATCACCTGCTTGGGTGAGGATGCCGAGGGCTACCTGCTCGCGGGTACGAGCATGCATGGCCTTCACCGTAACCGGTACGGGCGTTTCGAACAGGTGTGGGCCGCAGGCGATCGCGAAGCCCAGCGGGTGAACGACGTCGCCACCCTGGCCGATGGCACCATCGTGATCGCCAGTGGATCAGGCGTGCACTGGGTGAACGGCACCAAGCCACTCTACACCTCCTTGGTGGGACGGTCCGCGAACGCCTTGTTGGTGGCCGGTGATACGCTTTGGTGTGCCACGGATAGCGGATTGTTCGTCACGTCCTTGGCGGCTAGCGCCGTGTTCACACGGGTCAATGCGGTACCGGCCCTTGCGATCAACGCCATGGCACGCGACTCGAAGGGTAACCTGTGGTTGGGCACAGCCACGAATGGGCTCTTACGTTGGCGTGGTGGCAAGGTCGAGACCTTTGGACGTGAAGCCGGATTGGAGAGCCTGGCGGTGATGTACGTGCAGCTGGATGCGTTCGAGAACCTCTGGCTGGGCACACGACAAGGCATCCACCAAGTGGAATTGGATGTGATGCAGGAACAGGTGCTCAGCATCCGCGCGTTCGGCCCGGAGGACGGCTTCATCGGCTTGGAAAGCCTGCGCGGTGCCAGCATGCTCGACGGCGACAGCAGCCTCTGGTTCGGGAGCGTGCGCGGGGCCACGCGCTTCGATGCCCAGCAGGTGGTGGACGACACGCAGGAACCGTTGGTCCACCTCACCGATCTGCAACTCTTCTACGAACGACCCGACTGGTCGCCTTGGTGTGCGGGCATGAGCCGCAATGGTTTCCCCAGTGATCTGCACCTGCCGCACGACAAGAACCACCTCACCTTCGCCTTCACGGGCATCTCGCTGGCCTACCCCGAAAAGGTGCGCTACCGCTGGATCCTGGAAGGTTATGATCCGGACTGGTCGCCCATCACGGCCACGCAACGCGTCACCTACAGCAACATCCCGCCCGGCGAATACACCTTCAAGGTGATGGCCCGCAACGCCAGCGGCATCTGGAATGAGAAGCCGGTGACCTACACCTTCACGATCGCGCCTCCGTTCTGGCGCACCACACCGTTCCTTGCTGGTGGTGGTGTCACCTTGTTGCTGGGCTTCGCAGGATTCGTTCGGTTACGCGAGCGCAACCAACGCCGCGAACGGGATCGTCTTGAGCGCATGGTAAAGGTCCGCACCAGTCAGCTGGCGGAGGAGAAGGAACGCAGCGACGAACTATTGCGCAACATCCTGCCCGCCTCCACCGCCGAGGAGTTGAAACAGAAGGGCAGCGCCGAAGCGCACCGCTACGAGAGTTGCACGGTGCTCTTCAGCGACTTCAAGGGCTTCACGGGCTTCAGCAGCTTGATGGATAGCGACACGCTCGTGAGCGAATTGGACCATTACTTCCGGCTCTTCGATGAAGCCTGCGATCGGTACGGTCTGGAGAAGATCAAGACCATCGGCGATGCCTACATGTGCGCGGCGGGCATACCGGAGCCGAAAGCGACGCACGCGCGCGATGCCGTGCTCATGGGTCTGGCGATGATCGAAGCGGTGGACCAGAGCAATGCCGATAGACGTTCACGGGGCATGACCGAATGGCCCGTGCGCATCGGGATCCACACCGGTCCGGTGGTGGCCGGCGTGGTCGGTCGCAAGAAGTTCGCCTACGACATTTGGGGCGATACCGTGAACCTGGCCAGCCGCATGGAAAGCCATAGCGAAGCCGGGAAGCTCAACATCAGTGGAGCCACGTATGCCCAGGTGATGGACCTGGTACACGTGCAGCCCCGCGGCCCCATCAAAGTGAAGGGCAAGGGCGAACTGCACATGTACTTCGTGACCGGGCTCAAGGAAGGTGTAACACTACCGGGATAGGGCCTTCCCCACGCACTCACATCCGCTTCACCAGCCACTGCTGGAACTCCTGCTTCAGCTCGCGGTAGAGTTTCTCGAAGGTCTGGTAGCGATCGCGCAGCTCGGTGTGATCCTTGAAGTAGCGGTGTTCGATGGCCACCGGATGATCGCGCATCTCCTTCTCCAGCCTATTCTCCTCCTGCTTGATATCGTGGCGCAACTCATCGATCACTTCGCGTTCGCGGATGAAGCGGTTCTGAAAATGTTCGAGTTCGGCCATCACCTCTTGATGCGTGTTGCGCCGGGCGATGTCCTCCAGGCGGTGCTCCAGGATGGCGATGTCCTCTTTGTAGAACGTGAGCGCGTTCAGCCATTCGCGCTGGTCGTTGTGGAGATCGCCGAAATAGGCGCGGGCTGGGGCGGTAGCGGTCGTCATGGTGGATCGAGGCTGGTTGAAGCTGGTCAAATACAAATGAACAGGGCGTTCATCGCTAGCGGACTGACGATCGTCAAGGTACGGTGCAGTGCAAGGGAAAAGCGGGCTAGGGGCTGACGAATACCCGATCCTCCCCTCTCCGCGTGGCTCGGATCCATCACAACGAATGTGAATAGCGGGCAAGGGGGGCAACCGGGCAAGGAGGTCACACGTCCTACAATTGAACAACTCGCACGACCATGGACGCTCTCATCCGCCGCATCCCCTCGCACCTCTTGGTGGCCGGCCTCTACATCCTGCTCGTCGCTTTCGCTGTGCTCGCCTTCGCGAATCCGGTCTGATCGGAGACCAAGACCACCGAACGCAGGGAAGGTCGAGCACCGTCGAGGAGCTCGTTGATCACCCCTTCCAAACGAACTTGGCGGGCTGTACCTCCCACGTCTTCCCGCTGCCATCGACCACCTTCACCGTTATAGTGAACGCCGTACCGATCGGGAGGTTCGCCACCATGGTCTTCATGGCTTCCGTGATGGTCGCATCCTTCGCGTTGTAGCCTGCATCCTTGCCTTCACAGTCCTTGCTGCAGATGTTGAGTGCGGTGATCCGCGCATTGGGCACGCAGCCCACGATATCCACCGCAGTAACGGCACGCCATTGCGCTGCGGTGATCCCACCGGCCATCTTACCAGCGATACGGATCGCCGGTGGGCCTCCTGGGAGTACAGCAACATCCGCGGTGAGCTGATGTGGACCTGTTCGTGTAGCGCAAGGTTCGATCAGCGAAAGACAGGATGCAAGGAGCACTGTGGTCAACATGGGGATAGGTTTAGGGGCTCAATGCCGGGCTTCGGAAGAAGTAATGCTCGACCCGCACCGTTCGTCACGTTCGGGCATAAAACCAGAGGAAGCGACCGAGGCTTCTCCGTTCGGAAGGCCCACCTGAAGGGTCCTGTCATTACTTTGAGGCCGTGACCCTGCAGGCATCTTGGTACGGCCGTTCGGCCATCATCCTGGGCGGCGCCATCCTGATACTCAGCGTGGCCTTGATGAACGGCTATCCGTTGGTGTACTCGGATACGGGCACCTACCTGCGTTCTGCATTCACCGGATTCGTTCCTCCGGATCGACCGTACTGGTATGGTTTGTTCATCGAACTCACCAGCTTAGGCGGGTATTCCCTTTGGGGCGTTGTGCTTGTTCAAGCGTGGCTCTGCAGCCTACTGCTCTGGAGCTGCTGGATGGCCTTTGGGGACGGTCGTGCATGGACCTACCTGCTCACGCTGGCCATCCTATC
>Ga0075154_10002857_pt1 | contig 11137 bp, 9 predicted proteins | sample JI71714BDNA_FD_70965 | JGI IMG/M metagenome (GOLD analysis project Ga0075154, IMG submission 70965) | Wastewater effluent complex algal communities from Wisconsin, to seasonally profile nutrient transformation and Carbon sequestration -... | ecosystem: Engineered > WWTP > Effluent > Algae... | reverse complement strand
CCAATCAGGGACATTCTATAGCAGTAGATATGGAATTTCAGCCCCAAACGCCCCCAGAGTTTTTATACCACGGCACAGCTACCCGACATATCAACGATATACGCCTCACAGGGCTAAAAAAACGCAGCCGCCAATATGTGCACCTTTCCGCAGATATAGCCACAGCTACCAACGTGGGCAGCCGACACGGTGTGCCGCATATATTAACTATAGCAGCGCAAAAAATGAGCGAAGCGGGCTATAATTTCTACCAATCCGATAACGACGTATGGCTGGCGGATGAAGTTCCTCTACAGTTCATCCAGTTCTAACCAAAAATAATTTTGGGCAAAAAAGCCCCATATCCAAAAAAAGTTTATACCTTTGCGCGCACGTTTTGAAATATACTAAAAAACTGCATTATGTCAGCAAATAAACTTATCATTTTTACCGCCCCGTCGGGAGCGGGCAAAACCACCATCGTCAAACACCTGCTCAAAACCCGCCAAGATTTGGCTTTTTCTATCTCAGCTTGTACCCGCCCACAAAGATACGGCGAAATCAACGGAATGGATTATTATTTTATGTCAGTGGGTGAATTTAAGAAAAAAATAGCCCAAGGGGACTTTTTGGAATGGGAGGAAGTTTATGAAGGTCAATTTTATGGCACATTGCGCTCAGATGTAGAACGGCTTTGGGCAGAAAATAAACACGTAATTTTTGATATAGACGTAAAAGGTGCAGACAATATCAAACGCAAATACAAAAACAACAGTTTAGCTGTTTTTGTGAAAACAGCCAGCAATGAGTTGTTGTTTGAACGCCTCCGCAACCGCAAAACAGAAGATAGCGAAAGTTTGCGCAAACGCATAGCCCGCGCTCAAGAAGAAGTACAGTACGAAAGCCGATTTGATATATCATTGGTCAATGATGTGTTGGAAACTACCCTCGAACAAGCCAGCGAACTAGTGGATATTTTTATCAAAACGGGGCAAATTGTACAGTTATTATAACCCTCATTTTATAACCAGCCAAAATTCTACTCTATATGCCCACACTCACCACCCAATCTGTACGGGTTTCGGTAGAAACAATGTACCAACCCAACTATTCCAAACCCTTCCAAAACGAATTTGTACACGCTTATCGCATCACTATAGAAAATTTCAACGATTTTCCCGTACAACTGATGCATCGTTATTGGCTAATCTGGGATAGCAACGATATGTCGCGCCGTGTAGATGGCGAGGGCGTTGTGGGCCGCCAACCCATAATAGAACCACATAACTCATTCCAATATGTCTCCGCTTGCCCCCTCCAAACAGAAATAGGGAATATGCGCGGGCATTATTTGATGAAAAATCTCTGGACTGACGATAGCTTTAAGGTAGAAATTCCCGTTTTTGAGCTGATTGCAGCGCAAAAATTCAACTAAACCCCAATAGCGGCGCAAAGGTAAAAACTTAATCCGTATCCGCTAAACATTTTCCACATTCAGATTAAATTATATTTTGAAGCCTCTGCCTTAGCAGGGGCTTTTTTTATTGATATTTTTATAAAATTCATTCAGCACCAATTATCTATTCTTAATTGATTAAAAATCAACGAATTACATTTTATTTTTATCCCTCAAAAGCATTTTTAGAAAAAAGGGCGCAAATATACTCATATTTTTTATAATCAAAAAACATTCCTAAGTTTTTTTCACTTTATTGAAAATAAAGTCATTTTTTTTTGAAAAACATTTGCATAGCACAAAAAAACAACAGATATTGCACCCGAAATCACATTCAATTATTTCACAATACCAAAAAAACTAAAAAAATGGCATACAATCCCAAAGGCGCACTTAAAACACTTACCCAAAAAGATGTGTCTAAAAAAGACATTCAAAAACTTGGCAAAAAAGCTGTAGATGCAGCTACCGCACAACCATTCTTTATTTGCGCAAATCACAAATTCCCTGACGGCAAAGAAGGTGCTTTGTTTTTATTTGGCAAATTGGCTAAAATAAAAGCAGAGATTAAAACACTCAAAGGACCTGAACACTTACACGGTGTAGCTTTCGTTACGACTGACGACAAAGGCAAAACAACCCTTAACCTTTTGCCCTCAAAAGGTAAATTGGATAGCAAAGAAGCGATTCTTAAAAAAGCGATGAAAGAAGCTTTCACTCCTGCTTTTGCAGAGTTCAAAATAGGCGCGCCTATTAGCGAAGAGGATGCAGAAAAATTGGCAGAAGCAGCAGAAAAATTGGAAGATATTGCAGACGAGCCAGAAGTGGCTGCTGCTGCAAGCGAAGCTGCTCCAGCTCCTGATAAAAAAGACGACGGTGGCGCAGGCAAACTAATCGGTGAAGTAGCCGACTTCCTCAAAGGTAAAGCAAAGGACGTTATAGCCAATATCAAAGCAAAATCTGCCACTGATAATGATAAAAGTTTGATTGAAGAAGCATTCAGCAAAATCGACCAACTTAAAGGACTTTGGAAATCTCTTCCCGACCCCGTAAAAGCAACCCTTGCAAAGGCTTTTGACCAAATAGCTGGTCAATTCCCTGCACTCGAAAAAGTTCGCGAAGCCCTAAAAGGTTTGGGCAATGGCAAAGAAGACGATAACGATTTGGAAAAATTCCTCAAGAAAATCGCTAATGGCATCAACAAAATTGGCTCTGCGTTAGACAAAGCCGTTGATGGCGCTAAAAATGCCGTTTCATCCGCACTTCCCAAAGGCGCTGATTTGCTCAAAAAACTTTAATCCCTTTTTCCAAACACCTTAATTCACATCTCAATTAATCATGGCAGATAAACAAGCTGAAATCAAAACCGCTCAGGAGCAAGTAGCACAATTAGAGCAAACTAAAAAAGGTCTTACCATAAGACTTGCAACTGCTCCCCAAGCAGACAAAAGCAAAGTACAAGCCCTTATTAACGATATTAACACCCGCATATCAGGCGCAAAATCAGCCCTAAACAAATTGGTTCAAGCTTATGACCTAGTAAAACAAATTCCTGGCGGACAACAAGCTATCAATAAAGCAGGCGAAAAAATTGGAAACGCAATTGATAACTTTTTGGCCAAATACGGCAACAAAAGCTTTGAGATTGTTCGCTCACCCAAATTCTCTCTTACTTTCCCCACCCCTATAGCCTTAATCCAAATTTCAGGTTCTGCCAATATCGTTTTGAGCGGTGCGCTAAAATCTGCACGCACAGGCACAACCATTACCAGCGAAGCAACCTTGTCAGGCTCACTTAACGGAAGTTTGGCTATCAACATCGGCGCTAAAATTGCTGGTTACCAGATTGGTTTGGAAGGTGGTTTGAACGTGTCAGCCAATGCCACAGGGAAATCTGTAATCACTTTGTCCGCTGCTGGTACTGACTTGAGTGCTAGTATGAATCCCGCTGATGTCAATATCAACGCGAGTGCAGCATTATACTTCAAATGGGGTTCGTTGGGTTCTGTAGCTGATTGGGCTATACACAAAGGTGTTGACAACTTCGTATTGCCTTATATCAAAGGTGCAAGCCGTAGCGGTAACCAAATTAATTATCCGCTCGGGACAATTGATTTGTTAATCATCAAAACACCAATTTATTCGCTAACTTTCAGCATCACACAAGCCCGTTTTGCTTTGAATAAATCAGGTAGTTACTCTTGTAAAATCCACCCAACATTAGTATCTAGATTCAACGCACTCAAAAAAGCAGTAGGTCTATAAACTAAGCCTACTAATAAAAATACTATAATAAGCCACCTAATTTTTACCGATTGGGTGGTTTTTTTTATCTAATTTACTATCAAATCCTATTTATAAACTATGACCGATGCTTCCAAACAGATAGAAATCCAAAACGCTCAAGCTCAAATCGCGTTATTGGAACAACAAAAAGCAATGCTTACGAGCCGTTTGTTAGAATTGTCAAACGATGAAGCCTCACAGCGCGGGGTTCAAACCGTAATCAATGATATCAACACCCGTATATCTGGTGCCAAAAGTGCATTGCAAAAGTTGGTTTCGCCTGCCGATTTGGTCAAAGTCAGACCCAGCGCGGAGAAAGTAGCAACCCAAGAAACCGCACAAGAAAGCCCTCGCGAAACTACCCAACAAAAGGTACAAGAAACTACTCAAGAAAGCCCTCGCGAAACTGCCCCACAAGAGACGCAACAAAGCCAACAAGAAACAGCTCAAGAAGAAAATTCTGCCAATCCGACCAACAAAACCTCCACTGCAGATAAAGTTGTTGCCGCTGTAGGCTTGGTCAAACAAATACCAGGCGCAGATAAAGTAATCAATAAAGTAGCAGATAAAATGGCTTCTGCCGTGGATAAATTTTTGGATAAATACGGGAACAAAAAATTCCAAATTGTCAAATCCCCAAAAGTATCCGTCAATGTGCCTTTGGGTATTCCAATCGTAACTTTATCAGCTAGCGCACAACTCACCCTTTCTGCAGAACTTGCTTCCAAACGAACAGGAACTACCATCACCAGCCAAGCCACTCTAGCTGCTATTTTTACTGGAAAGTTGGGAATAGCCGTTGGGATAAAAGTCCTAGATAAGCAAGTGGGCGTGGAGGGCGGCCTCAGCGTTTCGGCTAATGCTATAGCAAAAGCTACTATAACCTTAGAAATAGCGGGCACTAACCTAAAAGGGAGTATGAACCCAGCCGATATAGAAATAACCGCTAGCGCAGCTTTATACCTCAAGTGGTCTTTTGGCAAAGCTATCAATTGGGCTATCAATAAACTAGTAGACCAATTCGTGGTTCGCAATCTCAAAGGCTCCAACAGAAGCGGTAATCAACTCAATTATCCACTCGGTTCTATAGAGCTCTTAATCGTCAAAACTCCAGTTTACTCGCTCACATTCAATATGGCGCAGGGACGGTTCGCAACCGACAAATCGGGCAGTTTTACCTGCCAAGTCCATCCCAAACTGAAAGCGCGTTTGGATGCACTAAGAAAAGGTTTCCGCAAGTAAGCGCACATTTTTATCCCAAATAAAAAACCCTAAACTGTAAATAGTTTAGGGTTTTTCATTTAATAGTTTAATCTAAATTAGAATACATTTTTGAGTATAGCCTCTGCATCAGCGCCCAAGAATGAAAGTTGTTCTTTTGAGAATTGGCTTCTCAACTCATTTCTGACCAAATCAGAAACAGCTGTGTTCTTTTTGGTGCGGTAAAATTCGCCCTCGCGGAGGTTGAGGGTCAAAGTTTCCCCATCCAATTTGAATTTAGAAACCAAAGGAGTAGTGCCATCTATAGGCAACAAGCTAACCTGCACCAAGCCATCTTTTTCTTTTTCAATCCGATAGAAACAGAACATAGAGTCATCCCCCATAGACCAAAGCATTCCCTGTTTGGTGAAAATAGCCGAGTATTTGCGCGCATTTTTGTTGACTTCCTGCATAACCTCTTCAGGCGCATCTTCGTAGTAAGGGCTTTTGATAGATTCCACTTGCCAAATTGCACCCTGTAGTTTTTGACCAACGGGCGATTGTTCGTTTTTGCCAAAAGCAGCAGCATTTTCGCTGAGCAAATTTTGGTAAGTATCTTTCAAATAATCGGTAAAATTGGCTTGGATGTATTTTGCTGCTTTTTCATAAAGTGGTTTAGCATTTTTTAGATGCTGATAAGCAGCTTTCACATCGCCCTGTTTATGCGCTATCAATCCCAAACCGTACTGTTCCTCCGCCTCATAGAGGGGTTTTTCTAATTTGGCATAAACAGCTTTCGCTTCTGCATACTTGCCCATAGCGATATAAATTTCCGCTTTGGGTACACGCATACTATCCGCAAAGAACTCATCATCTTTGGCCAACTTAATCGCTTTATCCACATCAGTCATAGCACCCACTAAGTCGCCCGCGCCTATTTTAGCATCGATTGATAATAGCGTAAGCGATACATCTTCTGGTTCTTCAATGGCACATTTTTCAAAAATAGCCAATGCGTCAGCATATTTTCCGTTGTACAAATAAGCCTCGCCCAAAGGACGTTGGAAAACGGCAGCATTGCGCTCTTCTTCAGCCACTAGGTTAAGAGCTTGTAGAATATAAGCCTCTGCTTCTTGCCCTCTGCCCGCACCCAACAAATCCACACCCAAATCCATTGGATAGGTGAAAGTTTGCGGATTGGCAGCGATAAGCGATTTATAAATTGCTTCAGTTTCTGCGCTTCGGTTGAGCGATTTTAAAATACTAATTTTCAAAACGGCAGCCGTTTCGTCAAATTGCATAGATAAAGACTTATCCACATCAGCCAAAGCTTCATTAATTTGCTCTAAAGATTGATAGGCTTCAGCTCTGTAAGCGTAAAGTGCTGCATTATCTGGATTGCCTTCTATAGCGCGGTTGAAATAATCTAAAGCAAAATCGGCGTTACCCAATGAGCGCAAATTGTACAAACCCAAAGAACTCAACGCTTCAGCATTATTCGGGTCAACCTCCAACACCATCCCATAAATCATATCCATATCCTCAAACTCCATCTGCACCTCTTTGACATAAGCAAAACGGAGCATATAAGCTGTGTTCGTTTTATCCAATTCGATAGCTTTGGCTATACAAATCTCGACTTTTTCAAAGGGAACATCCTCCAACAATAGGAATGCTTCTGCCAAATACGCATAACCAAAAGCTTCATCGGGATAAGCCTCCACAGCCTCACGCGCTACGCGCTCCAATTCGGCTTGATTGTTATCGTTCAAATGGTTAGCCAACAGCGATTGCAACTCATTTTTTTCCATTTCTCTAATGTGATTTAAGTTGTTAAAAAAGGGTTATTGTTTGTTTTTGTTAGGTCGATATTTTTGTGATACCAATTCCGCGCAAAGATAAGCCTTTGTTTTATTTATACAATATCTTTTCAGCTTTTTTTTGCCCAAAAAGGTTTTTTTTCGCCATTAGGTTAGAATAATCCCAAAATAGTAGTATCTTTGCAAAATAATTTATCCTTTTTTATCAAAACTTACAACTTATGCCGCTAATTTTGCCCGTGAAGGGAATTTATCCCCGCTTTGGTGAACGCAATTTTATCGCTGACAACGCCACTGTAGTAGGAGATGTACAAATGGGCGATGATTGCAGCGTTTGGTTTCAGGCTGTAGTACGGGGCGATGTCAATAGTATCCGCATTGGCAACAAAGTTAACATTCAAGATGGGGCTGTATTGCATTGTACCTACCAAAAAACGGTGGTGGAAATAGCCGACAATGTTTCTATAGGCCACCGCGCGCTGATACACGGCTGCAAAATAGGCAGCGAAGTGCTGATAGGTATGGGCGCGATAGTGATGGATAACGTGGTGATAGAAAATAATGTATTGGTAGCTGCTGGCGCTGTCGTGTTGGAAAATACGGTGCTAAAAGCCAACGGTATTTATGCTGGTATTCCCGCCCGTCGGGTCAAAGAACTCAGCCCCGAAATGTTTCAAAACGAAATTTTGCGCATAGCCAACGCTTATACCCTTTATTCGAGTTGGTTTATGAACCCCGAACAGGGCTAAATATAAAAATTTAAACTATCTTTTCCTTTCATCTCAACAACAAATTTTTTGTATGAAAAAATTTTTAATGTTGTTCGCCGCTACAGCTGCCATTTTCGCCGCTTGCGACAAAGACGAACAAACCCCCGAACCAACAGCAGCTATTCAGTATAGCTTATCAGACGACACCACCAGCGTGGATGGGCGCGCAAGTTCGTTTGAATTGGATGCTTATGTCAAGTTTAAAAACTTGGAGAACAAAACCATTTCGGTAAAATGGATGCGCTACGATGAGGTAAAACCCGCAGCTTGGGAAATTGCCACTTGCGATAACGTAACCTGCTATTCGCCCGTAATCACCTCCCAAACCATCACCATCAACGCGATGGATTCTTTCGATTTCAAAATCGTTTTCCGCCCCCAAACAGAAGCAGCTACCGCTTCTGCCAAAGTTAGATTCTTTGACCCCACAGATTCAGCCCGCACGGTTAAAGTTGTTCATTTTGCAGCGACTGCCAACTAGAATATATTTTGTGGTTTTTACACACGCGCTGCAATTGCAGCAGATACAACGGATAGTTTGCAAAAACTGTCCGTTTTTTTTATTTTTATAATAACAAATTAAGTCCGAATGGCAAGGTGCGCAGTTTCCCGACCTATCCGACGCGGCCGAATAGCAAGGTGCGCAGTTTCCCGACCTATCCAACGCGGCTGAATAGCAAGGTGCGCAGTTTCCCGACCTATCCAACGCGGCCGAATGGCAAGGTGCGCAGTTTCCCGACCTATCCGACGCGGACGAATAGCAAGGTGCGCAGTTTCCCGACCTATCCGACGTGGCCGAATGGCAAGGTGCGCAGTTTCCCGACCTATCCGACACTAATAAATGATAAAATAAAAAAAGCCCGCCGAAGCGAGCTTTGTACTAAAATAACTATTCTAAAACGGGTTCTCCCTCTTCATTAGTCGCATTTCTATTATCTATGCGCTGCAAAGGTGGCTGTTGATTGGGAAATAATAAAGCACCCAAAGCACCCAACACCGCACTCGCTATTAAGCCCGCAAATAGCGCAAACTGTTCGGGATAACCCAAATCTTCAGCGTACATCAGGAATAATAACCAAGCTAAGAAGCCCCCCAACATAGCCGCCACCGCCGATATAAACCCAGCCCGATGCCAATATAGTCCGTATAAAATGGGCATAGAGAACGTTACCAATAAAATTACTGAGGCCTCAGCGTTGAGTTCGTAAATACTCTTGCCACTCATAGCCGACACAGCAGCCAAAGCGGTAACCCCCACTACAGAGATTCTTAGCAACAACAACATCGTTTTATCGCTCATTTTGGGGAATAGCGGGCGGATTAAATTCTCTGTTATCACTGTAGCAGGCGACAAAATAGCCCCACTTGCTGTACTCATTATGGCAGAAGTTAGCGCACCAAAGAACACAACCTGTAGGAATAAGCCCGAATGTTCGCTTACTATTTTCAAAATTAGCCCCTCGTGGCTGTTCTCTTCGGCAGGATTAAGTAAATTAGGGTACAAATACAAGCCCAACATTCCTATCATCAAGGGGAAAAAAGAGATGGTTACGTACATCAAACCAGCCACTACAGAAGAACGGCGCGCTTCATTGGGCGACTTAGCGGACATAATCCGCTGCAACACATCCTGTTGGGCGAAAGAAAATCCTATAGTCATCCAAGCCGCCAAGTATAGAAACCAATCCGTGCCCGTCCTCCCCGCAGCAGCATCGGCAGGTTTGGGCGCAAAGCTAAAAAATCCCTCTGGTTGGGCAGCTACTACGGGCGAAAATCCCCCCGCCGCGTACAATAAACTCAACAGCAACATTATCAACCCCGCCAAAATAACCCCAGCCTGTAGAAAATCCGTCAGCGATACAGCCCACATTCCCCCCACACAGGTGTATAAAGCGATTATCGAAGCCCCAATTAACACCCCAGCCCATACGGGAAACGCCCAACCGTAAGGTTCGCACATCGTTTGCAGAATTTTGCCCATAGCCACCAACTGCCCCGCTATCCAACTCAAGTAAGAATAAGCCATCAATACCGCCGAAATCAACTCCAACGATTTGCCATACCGCGCCCCAAAATAATCGGAAAAGGTTATCACCCCCAGCTTGTACATAGGGCGGGCTATAATCACCCCCATCAACACCAAACATACAGCAGCCCCAAAAGGGTCTCTTATCACTTCAGCAAAACCCCCTTTTGCGAACAAACCAGCAGAGGACATAATCGTTTCTGCCCCAAACCAGGTCGCAAAAATACTCGTGCTGGCTACCAATACGGTAAGATTGCGCCCCGCAACAGCAAAATCCGCCGAGTTTTTGACCTTGCGTACAGCCCAAAGCCCAATCGCCACATTGAGCAACAGGTATAAAACGGTAAAAAATAATATCATTACGAGAAAATAATAGGGTTGTTGGAATATAAAAATAAACAGTTTTAAGCAAAAAAAGTAGAAAAATCCCGCAAAGATAAACGCATCAAGGAAAAAAAAACTATTTTTGCCCCCAAATTATAAAAAAAATAATGCAAAATATCAAAATAGATTACCCTACGCTAAAACTTTTACTAAGCACCAACCCCAGCGAGGTAGTTTTAGCCCTACACGATAAACAAACTGTGCGCATAGATAGCGGTAGTTTTATCCTAGCGGGTACTTTTGCCAACTTATTCCAAACCGAAGTATTGGACAAGGGCGATTATATGGCACTTCTCCCCTATTACAACCACAAAGAATGGGAGTGTAGAACCATAAACGTAAAATTTACCGCTACCAAAAACATAGCTTATAAAGAGATAGAATTAACCTTCGCTTACTTAGTCCAAGCCCACGAGCGCGGTTTTTGGATAAATATACCCGTGCTGCAAACCGAAACTTTTGCCGCTACCCCCGAAGAGATAGAAACCGCAGCAGACGAGGCGATAAAATTGGACTTTGCCAAAAACAAACGCTTTGATTACCTACAGAATGTAATCTCGGTGATTTGGTATGAACCCAAGATAGATTTGGTTAAGGAAACTGTAGACTTGACCACTTACACCCTTTCGGAGTTGGATAATTTGAAAGAAAGTAAGAAAAAAAGTATGCTGCCTACTGTAGCCGAACTATTGGAGATAAAAACCCAACAGTTATTCGGTTATGAAAAAGAACTCAAACAACTCGCCGATACCCTAAAAGGCCAATACAACCGCAGCACTATTTTAGTGGGCAAATCGGGCGTGGGCAAAACCTGCCTAATGTGGGAATTATCCCGCCAGCAGCATAAATTGGGGGTAAAAGCGCGCATTTGGGAAACTACAGCTTCTGTGCTGATAAAAGAACTCACCCAAAACACAGGTTGGCAACAGAATTTAACCCTACTTTGTCAAGAATTGCGCCACGCTGGGGATATTCTATTCGTTAGAAATTTATTAGAACTTTTTGAAGTTGGGCAGTATGAAGGCAACAACATCAGTATGGCTGAATATCTGCGCGAGTATGTATCGCGGGGAGAGGTTACTTTGGTGGGCGAATGTACAGACGAAGAATTGGCGCGTATTGATATGCGCAATCCCAACTTTAGCCAACTCTTTACCCTCTTGAGGATAGAAGAGCCGAGCAAAGAGATGGACGATATTATCCTAAATAAGGTTAG
>Ga0075154_10002855_pt1 | contig 11145 bp, 9 predicted proteins | sample JI71714BDNA_FD_70965 | JGI IMG/M metagenome (GOLD analysis project Ga0075154, IMG submission 70965) | Wastewater effluent complex algal communities from Wisconsin, to seasonally profile nutrient transformation and Carbon sequestration -... | ecosystem: Engineered > WWTP > Effluent > Algae... | reverse complement strand
CTTTTGAAACACAGTTTAGCCTGGTTTCGGAACAATCCGGAAAATCCTATGTCATGCTACAGCAAGACACAAAGAAGATCACCGTGTTGAAAGAGGATGGAAAGGAAATTTTTTCTAATGCCTTTGTTGGAACAAATCGCGTTGATGTTAAATACTATGACTTTGGTGCCGGAAAAATATTTTTTACAATAACAGATCTGGAACAGGAGCTTTCATTTATTTATGATGAAAAGGGGAAACTATTAAACTCTACCCCGCTGGAAGGCAGTGCGATCGAACTTCGGCCGACCCGTACTGAAATGCCACAAATTTTTATGGTGGATCAGAATGTCCTGATCATTCAATAGTCGCCAGAAATCCTCGAATTTCTTCGTAAAGGTGATTTAATTCTTTCGATGTTATACAGTAGGGCGCTACAATATAGAATGTATTTCCCAGCGGTCTCAACAGGATGTTTCGATCGAGAAAATAGGAGTAAATCTTCTTGCGCACCGGATTTGTATAAGAAGTTGATTCCAGCGAACTGAGTTCAATGGCCAGAATTGTTCCTAACGTTCGAACTTCTTTTATCGCGCGAATTAACGTAAGGCTGGCAGCAAAATCCTTATGTTGTTGTGAGATTCTGAGAATATTTAGCTGACATTCTTCTTGCATGAGTAATCCGAAGCTTGCGTTAGCAGCAGCGCACGCAATTGGATTGGCTGTAAAAGAATGGCCGTGGAAAAATGTTTTGGCGAGTTCACTGTTTTGAAATGCTGAAACAATTCTTTCAGAGACTGCTGTTACCCCCAGCGGTAGTGTGCCGCCTGTTAACCCCTTTGAAAGTGCAATCAGGTCCGGCTTTTCCGTGATGTGATCGCTCGCCAGTAACTTTCCGGTTCGCCCAAATCCGGTAAATACCTCATCGGCAATACAGATAACTTCTTTTTGCTTTGCTAATTCAAGCAACCTGTTTAAGGTATCTTTTGAATACGTTCTCATGCCTCCGGCCGCCTGAATCAGAGGTTCATAAATAAATGCAGCCACATTGCCCGAATCAAGGTGGCTTTTTAATTGTAGTAGTGTTTCTTCTTCATTCCCTGCTGAAGGAAATGAAATGAAATCCACATTGAATAGGTAGGGTGAGAATGGGGTGGTAAAGATGCTTCGATCTCCAACGGCCATCGCGCCAAACGTGTCGCCATGATAGCTGCCCTCGAGTGCAATAATTTTTTTCCGGGTAATATTTTTGTTGTGCCAGTATTGCATGGCCATTTTAAGCGCAACTTCAACGGCTGTACTGCCATTGTCGGAATAGAAGATTTTCGAAAAGTTATCCGGAAGTATGCTTACTAAATTTTCCGATAAGTTGACGGCAGGCTCATGCGTAAAACCTGCGAAAATTACATGTTCAAGCTTTTTTGCCTGTTGCGCAACAGCTTCGGCAATTACAGGATGCGCGTGCCCATGCAGGTTAACCCACCAGGATGATATGGCGTCCATAATTTTTCGGCCATCGGGTGTATACAAATAAATCCCCTCCGCTCGTTCAATTACAATCGGCTCGGGGCTTCCTTCCAGTGAGGTGAAAGGGTGCCAGATGTTTTTTTTATCCTTGGCTGAAAGTTCATGCATGCCAATTATTTTTTAGCTGTTCACTGTACTTCTTTATAGATGCATGGGTGATTTGATCTTCACTATCAATTCGCAGGAGACACGCATACTTCGTGTGATGTAAAATTATCCGCTCACTTTCCGGGTTAGATTTTCCGTTAAAAATAATTCCTTTCACTGCGTAGCCTCGCGTCTTTAATAAATGCGCTGAGAGTAATGTGTGATTGATACTTCCCAGGTATAAGTCAGCTACCAAAATTATTTCAGCGTTCAGACGGGGCGCCAAATCAATAACAAAATCAGAATCGTTTAACGGAACCAAGCAGCCACCTGCACCTTCGATGATAACTCCTGAAGGCTTGGGCGCTTCAAACGAAATTAAATCAATTTTAAGATTGTCAATTTTTGCAGCCGCGTGAGGAGAGGCTGGAGTTTGCAAGAAATATTTTTCAGGATGAATGATTGTTTTTGGCGACAAGCTTCTAACCGTGTCTGAGTCCTTTGGTGTACCTGCCTGAACAGGTTTCCAATAATCATAGTCCAAGGCCTCGCATAAAATGGCAGAAGCAACTGTTTTTCCTGAATCCGTATCGATGCCTGTTATAAAATAGTTCATGCTAAAGCCGAGAGTTCCTGAACCAGACCGTTGATTTCCTCATCAGCATTAAACGTATGTAAACATATACGTAAACGTTCTGATCCTTTTGCTACAGTGGGTGACAAGATCGGCCGCACATCATAGCCTTTGCGCTGTAAGCGTTGAGCGGCATTTTTAACTGAATCATTGCCTGCTATTACCATGCTTTGAATTTGACTATTACTCCCGAGCCTTGAAAGATTGTATTCTCGACTCAAGGAAGTAAATAATTCGATTCGCTGTTTAAGCTTGTCTTGTAAAGTTAGGTTGTTTGAGAGATGCGCAAAGCTGCAATCAATACTGGCTATACTATGAGGTGTAGGAGCGGTAGTAAAGATAAAAGGTCGTGCATAATTAATCAGATAATCGATTAAATCTCTTGACCCGGCAACGCAGGCACCATGAATTCCCATGGCTTTCCCAAATGTATAAATGCGCACAGGAATTTTTTGGTCAAGACTTTCTTGTACCGCCATTCCAGATCCCTCAGGCCCCAGTATACCCGTGCTATGCGCTTCATCTAAAATAATGGAAGCGTTGTATTGATCAGCAAGGCTTACCAATTCGCGTAACGGGCAACTATCACCATCCATCGAGTAAATGGATTCAACAGCAATAAAAATATTTCCTTCAGCAGCTTTAAGCTTTTTATCGATATCACTTAAATCATTGTGTTTAAAAGCAAAACGTTTAGCGTGACTCAGCCGGGCACCATCACGCATGCAGGCATGTGCGAGTTCATCGTACAAAATTGTATCTCCTTTTTGTGGAATAGAAGATAGTACAGCCTGGTTTGCCGTATATCCTGAATTAAAAATTAGGGCCGCTTCGGATTTAAAAATGGAGGCAAGCTTTTGCTCAACTTCTTCGGTGTACGTACTATTTCCGGATAACAACCTGGACCCGGTCGCTCCATTTCGATGTGGCAACGTATTGACTTTGTCTTTTATTAATCTGAATAGCTCTTGAGACCGGGCAAAACCCAGGTAGTCATTCGAAGTAAAATCAAGCAACTCCTGATCAGAACTAAGCTTTCTAAACGAGTTTTCCTGATGACGATTCTTTAGCCTTTCCTGTAAAATACGATTGAGCAAGCGGAGTGTTTTTTTTCGAAATTAAGAATTCGCCTTCAGTCGGACTAAATTTGTTTTCGGAAGATATAAACGTCAGTGCCGCCTCCTGTAATAACAATGGTCATGCAGGAGAGCGATCCGGATTTTAACATGACTTCCATAGCCGTTCAAGTTGGGTAAAAAAAAGAGGCCTCAAGGCCTCTTTTTTAAAAATGGTAAGCTTTTTAACTCAGCATGTTTTCGATTTCGAAGCTCAAGTCTTCTAACAGATCTTCCAATGGCTCGGTACTTCCGTCTGTGTATTTAACATAGGGAACAAGTTCACCCGTGGTTCCATCCTGCTCGAGGATAATTCGGCCACCAACGTTGCTTTTCACCTTAATGGTGATGGTAACAAAATCATTGATGTCACCGGAAGAAGATGAATCAGGTGCTTTTATCTTAACTGTAAACTTAATGTCGGCCAGCTGTATGTATCCTGACGCTGAAGAAATGGCATCATCGTCTTTGGATGCCTCCTGAAAATTAACAGTAGCGCCAAACCCGATAAGTACTTTACCGCTTTTACTGAGTGACTCGGAGAATGAAGATGATTTTGATTCGGTGTCATCAAAGGAAATTTCTAGCGCAAATGGATTTACAAAATAATAAACGTCACCTTTTACCGGTTGATCATCATTGCCATATTCAACCTCAGCATCCAACTCAAGTTCTTTAGTTTCGTCCACAAAGATGGAAGCTTTAATAAGGGTCGGACTGTAAAGTTCCTCTCCGTTAGGGGTCAATTCTTCTTCGTACGCAGTCATGCGAAATTCTGCATTGTTTGTGGCGGAGCCTTCTGTCGGGAACCAGATTTCCATAACCTCTGAATCATCGGTGCGCACGAAAATTTCTTCCTGAAAATTCCATTCGTAAACTCCCTTATTTTCATTAAAGTTGAATGGCTCGTCACCGCTAATACGGGCATTGGCTGTTGAACGCTTTACCATGCCGCGAATGGCGTACACTCCCGCTTTTAAATTCTCGATTACCTGCTCACGTTTACGTGATGATTTTCTTCCGAAAGGGTTGTCCTCATCCGTCAACACCGATAGTTGATTCATGGCTTCGTAGCCTGAGCTATTGGTGAATGAATTCAGGTCATCGGAAAGCTGATCATTGGCGGATTGGAAAGCTGCTCTTACATCTTCTTTGCTTGCTTTTCCAGCTTCATCGTCTCCGCAAGAGCTTACCGCCAGCATAACGGCTGATAAGAAAAGTGAAAGAATCAGGTTCTGTTTTTTCATAAATAAAAATGGTTATTAATAGATTGTTTGGTATGCGTTAAATATTCTGGAGAGGGGTTTTGTAACCTGCAGTTGAACGGCATTTACAGCTCATTTGTTCAAAAAAGTCGTACTTTGGACCCGAAATTACATTTTTTAAACTACGTACTTATGCATAATTCCACCGTTCCATACGTATTCAGGCTTTCGAAGGTTGGGTTTTTCCTGATTTTTATTTGCCTGTTTTCATCTTGTATCGTATCCAAGAAAAAATACGATGATCTGTTGGCGCAAAAGGTAAGACTGGATGCAGACCTGGCGGATCGCGATACACTCCTTACCCGGGCAAATGAAAATATCCAAAGTCTGGATGAACGGGTTGCTAAATTATCAAACGATACTACTGCGCTGGGGCAGGACGTGCGTAACACGTCCGCTAAGCTTGCTGCGCTTGATAAGGAGTATGTTCAGCTTAATGCGTATTATAAAAATCTGCTCAGCAGCAGCGGAAAATTAAATCGCGACATGGCTCAGCAGCAGGAACAATTGCTGGCCATTCAGAATAACCTGGAGCGTACCCGGAAAATGAACGACTCATTAAGTGTGAGCCTGACTGAACGTGAAAAGAAAGTGCGTGAGTTGGAGAATATCATGGCTGCAAAAGATAAAGCCGTGCTGGACTTGAAGAACAGCATCAGCAATGCATTGCTTAATTTCAAAGAGAATGATTTGACCGTGAATGTTAAAAACGGAAAAGTGTACGTGTCGCTGGCGGAACAATTATTATTTGCATCAGGAAGCACCGTAGTGGATTCGAAAGGTGTTACCGCGTTACAGCAATTGGCGAAGGCCATCAAGGATCAGCGTGACATTCACATCATGGTGGAAGGCCATACGGATAATGTTCCGATCTCAAAGAAAACCACATACATGCAGGACAACTGGGATTTGAGTGTGATGCGTGCAACTGCGATTACGAAAATCTTAACAAAAGCGGGTCTTTCACCCTCACAAGTTACAGCAGCGGGTAAAGGTGAATATGTTCCGCTTGCGCCAAATACAACACCACAAAACAAACAGAAGAACAGAAGAACGGAGATCATCATTACACCTAACCTGGATGAGCTCTTTAAGATATTGGGAACTAATTAATATTCTTTATGATACGCGTTTGGGGATTACTTGTAATAATCATTATTATTATTGCTGTTGTTGATGTGTGGAAGCGTGAGCACAGCATGGAGAAGAGGCTTCTCTGGACGGTGGTGATTATTATTTTTCCTTTTCTTGGTGCCTTGGCCTGGTACCTGGTAAGTCGTAAGATCATTAACCTTTAACGGGCTTGTGGAAAATCACCGCTTGGAACAGGGCGACCTGAAAAAACTTTTTAGCCTTCCGGTAATTGTAGCAGCGCTCGGATATTTTGTTGATATCTATGATTTGCTGTTGTTCAGCATTGTTCGCGTTACCAGCTTAAAGTCATTGGGTGTAGTTGCTGAACAGGATTTGCTGGATAAAGGTATTTTCCTGATCAACGCACAAATGGCAGGTTTGCTGGTGGGCGGAATTCTCTGGGGGATCATGGGCGATAAACGCGGACGGCTTTCTGTTTTGTTTGGCTCCATCTTGCTGTACTCACTCGCTAACATTGCTAATGGATTTGTAACAACAGTCGATCAGTACGCTGTGCTTAGGTTTATTGCGGGTATTGGATTAGCGGGTGAACTGGGCGCAGGGATTACACTTGTTTCGGAGGTACTGCCGACACGCCTTCGTGGATACGGAACAACAATTGTGGCAAGCGTTGGGTTGTTTGGCGCAGTGGCTGCAAACCTTGTAGCCCATTCGGTTAAAGAAAACTGGCAGATTGCTTACTTTATCGGTGGCGGGCTGGGGTTGATTCTGCTGATCACGCGGATTAGTGTTTTTGAGTCGGGCATCTTTTTGAAAGTAAAAGCGCAAACAACGGATCGGGGAAACTTCTTAAAGCTTTTCACCAGCAGAGACCGGCTATCCAGATTTCTCAGTTGTATTTTTATTGGATTGCCTATCTGGTTTGTCATCGGGATACTCATTACATTTTCACCCGAGCTTTCACGCGAAATAGGATTTACAGGAACTGTTATTGCGGGCAATGCAGTAATGGTTAGCTACCTGGGATTGGTAGCGGGCGACATCAGCAGTGGATTGTTGAGCCAGTATTTTCAATCCCGGAAGAAGATTGTTCTGCTGTTCATAATCATAACTGTAGTGTTCATTCTTCTCTACCTGTTTGCACCTTTAAAATCAATCTCCTTCTTTTATGTGTGTTGTTTTAGCTTGGGTTTTGGAGTTGGTTACTGGGCATTGTTCGTAACGATAGCGGCCGAGCAATTCGGAACTAACCTCCGATCGACTGTCGCGACAACGGTTCCTAATTTTATTCGCGGCACAGTTTTGCCATTAACGATGGCGTTTCAGTTTCTTACCCGGAAAGTGGGCATTATAAACAGTGCGTTGATTATAGGTATATCAACAATTGTTATTGCCTTGATTGCATTACGTGCTTTAAAAGAAACGTTTGGCCGGGATTTGACCTTTTTAGAAAAGGATAAATAGACCCGAACCCGCTAAGCCGATTTTTCGAAGATCATCCAAATCCCTACTTTTACGGGATAATTGTCTAAAACGTGCGCGGTTGCTGGCTTTTCTTAGTGTTCATGTTCCTGTGTTTTACTTCAGGAGCACAGAATTTACATCGAATCGATAGTCTGAAGTCACAGCTTTCCCGGGCTTCGGGAGAGCAAAAGTTTTCAATTCTTAACGACCTGGGTTTTGAATACCGCCTATCTGCACCTGATAGTACTATCTATTACTGTAAGCAGGCATACGAGCTCGGGAAACAACTCAATGTCAAAAAGGATCTTTCCAAACCTTTAAGCTTTATTGGATTGGCCAGCGCATACAAGGGCGATTATAAAACATCCTTTGAGTATCATCAGAATGCCATCCGCGTAGCGGAAGAGCAAAAAGATTCTATTCAGCTTGGATATTGTTACAACAACTTTGGACGCCTGTTTTTTGAGCAGGGTGATTTAACACGTGCGTACAATAATTTTATCAAGTGTCACGAGATTTTTGAAAACACAAATGAAGATGTTGGTAAGGCTTACGTTGCCAGAAGCCTCTCCAATCTATATAAGTCTCAAGGCGACTATGCAAAAGCCCTCAAGATGTCGCTGCATGCCTACAGGCTGCGGGAGAAAATTGGCGAGCCCCGGCCGCTAATTTCAGCGCTTAACGAACTGGGTCTTGTTTATGGAGAACTGAAGCAGAAGGACAGCGCGAATATTTGCTTTAGACGAGGAGATTCAATTGCATATAAAATCAATGATAACATCAGTCTGGCTGAACTTAAAATCGGATGGGCTGAATTCTTGTCCAATAGTGGGGATATCCATGAAGCTGATACGCTTGCGCACAATGCCTATTGGATGGTTGTTAATGCCTCTAACTACCGCTTGCTGCCAAGGGTGAACTTGTTGATGGGTCAGGTTCATTATAAGCTTCAGCAGTATGATAAATCAATGGTTTACCTGAAAGCGTTGTTAGCCATGACAAGTGAAGCTAACCTTGACCTTCAGCGCGATGCGCATTTTTATCTGTCACAGATTTATGAAAAAAACGGGAACGATGAGCGGGCAACCCTGCACATCAACCGGTATCTTATTTTGAAAGAATCGCTGCAGAGTGTTGAATTGGCCCGGCAGATTGAAAAGCTCCAGTTTCAGCTGGAAATTGAAAAGAAGGAAAGTGAAAATGAAATTCTTAAAGCAAACAGCGCCAGAAACAACGCGATCATTGCGCAACAACGACTTGAGAACTATATTTTGATTGTTGTTGTAGCTTCTGTGAGCGTATTATTTTTTGTTCAATACCGGAACAGCAAGAAGAAGCGTGAAATCAACAAAAAGCTTGAACAGCAGTACGCTGAAATCCAGAAGCAGAAGCAGGAGATCGCTGAGCAAAATGAAAAGCTGGAGAAGCACAATCACGAGCTCTCGGAGTTGAATCATGAGAAGGATACACTCATGAATATTGTGGCGCACGATTTAAAATCGCCACTTAACCGGATCCATGGCTTGTCGGATTTGGTTGAAGTAGAGGGGAACCTGAGCAAAGAGCAATTAAAATACGTGGGATTAATAAAAGATTCTACGCGGTCCGGTCTTGATTTGATTGTGGATTTGCTTGACGTAAATTCATTAGAAGTAAACCGCGAGCCCCGCTATTCAAATTTCAATTTAAGTTCTTTTCTGCGGGATCGTGTAGGCGCTTTCCGGCATTACGCTTCTATAAAAGAAATTGAGATCAAGCTGATCGAACGCAACATCGATGACATTTCGCTTGACCAGGAATATCTAGCGCGCATCATGGATAACCTGATCTCCAACGCGGTTAAATTCTCACCGCGAAACTCATTGGTCATAATCTCTGCTGAAAAGACCAATGGATTTTATGTGATCGAAGTAAAAGACCACGGCCCGGGCTTTAGTCCTAACGATAAAAAATATTTGTATCAAAAATTTAAGAAGCTTAGTGCGCGCCCTACCGCGGGCGAAACATCCAATGGGCTGGGGCTTGCCATTGTTAAAATTCTGGTCGACAGGCTTGATGGTATTATCGAACTTAACTCAACTCCGGGCCTGGGAAGTGAGTTTACCGTTAGCTTTCCGGTATTGAAAGAAGTTATGGTATAAAAAGCCCTCCTGAGCGAATCCTGAATTCTGGCAGGCGGGTCGAAGGAGGGCTTATCTTATACTTTGCTTAACGCCTGATTAAGATCATCAATTAAATCCTCCGCATCCTCCACGCCAATGCTTAACCGGATCAATGAATCCGACAAACCATTTTTAATGCGCTCTTCTTTAGGAATGCTGGCATGCGTCATCGAAGCGGGATGATTGATCAATGACTCAACCCCGCCCAACGATTCTGCCAGCGCGAAAAGCTCAACACTTTTCATTAGCGTAAAAGCTTTTTCGGTGCTGTCATCTTTTAACGTGAAGGACAGCATTCCTCCAAAATCACGCATTTGCTTTTTAGCAATGTCATGATTCGGATGATCTGCAAAGCCGGGCCAGTAAACTTTTCCGATCTTCGGATGCGCTTGTAAGACCTCAGCAATTTTTCTTCCGTTCAGGCAATGTCGTTCCATGCGCAGGTGCAAGGTTTTAATTCCGCGAAGCACAAGGAACGAATCCTGAGGCCCCGGAACAGCACCACACGAATTATGAATGAAGGCAAGCTCCTGGTGAAGCTTTTCATCGTTGGTGATCAATGCGCCCATCACCACATCGGAATGTCCGCCCAGGTATTTGGTTACGGAATGCATAACAATGTCAGCTCCGAGATCAAGCGGGTTTTGTAAATAAGGGGAGGCGAATGTATTATCAACGGCAACTAAAATATTTTTCTTTTTAACAAGATCAACGCATGCTTTGATGTCGATAATGTTCATCAACGGATTGCTGGGCGTTTCAAGCCAGATAAGTTTTGTATTCGCATTGATGTACGAATTTAAAATTGCAGCATTTGTCAGATCAATAAAATGAAACTTTATTCCAAAGCGTTCAAATACGCGTTTGAACATTCGGTATGATCCACCATATAAATCATTGCTTGTAATTACCTCATCCCCGGGGTTGAGCAATTTGATAACAGCATCCGTTGCACCCATGCCGGATGAAAAACAAAGGGCGAATTTTCCATTTTCTAACGCTGCCAGACTTTTTTGCAATGCGTTACGCGTTGGATTAGCACCACGTGCGTAAGCAAAACCTTTATGCTTGGAAGGCTCTTCCTGCACATACGTGGAGGTTTGATAGATGGGTGTCATAATCGCTCCAGTGGAAGGATCTGGGGCTACGCCTGCATGTACTGCTTTTGTGCCGAATTTCATGGTTTGTTGTTAAAATAGGATCAAAAATAACAGAATTGAACGGTCACTTCATGCCTGGAAACATGATTTAAGCAAGTCAGGCATTTTTGGTATCTTACACATGACCAAGTAATCCTTGAAAAAGCCAAAAAAATCCATTTCTGAGCCAGAATCAAGCCAGGTGTTACCTGATTACCAGTTATTGCTACGGTGGTTATGATCCTGTACTCTTTAATATTTTGAATATTGCGTGATTACAAAGCCTATGAAAAAACGTTTACTAAGTCTCTCAATCCTCATTATAGTTGGCGCTTTATCCTCTTCTGTCTACGCCCAGGTAGGTATTGGAACTGAGACACCAAGTCCCAAGGCTGTTCTAGAGTTGAAATCACCTGGTAATAATCAGGGATTTTTAGTGCCCAGGCTTACCACAGCTGAGCGTGGCGCCATTCCTGCACTGGGCGCTTCAGAAAAGGGCTTATTAGTATTTGATACTTCAGTTGACAGATTTTATTACTGGAGCGGAGCAGCGTGGATTGTCATTGAGGACACCAGCGGATCAGGTACGGTTACGAATATCATTACCGGTACCGGGCTAACAGGTGGGCCTATTACCGTATCTGGCACAATTAGCCTAACGAACACAGCGGTGGCTGC
>Ga0075154_10002854_pt1 | contig 11146 bp, 15 predicted proteins | sample JI71714BDNA_FD_70965 | JGI IMG/M metagenome (GOLD analysis project Ga0075154, IMG submission 70965) | Wastewater effluent complex algal communities from Wisconsin, to seasonally profile nutrient transformation and Carbon sequestration -... | ecosystem: Engineered > WWTP > Effluent > Algae... | reverse complement strand
TGACCGCACGCTTTGAAGCAGGCGATTTTGATGTCGCGCATCTGTTCTTCAACAAATTCGTCTCGGTCCTGACGCAGGAACCCACCGAATTGCAACTGATGCCGGTGGCGCTGTCGAACGACAATGCACCTGCCGCTGGTGCCTCGGCGTCGGTCGAATATGAACCTGACGAGGAAGAAATCCTCGCCGACCTGCTGCCGCGCAATGTCGCGGTGCAGCTGCTCCGCGCCCAGCGCGAAAATGCGGCTTCGGAGCAAGGGTCTAAAATGACCGCAATGGACAACGCCACGCGCAACGCGGGCGATATGATCAACAAGCTGACCATTCAGTATAACCGCACCCGTCAGGCTGCGATCACCACCGAACTCGTAGAAATCATTTCGGGCGCCGAAGCGCTCTAAGACTTACAGAAGGCAAGGAAGACAGACATGGCAACCGCCCCGAAGAAAACCGCTGCAAAAGCTGCTCCCAAGGCCGCCGCACCCAAGGCAGCTGCAAAGCCTGCCGCCGCAAAAGCTGCGCCGAAGGCTGCTGCCAAGGCACCGGCAACGAAAGCTCCTGCTGCCAAGGCAAGCGGCGCGACCAAGCTGAACGTCGCTGGCGCAACCGGCCGCGTTTCGCAGGTTATCGGCGCTGTCGTCGACGTCAGCTTCACCGGCACCCTTCCCGCGATCCTTTCGGCGCTTGAAACCGATAACAACGGCAACCGCCTCGTCCTCGAAGTGGCGCAGCATCTGGGTGAAAACACTGTGCGCACCATCGCGATGGACTCGACCGACGGTCTGACCCGTGGCCAGCCCGTGCGCAGCACCGGTGCCCAGATTTCGGTTCCCGTTGGCCCCGCCACGCTCGGCCGCATCCTAAACGTCGTTGGCGAGCCGATTGACGAACAAGGCCCGGTCGCAACCGAGCTGCGCGCGCCGATCCACGCCGAAGCGCCGCTGTTCGTTGACCAGTCAACCGAAACCGAAATTCTGGTCACCGGCATCAAAGTGATCGACTTGCTCGCACCCTATGCAAAGGGCGGCAAGATCGGTCTGTTCGGCGGTGCCGGCGTCGGCAAGACCGTTCTTATTCAGGAACTGATCAACAACATCGCTAAGGGCCATGGCGGCACGTCGGTGTTCGCGGGCGTGGGTGAACGCACCCGCGAAGGTAACGACCTTTATCACGAATTCCTCGACGCCAAAGTTATCATGCGCGACAAAGACGGCGTTCCGACACCGGAAGGCTCAAAGGTTGCCCTCGTATTCGGCCAAATGAACGAACCCCCGGGTGCCCGCGCTCGTGTGGCTCTTTCGGGCCTGACCATCGCCGAATATTTCCGCGACCAGGAAGGCCAGGACGTGCTGTTCTTCGTCGACAACATCTTCCGCTTCACGCAGGCTGGTTCGGAAGTGTCCGCACTTCTCGGCCGTATTCCTTCGGCTGTGGGCTATCAGCCGACGCTCGCGACCGACATGGGCCAGTTGCAGGAACGTATCACCTCGACCAATAAGGGGTCGATCACCTCGGTTCAGGCCATTTACGTTCCCGCAGATGACTTGACCGACCCTGCACCTGCTGCGTCATTCGCTCACTTGGATGCGACCACGGTTCTTAACCGTGCGATTTCCGAGCTTGGCATTTACCCAGCGGTTGACCCGCTCGATTCCACCAGCCGCGTGCTGACGCCCGCCGTTGTCGGCCAAGAGCATTATGAAACCGCTCGCCGCGTTCAGGAAACTCTGCAGAAGTATAAGTCGCTGCAGGACATCATTGCCATTCTCGGCATGGATGAACTGTCGGAAGACGACAAGCTGACCGTCAGCCGCGCGCGCAAGATCCAGCGCTTCCTGTCACAGCCGTTCCACGTAGCTGAAGTCTTCACCAACATCCCCGGCAAGTTTGTGCAGATTGAAGACACGGTGAAGTCGTTCAAGGCTGTTGTCGACGGCGAATATGACCATTTGCCTGAAAACGCCTTCTACATGGTTGGCGGAATCGATGAAGCAGTTGAAAAGGGCAAGAAGCTCGCAGCTGAGGCGGCATAAGCAGCCATGGCATTGCATTTCGAACTGGTCACACCGGAACGCCTCGTCCGCTCGGAAGACGTCCATATGGTCGTCGTTCCCGGGGCTGAGGGCGATTTCGGTGTGCTCGAAGGCCACAGCCCCATGATGTCAACGCTGCGCGATGGTGCGATCAGCATCTATGCAAGCGCTGGTGCCACGCCCGAAACATTGACCGTGTCCGGCGGCTTTGCCGAGGTCAATGAAAAGGGCCTGACGATATTGGCTGAAAAGCTCGACTAAGTCACGCCACCTGACAAAGGTGAGGCAAATGAGAGGTCTGGCTTTCGACAGAGTGCCGGACCTTTTTCATTGGATTACCGTGATCGGAACGTGGCATTCCTTTTTATATCGCGCGGCTTTTTTGTCGAGCATCTTGCGCAACTTTAGGATCGCCCCTTTCCTGTTGCGCATCGCCGAAATCGGCAACATACCGCTAGCCAGTTTTTGGGTTGCACCAAAACGATCGGGCGCAGACTGTATATCCCACGCCAGCACGTCATAGCCTTGTCCAAACGCCAACAGGTGATCCAGGGGGATTGCAGCCTTGCCCGAAACCTTGCCGCTCGAAAACTTGTCCCACCACATATCGGTATAAAGGCTAGTCGCTGCCAGCCTCCGCTCGTTCGGATTGACGGATCGGAACAGATGCAACCAGGTTTTATCCGGTTTTTTGGGCTCCCCTTGCTCCTTCGAAAAATCGAAGCTGAAATAGAGAAGAACGCCGATGTCGCTGTCTTCGATGGTTTTTCGGTCAATGGCTTTTGCAGGCCAATGGTAATCCAGTTCCCACCGCAAAAAGGCATTTGGCTGAAATGCAATTGCCTGTTTGGGCTCGAAGCTAAAGCTGTCACGTGACGCCTGCACCTCAGAAGCAGATTCGGTCAAATTACGGGACGCTACCCACTCGCCATCGCCCACGTCCATTGTCACAATACAGGATCGAGAAACGCCAACCGGATCGGAATAGGCGACCGAAGGCGTGGCGAGCACCGTCATGATACAGGCAACGACAAGTTGTTTGGAAGCTATCGGATTCATCAACAGTCCTTAGCCGTTCTCCCGCAATCTTGCGACGGCAGGGATGTACTGGTGGCAACGGACGATTTCAACGCTCAGCCGCCCATTCGGTTAAACAGGAATTGCACAGCTTTGCTGCCATCAAGCAAAGATATTTCCGCTTTCAATATGTCGCCTTCACGCCAATAGCGGATGCGTTGTGGATAGTCGTGATCTGGGTTCTCAAATATAATCTCAGTTTGTCCCGCCCTAACCGCACCGAACCTTACCGGCTGCTGGTCAGCGGCGATCGCCACAAAGGCAAGCTTGCCATCTGGTCCGCGCTCGATCCGCATATGCTCCCAGAATTCCAGCATCTCGCCTTCGCCTGAACGGCTGGCACCGATCATCATCCCGGCACGTGGTGGGGTCCAATATTCATCGGCCCATTTTGCGCCATCGCTTTTATCCCACGCCCCGGTCATCCAGTCGGGTAGAGGAGCCGGCGTATTGGCGGCAGCGATTGACGAAGCCATCGCCAGTGGCAGCAAGAACAGAAACCGCATCTATTTCCTCCTCATCAGCGGGATCAGACCATTCACTAGACCCGCGGAAATGATCAGCACTACCCCGATCATAGCCGCGAGATCAGGCCAATGCCGGAAAATAAACGCGTCGATAGCAAGCGCAACGGGCAACTGGATATAGACCGCCTGTGCAGCCACAGCGGCATTGGCGCGCGTCGTTCCTACATAGATTAGTCCATGCGCAAGACTTGCCGACACTGCGACGATGGCGCAGCGCGCAATGATCGACCAATCCGGCGTCGTAACCTGTAGTGCTTCGATACCTGAATAGTGACCTGTCACCGCGAACAGCATGAGCAGCGGCGTTGCAGCAAGCGCAAGGTAGAATTGCAGCACAACCGCAGTCCCGGTGCCGGCCGCCATCCGGTTGAAGATCATCATACAAGCGAAGAAGAAGGCTGCGACCAAAGGCAACAGCGCGATCAATCCCAATTCCGCAAGATTGGGGCGCAGAATCAGCGCCACTCCGCAAAGCGCTACCGCGGCGCTTGCCCATCCGGCATAATTCATCCGTTCGCGAAGAAACACCATCGATAAAATGGCCGTCAATATCGGGTTGACGAAGACGATCGCGGTCGCCTCAGCTTGCGGCATGAAAAACAGGCTGAGAAAAAACAGCAGCGACGCAAATGCAATCGAAACACCTCTAGCAGCCTGCAAGACCGGACGGCGGACCACAAGCGCCTGCTTGCCATTTTGAGCAAGCACCAAAATCCCAAGCAGCGGAATCGCGATGCAAAAGCGCAAAGCGGCGATGGCCGTTGCTGGCCATTCGCCTGCCATCGACTTGATAACCGCATCGCCACACGAAAGAAGTGCAAACCCAGCCAGTGCAATCACAAATCCGTTGGATTTTCGCATGGTGCCTCAATGATAAAATACTCCGCCGCGCTAGGCGTTCAGTATGCTGCAGGGAAGAAATTTTTACACAGCGGCGCTCGGTTTGTCATTTCGGACGGCCATTCATTACCAGTTTGTTCACCATTTCGCGTTACCTCCCACTCACGAACATTTACCATTTTGATCGTGAGGATGCCTGTGAGCGCGTTTGGCAAGAAACCCGGACTGAACAACAGTCGCCCCAGTTTTGGCGTTGCGCGGCCTATGTCCGGCGGCGGAAGCTCGTCGGCTGCCCCCTCGCCAGCTTCGCATTCAATGGAATCATCTTTGCCCTCGGCAACCGTTCCTGGCGGCGCTCAATTCCCATCGATTGATTCGGTAGAATTGCCAGGTGCTGCCGTCGCACCGAAGCAAACCGACGCGATGCAGCGCCTTGCCGACCGGGCATCTTCCTCGGGTGACGTAGAAACGGGCGGCGAAGGTTTTGAGGCGTCGGTCCACAAGATCAAAGAGCAGGTGCTTCCACGCCTACTCGAACGTGTCGATCCTGAAGCCGCCGCGTCGCTCAACAAAGAAGAGCTGACCGAAGAATTCCGCCCGATCATCCTTGAAGTTCTTGCCGAACTCAAACTGACCCTCAACCGGCGTGAACAATTCGCGTTGGAAAAAGTATTGGTGGACGAACTGCTTGGTTTTGGTCCGCTCGAAGAACTGCTGTCCGATCCCGACATCTCGGACATCATGGTCAATGGGCCCTTCCAGACCTATATTGAAAAAAAGGGCAAGCTGACCATTTCGGGGATTCAGTTCCGTGATGAAGAGCATCTATTCCAGATCGCCCAGCGTATTGTGAACCAGGTCGGTCGCCGTGTCGACCAGACCACACCGCTCGCCGATGCCCGTTTGAAAGACGGCAGCCGCGTCAACGTGATCGTGCCGCCGCTGTCATTGCGCGGTACCGCGATTTCAATTCGTAAATTCTCCGAAAAGCCAATCACCATCGACATGCTCAAGAACTTCGGTTCGATGAGCGAGAAAATGGCGACTTGCCTGAAAATCGCCGGTGCTTGCCGGATGAATATCGTCATCTCTGGCGGTACGGGTTCGGGTAAAACGACAATGCTCAACGCCCTGTCAAAAATGATCGACCCGGGCGAACGCGTTTTGACGATCGAAGACGCCGCCGAACTTCGTTTGCAGCAACCGCACTGGCTGCCGCTCGAAACCCGACCTCCGAACCTTGAAGGCGAAGGCGCTATCACCATCGGTGACCTTGTGAAGAACGCCCTGCGTATGCGCCCCGACCGCATCATCCTCGGCGAAATTCGTGGTGCGGAATGTTTCGACCTTTTGGCGGCTATGAACACTGGCCATGATGGCTCGATGTGCACGCTCCACTCCAACAATCCGCGCGAATGTTTGGCGCGTATGGAGAATATGATCCTGATGGGTGATATCAAAATCCCCAAGGAGGCCATCTCACGACAGATTGCTGAATCGGTCGATATGATTGTTCAGGTTAAACGCCTGCGCGACGGCTCGCGTCGGACCACTCAGATCACCGAAGTGATCGGGATGGAAGGCGATGTCATTGTGACGCAGGATCTGTTCAAATTCGAATATCGCGACGAAGATCCCGACGGGAAAATCCATGGCGAGTTCGTGGCAGGCGGCGTCCGTCCTTATACGCTGGAAAAGGCGCGCCAGTTCGGATTCGATCAGCCCTATCTGGAGGCTTGCCTCTAAGCCTTTAGCGATCATGTCAAAATGGTCTTGATCGACAGCGACCTTGTCGATTAGCTTGGCGCTCCGTAAAATTTCCGGAGAGTCAGGAACATGAAAAAACTAGCACTGGTCGCATTTGCATTTGCTCTTTCACTCGCAGGTTGCGGTGAAAAAGCAGACGAAGCCGCGAAGGAAACTGCTGAGGCTGCTGAAGCCGTTGGCGAAGCAACCGGCGAGGCAGTCGACAAGGCGGCCGAAGGAGCGATGGAAGCCGCTGAAGGCGCCGCCGACGCAACTGCCGACGCAGCCGCAAAAGCAGGCGACAAGGCGAAAGAAGTCGCTGGTGACGCAGCCGCTGCAGCTGGCACCGCTGCAGAGAAAGCCGGCGACAAGGCCAAGGAAATGGGTGAAGCAGCCAAAGAAGCCACTCGCTAAGCTTGCACTGCCATAGACTAGAAAAGCCTGCGGGTGTGACCTGCGGGCTTTTTGGTGCACCCAACTGGATTCGAACCAGTGGCCCCCAGATTAGGAATCTGATGCTCTATCCTGCTGAGCTATGGGTGCTCCACTGGTTGCCATAACGACGGCGCGCAGGCCGGTCAATTTTTTGCCTCGGGCGGGATGAAGGGCAAGGGCAGCGGTGCCACGCCCACGCCTTCCTCATGCAAGGCGCGCGCATCTTCCAAAGTAGCCTGACCATGAATGCTGCGGCCTTCTGCCTCGCCATAATGGATAGCGCGCGCTTCATCGACAAAACGGTCGCCGACCCACTCCGACTTTTCAAGCATAGCGCTTTGCATTTGCGCAAGTTTGGTAATCGCTTCGACCATCTCTGATGGCATTTCCAGCTGATTGCTCACCGCTATGTCGCCCGCAGGCTGAGATGAAGCTATCTCAGACGAACGCTGATTGCCTTTGCGCGCAATATTGGGTGCCATGACAGCCTTGCCAACGTCTGTCGAACCGCACACGGGGCAAGCTACCAGACCTTGCAGGCACTGACGCTCATATTCCTGCGATGAGGCAAACCAGCCTTCGAATCGGTGATTCGAGGATGCACATTGAAGATCAAAGGTGATCATGAAACCTTGTCACCGTTCAAGAGCGAAACCAATTTTCCAGCTCGGTCCAGCGCGTAGAGGTCATCGCATCCGCCAACATGAAAGCCATCGATGAAAATTTGCGGCACGCTTGTGCGCCCACCCGAACGTTCTATCGATTCTACGCGCTTGTCGCCATTTGCGTCGATTTCGACAAATTCCGCACCCTTTTCTTCGAGAAGCAGCTTTGCTCGATAGCAATAGGGACAAGCGAAGCGGGTGTAGATTTCGACCGTTGCTGACATGAGAAGGAAATGGTGGCTGGCGGTGAACAAGTCAAGCATCTGCTGCTAAGGCTGACGCGAGATCTGATCGTTCCAGCCCCATCGGCAATACTCGTGCCCAGCAAAATATCGTTACCGAGTTGGCTCCCGCCTTTTTCAGGATTTTGACGCAGGCATCGGTTGTCGCTCCCGTAGTATAGACATCATCCACCAGAGCGATGTTTTTACCGCGGACGCGGTCGGCATATCTCGGTGAAATGGCGAAAGCTCCGGAAACGATTTTGGCCCGCTCACGCGCGGAATATTTACCGAGCGCCTGGGTCCGTCTTTTTCGCACCAGAAGGTCAGGTATCAATGTTTGGCCAGCGTCTTTTGCCAATATACGTGCGATCAATTCAGCCTGATTGAAGCTCCTGCCCCACAATCGGGTCCAGTGTAGCGGAACCGGAATGAAAATTGCGCCGTCTGGTAAATGCTCCAAATACCGACGCAAATGCGCGGCAATCGTATAAGCCAACCCAATTCGCCTGCCATATTTGAACCGAAGCACAACGGTGCGAGCCAAATCGCAATAGGCAACCGCTGCTTTTATGCCATTATGCAGCGGTGGCGACGCCATGCATGCAGCGCACTGGCTTTCCTCGTTCGATGAAAATGGCAAAGGAAGCTGGCAACTCACGCAAGAAGGGCCCGCCAGAAAATCCAGAGACTGCCAGCAAGTCACGCAAAAGCTGTTCTGCTCTTGGGTAATAGAACCGCAGCCCGGACATCGGGGCGGAAGAGCGAAATCAAACAGCGACCGCAACATGTTATTGGACCGGACCATTAGGACTTGTTGTCCAACCGTAGAAACTTCACAAGCGCCATTATGGCTAAACCACCCTCATCCCCTGTCCTCTTTGACAATCAAAGGCGAATGGCGTTGCTCGATCGAGCCTCGAGCCGCCGCGCTGCTAAGCCATTTCTTTGGGAATATGTCGCTGCCGAGCTTTGCGAGAGTCTAAAAGGCATTTCGAGACCATTTGAACGCGCGCTCATAATAGGTCCGCTTGCTATACTGGCGGATCGCATTTTTCAGAACCGCATTATCGACGTGACTTTAGCTCCTACGAGCCACGCGGACGCCCAAGCGCTAAGCGTGGAAGTGGTTTCCGAAGACAGGCTTCCATTCACACCAAGCGACTTTGATCTAATCATCGCTGCTGGAAATCTGGATAGCGTCAACGATCTGCCCGGTCTGTTGATCCAGATTCGACGGCTGCTTGTGCCGGATGGCCTGTTTCTGGGATCGCTATTTGGTGCGGGATCACTGGCACAGCTGAAATCCGCAATGATAATGGCTGAAGGAGACCGCGCCTCCACCCATATCCATCCGCAAATCGAACTCCGCACTCTTGCCGATCTACTAAGCCGGGTTGGCTTTGCGCTCCCAGTCGCTGACCGGGATATCATTGACGTCCGCTATTCCGATTGGCGGCAATTGGTTGCCGATTTGCGCGATCATGGGCTGGGCAATGCCTTGCTTGGAGACAGGCGATATTTGGGAAAGAAGTTTTTACATCAGCTAGACGATGCTTGGCTAAGCCTTGCAGACATCGAACAAAGAGTAACCGAACAATATGTCCTTTTGAATATGAGCGGCTGGGCCCCTGGCCCCGATCAACCAAAGCCCGCGCGCCGGGGCAGCGCGACTATATCTTTGGCTGACATATTGTCGTCAGGCCAAGATGCAGATGACATGTTAGGCTGAACGGGCAAGGTGATCGAGCAGCGGCAAGTCAGCAGGTGGCATTGCAAGGGAGCGCATCTGTTCCACTGAAAACCAACCGATTTCTGGGCTTTCTAGCGGTTCTGGCACCCCTTCCCAGCGATCGCAGTGGTAAAGCAGCAGGAGTAAATTCTGATCTGAAAGCGTTTCGCTAGCAAAGCTCAGCGGTTGCAGATCGCAGGTAGACACCTCAATCGAAAGCTCTTCGCGCAGTTCGCGAACCAGAGCCTGCTCTGGAGTTTCGCCGGGTTCAATCTTGCCACCAGGAAACTCCCAAAGACCGCTCATGGACCTTCCTTCAGGGCGTTTCTGAAGCAGGATTTTTCCTGCGCCATCGCAAAGCGCGGCTGCCACGACGAGCAACATTGTCGGATTTTTTTTCATTTTGGTTCCGGTTCGAAAGATTTTGTTAACGCCAATGTGAAAAAAGAACAACTGCTCGCAACCAACGAATGGAACTGGACCAAGTCATGTTGGAATTTATTCGTGGCATTGCAAAATGCCAACAGGGAGCGACGGCAGTAGAATACGGACTGATTTTGTCCTTGTTGGTTATCGCCATGATGGCGGCACTCAACAATGTGGCAGGGTCGACGACCGATATGTGGAACGATGTAACCAACGATATCATCGATGTCGCCAGTTAATACAGCGTTTAACGAATTGGTAGGAGATTCCTCGTAATTGGTTCGATGACAGTCAAAAGACCATTTGACTGCCAGGGTGATTGAATTTGAACAGGAGACCAGAAATGAAACTGATTAAAAAGCTTTTCAAGAACGAAGAAGGTGCAACGGCTATCGAATACGGCCTGATCGCTGCTCTGATCGCTGTCGCGGCAATTACTGCCATGTCGGCTCTTGGTGAAAACCTCTCGAACACCTTCAACGACGTGAACAACGAACTCGAAGGCTAATCTTCGAAACGTTACGGCGAACCCTAGGTTCGCACGTCAAAATCGGGGCGGTGACCATTGGTCGCCGCCCCTTTTGCTTGTGCACCGATATGTTCAAAGCCCACCTGATTAACGATTTGGCGAGATTTGGCTGTTAGTCGATTTGCTCAACATTTTACAAAACCGGTTACTCTGAACCGAGTAATCCTATTTTGGACGCGGCATTAATGGTCGACATGAAAAGAACCAAGGATCGCAACAGTCTTCTCGTCAAGGCAGCACTTCGCTTCCCCGTTACCGGCGAGCAAGGCGATGTACGCATCCGCAATATTTCGTCAGGCGGTTTAATGGCAGAAGCACCTGTTCGCGCGGCTCGCGGCGAGCCGGTGGAAATCCAGTTGAAAAATGTCGGCTGGGTCAGTGGAAAAGTGGCGTGGATCGCTGAGTCCAGATTTGGCATTGCATTCGACTATCCGATCGACCCTAGGGGAGCCCAGCAACAGATCGGAGCCAAATCTAACGAAAGCATGCCTTCCTATTTGCGCCGATTGGACCAGAAGACGCAAAATGCGCAGGACAAGTCAAAAATCAGGATTGTCTAAGATCGACCAAATTTGGCAGTCGATCAGTCCATCAGACAGTGTATATCCAGCGGCACCGTTAATTTGTCGAGCAAGCGCCCAACGGGAAACGCTGATTTTGCGCCCTCATCTATCGCTTGCTCAAGCACGCGGCGCTTCTCGCCGCCATTAATTACCAGCATAGCTGTTCTCGCCGACGCGATTGCCGACGGTGTCAAAGTCACACGATTTACGGGAGCTTCAGATGGCAATGGGTCAGGTGCAACACCTATCGCACGCACATCTTTGCCTGCAGCAAAGGCGGCTTCAAGATCGGGGCCCGGAAAAATCGACGCCGTATGCCCATCAGCCCCCATCCCCAACCACACCAGATCCA
>Ga0075154_10002853_pt1 | contig 11148 bp, 9 predicted proteins | sample JI71714BDNA_FD_70965 | JGI IMG/M metagenome (GOLD analysis project Ga0075154, IMG submission 70965) | Wastewater effluent complex algal communities from Wisconsin, to seasonally profile nutrient transformation and Carbon sequestration -... | ecosystem: Engineered > WWTP > Effluent > Algae... | reverse complement strand
TCACCGCCAAGAAGCTCAAAGCCCTTCGCGAAGGCGCGGATCTGGCAGCTTCGCGGCTGTGACGCCGAGCATGACCGGGGCCGAGCGCCAGGCGATCGAATGGGAATGCGCCCGGCTGGTGGCGCTCTATGCCAATCTCAACGACGCGCATCGCTGGGAAGAGGTGGTGGCGCTCTATCATCCCGATGGGCTGATGACGCGCCCCACCGCGCCCGATGCCGAGATCCGCGGGCGCGAGGCGATCCTGGCGGCGTTCCAGTCGCGCCCGCCTCGCACCACCCGCCATTTCTGCAGCAATGTCGTGATCGACGTCGAGGACGCACAGTCTGCGCGGGGCGAAAGCGCCATCCTGCTGTTCACCGGCAGCGGCGCGCCGCTGGTCGGATCATTCCACGACCGGTTCGTGGCAACCGATGAAGGCTGGCGCTTTCTCGAACGGCGCGGCTCGCTGACCTTTCAGCCCTGACGCACCGATACGCTGCGGCTAGCGCGCGGCGGGGGCCGTCTGCGGCTGGAAGATATTGCCCGGCAGCCGGCTCGCCAGCAGCACGCTGATCGCAAGCAGGCTGGCGATGACGGCAATTGCTGCGGTCGAAGGCGGCACGCCCGCGCCCCTGCCCCAGGCGAAATAGACGCTGCCTGCCAAAGCAATGCCCAACGCGCCGCCGATCTGCTGCGCGGTCTTCATCATGCCGCTCGCCGCGCCGGCATGGTCGCGGTCGACCTGCGCCACCGATACCGGCGCGATGCAGCCCGAAAGCGACCCCATGCCGAGCCCTGCGATCACGAGCACCGGCGCCAGCATCGGCCAGGACAGGTTCAGCCAGCCAATGCCGGCCAGCACCAGCGCGCTTGCCACCAGCATCGTCGCCCCGCCCAGCACCAGCACCCATTTGCCGTAGCGCGGCAGGAAATTACGGCCCAGCACGGCGATGCCGATCATCGCGCCCAGGCCAAAGGGCATGTGCAGCAACCCGGTGGTCAGCGCACTCTCGCCACGCTCGCTTTGCAGCGCAAAGGCAAAAGTGAGCAGAAACCCGGCATTAGCAGCGGCAAAGACGATCGAGATGCCAAGGCCCAGGCGGAAGGGCAGGATCGACAGCAAGGAGGGATCGAACAACGCCGGTTGCTGCCTGCGTACCCGATCGGCCACATGCCGCCAGACGGCAAACAGCAGGGGCGGGACGAGCAGCAGCGTCACGATCTCGGGCCCGGCCCAGCCGCGCTCTGCACGGGTCAGCGGCCAGAGCAGGCAGAATACGGCAAGCCCGAACAGCACCACCCCCGGCAGGTCGAACCCTGCAGGCTGGGAGGACTTGCGATCGGGCAGGAAGAACCAGCCGGACACCAAGGCGAACAGCCCCACCGGCAGGTTGATCAGGAAGATCAGTCGCCAGCCCAGCCCGAACAAGTCGAGCTGGATCAGCAGCCCGCCCAGGATCGGCCCGGCGATCGCGGCGAGACCGCCGATCAGGCCGAACAGCGCCAGCTTGGAGACTCGCTCCAGCGGGGTGAACAGCACCTGCATCAGCGCCAGCGCCTGGGGCGACATGATCGCGCCGCATGCCCCCTGGGCGAGGCGCGACAGCACCAGTTGCTCAGGCGTCTGGGCCAGGCCGCAGGCGACCGAGGCCAGGGTAAATCCCGTCACACCCCACAGGAACACGCGGCGATAGCCCAGGCTGTCGCCCAGCCTGCCCCCCGCCATCAGCAGCAGCGCGAAGCTCAGGGCATAGCCTGCCACGGTCCATTGCACCGCCTCGGCAGAGGCATCGAGGCCGGACGTGATCGCAGGCAGCGCGGTGTTGACGATCGTCAGGTCGACAATCTCAAGCACCACCGCGACGATCAGCGTCATCAGCGCCAGATTCTGCTGGCGACGCGTCAGGGGAAGAGGTTCGTTCACGCTCAGATCTTGCCTTCGCGCAGCATCGAGGCGGCCGTGTCACAGGCGCGCGCGGTCAGCGCCATATAGGTGAGCGACGGGTTCTGGCAGGCCGAAGAGCTCATCTGCGCACCATCGGTGACGAACAGATTGGGCACATCATGCGCCTGGCTCCATTTGTTGAGCACCGACGTCGCCGGATCATGCCCCATGCGTGCACCCCCCATTTCGTGGATCGCGGTTCCGCCAGCGCCCGGCTGATCAAAGCCCATGATCACCTTGCCACCGGCCTTTGTCAGCATTTCACCCGCATCGGCCTTGGCCTGGGCCAGCGCCGCGCGCTCTTCCTTGCCAAAGGCAAAGGCGATGTTGAGCTGCGGGATGCCATCGGCATCCACGGCCTTGCTGTCGAGCGTCAACCTGTTCGACGCGCGCGGCACGCAATCGGCAAAGGCGACGAGCACCATCCGCCACATGCCCGGCTTTTGCAGCTTTTCCTTCAGGCCCAGGCCAATCCCGGGATCGCGCTTGCCCGCAGTCCAGGTGCTCTGCAGCGCGCCGCCCTGGAACGAATAGCCCCGCGTATGCCCTTCGCCGTCCATCGCATCCATGTTGCGATAGCGCGCGACGACCACGCCGGTGGGACGGTTGCCGGTGCTGGTGCGTCCCTCGAACCCCGGCATCAGCGCGATGGCCGAGAGGGTGTTGGCATGGTCCATGATATGCGTGCCCAATACGCCGCTGCTATTCGCAAGACCGTTCGGCATCGCCTCGCTGGCCGAATTGAGCAGCACATGGACCGAGTTGAAGGCCCCGGCATTGAGGAACACGATGCGCGCCGTGGCGGTCTTGCGTTCCCTGGTCTTGCGGTCGAGATAGCGCACCCCGGTGACGCGGCGAGTGGCGGGATCATAGTCCAGCTTTTCCACCACGGCGTCGGTGATGACGGTGAGCCGCCCGGTCGCCATCGCGGCGGGCAATGTGCTCGACTGGGTCGAGAAATAGGCACCGTAGGAGCAACCGCGCGCGCAGATCGAGCGGTTCTGGCACGCCCCGCGCTCGCCCTTGGCCTGGGTGAGATTGGCGGTGCGGCCGATGGTCAGGCAGCGGTCGGGCCAGTTCGCCTTCATCACCTCGCGCACATGCTGTTCGACAGGGTTCAGCGCCATGGGTGGCTGGAAGCGGCCATCGGGCAGCTGTTTCAGCCCCTCCTTCGCGCCGGAGACGCCGATGAATTCCTCCACCTTGTCGTACCATGGGGCAAGGTCGGCATAGCGGATCGGCCAGTCGGTGCCGTGCCCGTCACGCTTGTTCGCCTCGAAATCATAGTCCGACCAGCGATAGGACTGACGCCCCCAGGTGAGCGAGCGACCGCCGAGCTGATACGATCGGAACCAGTTGAAATCGGTGCCTTCCGCCTTGCCATAGGGGTTCTGCGCATCATTGACGAAATGCCCCTGGGTATATTCGTTGAAATGCCGGTTGAGCATCTGGACGGCGTGTTCGCGCGCGTAGAGTTCCTGATCGCCCGCGCCGCGGAACGGCATCTCCCACGGCGTCTTCATTTCGGTCGCATAATCCTGCTGATGGCGGATTTCGCGGCCGCGCTCGATCATCAGCACCTTCAGGCCCGCCTCGGTCAGCTCCTTGGCGGCAAGGCCTCCGGTAATGCCGGAGCCCACGACGATTGCATCAAAATCCATGGTCATGCCTTCCCCCGCTCAACCGAAATCCACCGCAGTCCAGTCGCTCGAATAAGCGCGGGTCTGCGGGGTGACGGCGACATCTGGCGCATAGGTGCCGGGCACCAGATTGAACTGGAGCTCCTGAGACCCGCCGGGCTCGCTGGTGTAATAGCCGGTCAGGATCAGCGCCTTGATCGTCCGCCAGGGATGCTCGCGCACGCCCTCGGCATAGGCTTCACCATCGAGCTTCGTCAGCACCATCGCCTGTCGCTCGGGCGCAGCCTTGAGGAAATCGCCATCGGTGCGGCGATCGAGCTCGGCCTCCAGCCATGCGGCCTGATCGAGCGAGCCATCCGTGCGGGCGTGGCGGACAAGGTCCTGCGGCGCGTCCGTGGGCAGCGGCGTGCGCGCCTTTTCCAGGCCGTGCGCCAGCCCCAGCAGCACGAAATCGCCAGCACCGACATCGCCTGCGCCTGGGGTGTTGGTGGCCGGAATGACGATCTGGCTGACCGTGCGCATCAGGTCGCGCTGGCGTTCGCTGGGTGCGTCTTCGGCGGCAAACAGGTCCAGCCGGATGGCCGCGAGCGGCACGCCGACCAACGCCGCCAGGATCGCTGCGCCACCCAGAAACCGCCTGCGGCTCCAGCCCTTGGGCTGCTCTTGCTCCATGATTCCCGCCTCTCCCCGCGCACCTATGCGTCTTGTCCCACTCTAGAAAATCACGTATCAGAATACAAATTCTATTTATAAAGGAGAGAGAAGATGCTGCGATGGTCCCGCCAGCTCGACTATGGCAAACATGCCGCGCCGTTCGCCCTGCCCGATACCGATGGGCGGCTGCGCACGCTGGAGGAATTTGACGCCCCCGCATTGCTCGTCGCCTTTATCTGCAACCATTGCCCGGTGGTGCTGCATGTGCTGGACGGGCTGTGCCAGTTCGCGCGCGACTATGCCCCCAAGGGGTTGCAGGTGGTCGCCATCTCGTCAAATTCGCCCGAGGAATTTCCCGAGGACGATTACGCGCGCATGAAGCTGTTCGCGAAGGCGCACGACCTGCCCTTCCCCTATCTGCACGATGAAAGCCAGGACGTGGCGCTGGCCTATAATGCCATCTGCACCCCCGATTTCTTCCTCTACGGCCGCGATCGCGCACTGTTCTACACAGGGCAGTTCTGCGCCAGTCGGCCCAGGCTGCCGCACCCGCCTGTGCCCGGCGCGCCGCCGCAGCGCACCGATGTGCCGGTCACCGGCGAGGACATGCGCGCTGCGGTCGATGCACTGCTGGCAGGCCAGCCAGCGCCGCAGCCTCAGGTGCCGAGCGCGGGCTGCTCGATCAAATGGCTGCCCGGCAAGAACCCGTCCTGGGGGTGATGCGATGACTATCCTGGCAAGACACTGGGTCCCCGCCGCCGCCGTTGTGCCGCAGGAACGGGGACCCGAGTTCCTGGGAACGGTCGATGGCGCCGACTGGTCAGAGGGAGGCGGCTTCTATCGCGGCTTCTTCGCCAGCTTCTGCATCAAGGCGGGCAAGGCGGTGTGGTTCCACTGGCCGCTGCCGACGCCTGTTGAACTCAATGGCCAGCGCATGGCGCTGCATTCGGCAAGCCTGTTATGGGAGGCCAGCGAAGGCGCGGCGCTCAACTGGGTGACGCTGCAGCATGGCGGCATGGACCGGATCGAGCTGACGCCGCGATTGCAGGTGCCCCCCGCCGCGCCGGTTCCGTTCGATCCCGAGCCCGCGTTCCGTCCCTATTGCCCGGAAAGCAACCGGCAGTTGAGCGAGATGGTGCTGCCCGCGCCGCTGCCGCTGCAATTCGGTGTGCAGCTGTGCGTGATGGTCACCGCGCCCGAAGACCGCGACGGGCTGGTGCGCTTCTATGGCGCAGGGGCGGATTTCATCGCGGCAGCCTGATCGCGTCTGACCAAAGGAAAAGGGGCAGGTCCCGCCTCACCGGACCCACCCCTTCTCTTCATCTGCATCCCCTTGGGGGGCGACCACATACGCCCCCGTCCCTCATGCAGATCAGAAGTCGAGCAGCATGCGCACGCCGTAGGTGCGCGGCGCGCTGAACTGCCAGTTGTAGATGTCGTCATTGCCCGCCGCCGTGAAGGCGGCATAGGTCAGCGGCTGGTTGTCTTCCAGGTTGCGCGCGAACAGCTGGATACCGAACTTGCCCGACTCGTCGCGCCACTCGAGGGTCGCGTCGGTCTGGAAGAAGCTGCTCTGGCGCGAATCCCGGAAGTTGAACACATCCATGAAATAGGCCGACTTGAAGCGGGTGAAGATGCTGGGCGTCAGCGTACCGGAACTGCCCAGATCGAACACATGCTCATAGCCAGCCGCGATCACCCATTTGGGGGCGAGCGGCGTGCGGTTGCCCGCCAGATTGGGCTGGGTCACCGGATTGGTGGTGATGTCGTTATCCAGGTCACCCAGGCCGGTGAGGCAGCCGAGCGTCGGATGCGTTTCCGAGGCGCAGAAGACCGGGAACGAGGCCAGGAAGTCATCATATTCTGAGCTCAGATAGTTGATGCTCGCCGTGAAACGGCCCGAGTCGAACACCTTGATCGACGCATCGAGTTCCAGACCCCAGATGGTCGCACCACCGGCATTGAACACCTGCCCGCCGATCGACGGATCCAGCAGAACCGCAGCCTGCAGGTCCTTGTAGTCGTAGTAGAAGCCGGAGAAATTGACGGTGCTGGAACCGAAGCTCCGCTTGATACCCGCTTCATAGGCGGTGTTGGTTTCCGGCGCATATTGGCCGACCGTATCGAAGCCGCCTGCCTTGAAGCCGGTCGAGACCTTGGCATAGACCAGCGTATCGGTATCCGGCTTGTAGTTGACGCCCACCAGCCAGGTCAGCCTGTCTGCCTTGGCGCGCAGGACGTCTGTCCGCAGCGGCGGCGCGGTGATCCGGCGCACGCCTGTGTTGAACAGCGGCGATGTCGGATTGCCCAGGCCGCCCGGATAGAAGGGGAAGATGCCCGTGCGGCTGTCATCGGTGTAGCGGGCGCCTGCTGTGACCGACAGTTCGTCGGTGATCGGAATATCGACCTGGCCGAAGGCGGAATAGCTGCGGCTGTTCACGTCGCGGCGGAAATAGTTGATAAACGCGCCGTTCGCCCCGGTCAGGAACGCCGGCAGGAACGGCGGGCCGTTGAACAGGCCGCGTTCGATGAACAGGTCTTCCTTGAAGTAGAAGCCGCCGACCTGCCATTCGAAGGCACCGGCGCTGCCGCCGTTGAGGCGCAGCTCGTGGCTCTGGCTTTCGACATTGTTGGCGAAGTTCTTGAACAGGAAGGCCGGGGTGAGTGCCGCGTCGAACGCTTCGACGGTGCGGCGATACCCGCCGGTATAGGTCAGCGTGGCGCCCTCGAAATCATAGGCGATCTTGCCGCGAACGACCTTCGAATCCTGTTCGTTACGGCTGGGTGCGCGCGCCGACGTCAGGTAGTTCTTGCGATTGATCGTCGACAGGCCGTTGGTGTTCTGCGGGATGCAGACCACGAAACGCGGATCGGCGCCGATGCGGTTCCACCCATTCTGATTGCAGCCGGGTCCCGGGACCAGCGCGGGATTGAAAGCCAGCCCGTTGTTGAAGTTCACAAAGGCGTTGCCGGCGATGATGTTGTCGACTGCGCTGACCTCGAACGCGAGGTCGAGCGTCAGCGGATCGATCGGGTTCAGACGGATGCTGACGCGGCCTGCCCGGCTGTTGTCATTGCCCGTGCGAACATTGACATTGGGATGGCTGAAAAAGCCGTCGCGCTTCGAATAGGTGCCCGAGAAACGGATGCCGCCGATATCGCCGATCGGCAGATCAACGCCACCCTGGACCAGCACATGGTCGAAATTGCCGTAAGAGGCAGCCATGTTGAAGCCGAAATCATCGCCCGGCTTGCGCGTGATGAAGTTGACCGCGCCGCCAGTGGCGTTGCGCCCCTGCAGCGTCCCCTGAGGACCGCGCAGAACCTCGACGCGCTCCAGATCGAACAGCGAGGCGTTCATCACGGTCGGGCGGTTGATATATTCGCCATCGATGTTGACGACGATCGAGGCGTCCTGCGTTTCGGCATTGTCGTTGGTGCCGATGCCGCGCAGCGTGACGCGCGTCAGGTTCGTATCGTTGGTGATCTGGACCGCCGGAGCCAAGCGCTGAATGCCGGTAAGATCGCTGATCCCCGCCTTTTCGACATCCTCGCCGCTGACCACCTGGATCGCGATGGGAACGTCCTGGACGTTCTGCACGCGGTTCTGTGCGGTGACGACGATTTCCTTGTCGGCTTCGGTATTGTCCTGGGCGAACGCGGGCGTTGCCAGCGCGATCGCGCCAACCCCCATGAGCAGCGCAGCACGAATTGCGTGTGAGTGCATATCGGCAATCCTCCCCTCAAAATGCCGCCTGCGGGTGGGCCCGCTTATGACGGTGTGATTAGAATGACTAAAACTAGAATGATGATTTTATATATTGCCCCGTCGCTGTCAAGCTTTAGCCATATCGATTGTAAAAATCGTCATCCATCAATTGGATCAATGATGAATTTTTAGGACATTGAAATCATGTGGTTTTTCTGAAAACGCTCAGCGAACGCCCACCTCCGGCCCTTGATATGGCTGCAACAGGTCATGCAAAAAATGCGTTGCCAAGCGGTGGTCAGCGCCATTATACGAATCACAATTCTAATAAATAGCGGCCACTCATGGTCGCCAGGCGATCCAGGCCACAAGGCCGATCGGTGCCGCAACATGGGAGAGAGACCATGTCCGGGACACGTCTGCGGCTTGCCGAAAAGCTGAGCTATGGCTTCGGCGATATGGGCTATAGCCTGCCCTATAATATGGCCAGCGGCTTTCTGCTGCTTTACTATGTGAATGTTGTCGGCTTGCCCGCCGCCGCTGTCGGGACCATCTTTCTCGTTGCGCGCCTGATGGATGCGGTGATCGACATGGGCGTCGGCATCGCGATCGACCGTACGCGCACCCGCTGGGGCCGGACGCGGCCCTATTTCCTGTTCACCGCCATTCCCTATGCGCTGGTTTCGGTCGCCATTTTCGCGGTGCCCGGCGACTGGAGCCAAGGCGCGCAGCTGGCTTATGCCTTTATCACCTTCAAGCTGCTGGGTATCCTGATGAGCCTGGGCGCCATTCCCTATACCGCGCTGATGCCGATGATGACATCGGACCGCGCCGAGCGGCTGAAGCTGGGTGGCATGCGATCGATCGGCACCTCGGTCGGCGTCGTCCTGGGCACGGCGGCAGTGCAGCCGATCCTGGCGGCTTTTGGCGGCGAGAAGCAGCCGGGCGGTTATGTTGCCGCCGCCGCCGTTTTCGGACTCTTGTCGATGCTGTGCATCCTGGCGCTGTTCCGCAACTGCCGCGAACGGGTGGTGGACGATTCGCCCGCGCGCTTCCCCATCCTGCCCGAGATCGGCAAGATGCTGCGCAATCGCGCCTGGATGGTCTCCTTCCTGTTCTGCCTCGTCTATTTCGTGCGCTTCGGCGGGATGATGGCGATCACCGCCTATTTCGCGATCGACGTGATGCGCGCGCCGTGGATGATCGGCGTGATGCTCCCGGCGGTCGCGGGCATGCTGCTGCTGTCGGCCTTTTTCGCCCCACCGATCCTGGCGCGCACCGGCATCCGCAAGGGATGCGTCGCGGTTCTGAGCATCGCTGCTGCACTGTTTGCGGTGCTACCGCTGGTCGAAGGCCAGCCACCGGTATTTCTGGCGATCTATATCGCCGCCTGCCTTGCCAATTCGATCACCATCACTGCCGCCTTCACGATGATCGCCGAAACGGTCGATTACCACGAGGCGCTCTATGGCAGCCGGCATGAGGGACTGCTCTCTGCGGGGGTCAGCCTGGCCACCAAGGTCGGAATGGCGCTCGGCACAGCAGGCATCGCCTTCATCCTGGCCGGCGCCGGCTATGACCCTGCAGCCGTTACCGACGGCGCCAGAACGGCCATCCGCTGGACCTATTATGGCGGGGTGGTCGCGCTGCTGCTGGCACAGGTGGGCATCGTTCTTGCCTGGCCGATGGCCAGACACGGCAATCATATTCGCTCCGAACCCAAGCTGGAGAAGCTCGCAACATGACCATGAACCGACGCCTACTGCTGACCAACCTGGCCTGGATCGCTGCGGCACACGCAACCCCGTTGCGAGCGGAGAGCTTCCGGCAAATCCCCCAGCGCGCGTCGGCCCGGGTTATTGTCGATAACGATTTTGCAGGCGACCCCGACGGGCTGCTGGCGCTGGCCCACCATCTGCTCTCGCCGACGACGCAGACGGTGCTGGTCACCTCGTCGTTTCTCCCTGCGAAAATGACGCCCGATGGCGTTGCGAAAGGGACGACGGCGCGTCAGGGGGCCGAGAGCGCCCGGGAATTGGTGCGCCGCCTGGGCATCGCCGCGCCACCGCCGATCTTCGCCGGACATGAACAGCCCGGTGCCGAGGCGGGCAACCCGTCTGCCGCTGCCAGTGCGATCTTGACAGAGGCCCGGCGCAGCGATCCGCTGCCGCTTTACGTGTGCTGCGGCGGACCATTGACCAATGTGGCCGAGGCACTGCGTCTTGCGCCGGATATCGCGACAAAAATGACACTGATCTGGATTGGCGGCGGAGGTTATCCAGATGGTGCCTGGGAGTATAACCTTGCGACCGATGCCGCGGCAGCGCGTGCGGTGATAGAATCCAGCGCGGTGCCACTATGGCAGGTACCCCAGCCCGCCTATCGGCAAATGCAGATGTCGATCGCCGAAATGACCGCCGACCTGCGTCCCATATCCCCGTTCACCCACTGGCTCTACGATCAGTTCACCCGCCCACCCTCTTTCGTCACGCTGGGCGGTGCCTGGCCTATGGGCGACAGTCCGCCCGTGCTGCTGACCGCGGTCGCCACCGAAAGCAGCGAGTATCGCGAGCAGCCTGCACGGCGTATCCTGGATGACATGCGCTATGGTGACGTCATACCCGGCAGACGGATCCGCGTGTACGAACGGATCGACGTACGCTCGACGCATGCCGATCTCATGGCCAAGCTCCAGCTGCACGCCGTCAATGCAACTCGCGCAGCCCCCGTCGCTCGCTGAACAAAAAAAAGGGTGCCCGTGGCCGGGGCACCCCGAGTGGGAAGCTCGTTTGTGGCGCCGCGCGTCAGGCGGCGAGCGCGCGGATATGGGCCAGCGCTGCTGCCGTATCGCCGCCGGTGGGGCTGAGCTCGAGGCCGAGCGGGCCGGCATATCCGGTGTTCTCGATCAGCTTGAGCATCGCCGGCCAGTCGATCTGGCCCGATCCCGGCTCACCGCGACCCGGCGAATCCGCGATCTGGATATGCCCGATCAGATGCGCGACCTTAGGCAGCACCTCGGCAGGATTTTCGCGCTCGGTGGTCGAATGGTAGAGGTCGTAGAGCAGCTTCACGCTGGGACTGCCGGCCTTCTCGATCACTGCGACGGCATCTTCGGTCATGCCGAACAGCACGCCGGGATGATCGACCCGGGTATTCACCGGTTCGAGCAGGATGATGAGGCCGTGCGCCTCGGCCACCGGAACGATGCTGGCGATGGC
>Ga0075154_10002851_pt1 | contig 11159 bp, 6 predicted proteins | sample JI71714BDNA_FD_70965 | JGI IMG/M metagenome (GOLD analysis project Ga0075154, IMG submission 70965) | Wastewater effluent complex algal communities from Wisconsin, to seasonally profile nutrient transformation and Carbon sequestration -... | ecosystem: Engineered > WWTP > Effluent > Algae... | reverse complement strand
CCGCCGGAGGGTTGGTGGAAATTAAACACTCTTGGTAGGCCATTAATTGACTCTCGCGATACTTACCCACTACCGGAGTTGTTGATGTCGCAATATGTGGTGGTTGCTACGCCTTTTCAGCAGGTGTTGCTGAGTGATGAACAGGTTTTGCGCCCAGGGGAACAAGATGTTGTTAAAGTTGTCTATGATGCTTTTACTCAAAATTGGGAAATTTCCCGTGATTTTGAGCTTTTACCCGAACAGTTTCAGCTAGAAAATGGTGTCATAGTCAGAGTTTACCGGAGAATGCGCCCAAGTGCGATCGCGACAGCCATCAAAACCCTTCACGCTATGCAGCAGCAAATAGGCGAAAAACCAGGCACTCAATTAGATTGGATCAGCTTAAATCAGTCTGTTTATACCAGCCCTAATTATTCTGTTACCAAAGAAGCTCATAACTTATATCATATTGTAACTCATCCCATTAAAAATTCCCAGCAAATTGATACATCATTTTTATATTTAGGTTCCCTTTCCGCAAAAAATACAATCCTAGGCCAACTTAATTTACCTAACAAACAATGTCAGGGAGTTTCCCTGCGGTTGACTTTGTGGAACAATCAAGGTAAATTAATCAACTCCAGTGAAACAGTTTATAATTCAACTGCTTTACCCAAATTAAATCTATTAGTTGAAGGAAAAAATCCCAATTATTTACTCCTTGAGGTATTCAGTACCAATAAACAAGACTTAACCAACCAATGTCAACTGGAAATTAACAATTTAGCCATATCAACTCAAAAAAGTTGAACCGTCAATGCAGAAATCTCAAAAATCCAACTGGTATTTTAACTTATCCCTCTATACCTTTGTCATCATCGGTGCGTTGATAGCAACAGGCTATCAATTTCCCCTAGGAGGCAACTTTCCCGAATTGCCACAAATCCAACATCTCCTAAATCCTGAACTCTATAAAAATGACTATCATGTTCAGGAAATGGTTAAATTTAATCCCAGATACTACTATTATCATATCATTTATTTATTGGCAAGTCTAGGGTTAAGTATTCCCTTAGTGCATTTTATTTATCAATTTCTAGCGTTTGGTTCATTTGTCCTAGCTTGTCACGCAATTATCAACATATATACTAAGGCAAAACTGCCCGCAGCAGCCCTGACTTTTTTATGTTTAGCATCCTCATTTACAGATGTTGGGAACACGCTGATATTTTCTACCAAATCCGTACCCAGTACCTTTGCAATGGGTTTCGCAATCTGGGGAATTTACTTTAGTTTGCGTCAGAAATGGCTGACAGGATATTTTTGTTTTGGACTAGCTTGTTTGTTGCAATTTTTAGTGGGTTTGTTGCCGGGGTTAATGATGATGCCTGTGCTGATTCTGGAATCTGTAAAACAGCGAAAATTCAAAAATCTAATTTTGGCGATCGCACTTTTAGGCACAATGGCAAGTATCGTTTATTTACCGATGTTGCTAACAGGCACTACCGGCACTCATACTATGAATAATGCCGATTTTGTCTACATTCACGCAAAAATTCGCAATCCTCACCACATCCTCCCCTCCAATTGGAATGTGGGCAACAATTGGTTAAACTTTATCTGTTTAATTATTGGCGGTTTGCTTTGCATCAAAAATACAAATACCCTGGAAAAAACCGACAAAATTAACTTTTCTATAGTCATTGCTACATCAATTTTTGCCTTACTGTTAAATTACCTATTTGTGGAAGTTTACCCGCTGGCTTTGATTGCAAAACTCCAGTTAGCGAGAACAGTACCTTTTGCTCAAATAATGATATTCATTGCTGTGAGTTTGCTAGTCGAGAGACTTTACCAAAAACAACAAATATCGATGATTATTTTGCTGTTAATTATCTTCACTTTACCCAACCGAGGCATTTTATTTCTAGCATTATTCATATTTTTATTAATATTCCAAAACTCCAAATATACCATTGCTAAACCCTACACTATTTTGCCCTGGATTTTTACCACAGTCACCTTGATTTTAAGCTTGATCTATCCACTGAGTAATTCAGGAGAAATAATAGAAAGGATAATTAGCATACCTGGGTTATTTTTAATTCTAGCGTTTCCCTTCATTTTAGAAAAAATCTCAATTTCGACAGCCATAAAACAAGCAGCCACTTATCTATTAGCTTTGCTAACTACCAGCACTTTAGTTTTAGGAATAGCCGGAATTATCCCCAAACCCCTGTTAGATATATTTCAAACTAGAATTAATATCAATGCCATTCCCCAAGACGACTTAAACCAATTAGCCCTACGCTTCTCCAAAACTAGCAGTCAAGATGCACTGGTATTGATTCCACCCTCTGTCACCAGTTTTCAATCCTTTTCACAAAGGGCAGTTGTAGTCAATTTCAAGAACTTTCCCTTGACAGAAACAGGTATCAAAGAATGGCAAAATCGCATGGAAAGCGTGTTAGGAGTCCCCTTGAATCCGCAAATGATTTGGGGGGGAAATGACTTATTTAGTCGGCGCAATAGCAGCGATTTAGTCGAAGTTGCTAGAAAATACCGCGCCGATTATATCCTAACTCGTAGTGACTGGCATCCCAATATTCAAGGGGAAATCACAGATAAACAAGGCAAATGGATACTTTATAAAATTAGGTAATGGGGAATCGGGAATCGGGCTACCCCCCCTGCCCCCCAAGGGGGGAAGTAATGGGGAATCGGGAATCGGGCTACCCCCCCCTGCCCCCCCCTTGGGGGGAAGTAATGGAGGGGTGATATCGTTTCCGGTTGCATCGGAATTATTAGCCGAAATTAGGACACGGTAGTACCCATAGGTGTCAACTTAAGCTGTCAGCCCGCCCCGTGTCTGTTAGTCATCCCGCGACTCCGACAGGGGTTAAAACCCCTGTCTCATAGCCAAAGTCAGTTGAAACTGACTGAAGATTTGCCCCAAACCAATACCTATCAACTCAACTAATTCTTCAGTCCTCTTTGAGAGGACTTGCGCTATGAGACAGGGGTTTCAACCCCTGTCGGACTATAACTTTTACCTTAAGTTGACACCAATGGGTAGTACCGTGTCCCTACCCAAAATAATCTTGTAGGGAAACGGCACTGCCGTGTCCTCTATATCATTCCGGTGTTACCGGAATTGATATAATTAGTAATGCCCTATACTTCGACTTTGCGAACTCACAAGTACCCCATACTTCGACCCGCTCGCGTAGTCGAAGGGCAGCACAAGTACCCCATTACCAATTACCCATTACCAATTACCCATTACCAATTACCCATTACCTCACCTAGCGGATGGTTCTTAAATGCTCGGGTTCATCGCAGAATTCCCAGTTGTGGAGGATGTGCGTTTGCACTAAATCTTCTACCCAAAAACCCTCTTTACCGACGGGAATAGTTAAAAAACTTGTCTCACTTTCCGCACTAATTTTTGCTATAATATTACACAATTTTTGGGTTAGAAAAGAAGGAACGGGATTCTAGAGAGGAGTGAAAATTTGATTTGTTAATAGGTGTCTGCAATATTTCTGAAAGAGATTGCCACAAGCCGGAGGCGATATTTCTCAGGTAATGCTCTCCGTAATTAGAGGTAGATGCGATACTTGTATAAGTCTTTCCTTCCCAAACTTGGCGGAGAATTGTTTCTTGTACGGGATGTAATTTTTTTGGCAATCGTGCGCGAGTTAGGTTTAGTACCTCATCGATCGTCATAACTGGCAATTATCTGGTAAGGGTATGGTGGATATTATCGCTGGCGATCGACTCTAAAGCTGAGTACGATCGCCTCATGGCTAAGAATTTTTTTGAGAATACCTCTCTGGGACGATCTAAATCCTTGACAATCATTATATCTTGTGTTATTGGCACTTTCTGACCGATCGGCATAACCTAATTTTAAGAGGCGCTGGCGCTCCTAGCGGCAAGGAAGGTTTGCCTAGTTTTTTAAGGCTTTTTCTCGATCGTTAGCTAAAATGTCATGTATGTGTCACATTTAGTCGTCCAGCTACAATTAAAATGTGACAGTTGACATTGGTAATGGTTTGTCAATTAATGCTAACTTAATTAAAAGTATTTTGATCTGCCTACTTTTATTCATCATCAACAAGATACCTGATGCCTGGAACCCACGTCTAGGAAATACCGCGGGGGAAAAGCCACAAGATTGAGTTTAGTCACCCACCAGAATCTGCGCTCCGATGTGTCGTTGAATTACTCCCAGCCAAGTGTATTATCTGCCAATCGCAAACATTATGTTGGAATTAGTCAAAAATATATTTTCTCCTACTCAATATATGCCACACGGTCATTGTTATCTGTGGCAAACGCCTTTGGTGTGGCTACACATAACGGGCGATTTTTTAATTGGGATCGCCTATTTTTCAATTCCGCTGATGCTGATTTATTTTGTATTAAAACGGCGGGATGTTCCTTTTTTAGGAATTTTCACTTTATTTGGTGCATTTATTATTCTGTGCGGCACAGGTCACTTCCTAGAAATTTGGACTCTGTGGCATCCCGCCTATTGGTTGTCGGGACTCGAAAAAGCCCTCACTGCACTGGTTTCCTGTTACACTGCTGGACAGATGGTAACACTATTGCCACAATTTCTTTCATTAAGAACACCCCAAGAATTAGAAGAAATCAATAGCAGATTGGAGGCGGAGATTTTAGTGAAAAAACAGGCAAAATTAGCTTTACGCACTGCCTATGATGACTTAGAAATTAAGGTGCAAGAACGCACATCCCAGTTGATTGAAACCAACCAGTGCTTAGAAATGGAAATTCGGGAACGCCAGCAAGCCGAGTTAAAACTGCGCTCTGTTACCGAACGCTTGCAATATTTACTAGCTACGACTCCCGCCGTAATTTTTAGCTGCCAAATAGGCGGAAATTATGACGTGACATTTGTTAGCGAAAATATTTTTTTAATGGTAGGTTATGAAGCGCAAGAATTCATGAATGGTTCTATTGATTGGTATAGCCTGATTCACCCCGAAGATCGAGAAAATGTTACAAATTTGTTCGCTCAAATATTGGAAAAAGAATCAATTTCCTACGAATACCGCGAACGACACAAAGACGGTAGTTATCGGTGGATATACGATGAGGTTAAGTTGGTCAAAGATGCTGCGGGTGTACCTATGGAGTGCGTTGGTTATGCCGTAGATATTACTGCGCGTAAACAAGCGGAAATTACCTTGCAGCAACAACTAAAAAGGGAGAGGCTAGTGAATTCCATTCAAGAGCGGATTCGTTCCTCTCTTAACCTGGAAGAAGTGCTGACAATGGCTGTGGAAGAAGTCCGGGATTTTTTGGCAACTGATAGAACAGTTATTTATCGTTTTAACCCAGATTGGAGTGGTTTTATTGCCGTTGAGTCCGTGGCAAAAAATACGATGCCGATTTTGGGAATTGATATTAATGATAATTGTTTTCGGGAACACTACGTGTCTGTTTACGAACAGGGGCACATTCGGGCGATAGACAATATTTACACGGCTGGTCTTTCAGAGTGCCACCTTAATTTACTGACCCAGTTTGAAATTAAAGCTAACCTCGTGGTTCCCATTTTGCAAGGTGAAAAATTATGGGGACTACTGATTGCTCATCACTGTCGGCATCAAAGGCATTGGAACTCTTCTGAGATAGAATCTCTCCAGCAAATTTCCGTGCAGCTAGCAATTGCCATCCAGCAATCCACCCTTTTTGAACAAGCCAAAACTGAAATTTACGAACGTAAATTGGCAGAACTGGCCTTACAAAAAGCTGTCTTAGCTGCGGATCGAGCTAACTGTGCCAAAAGTGAATTTCTCTCTTCTATGAGCCACGAATTGCGGACTCCTCTGAATGCCATTTTGGGATTTAGTCAGGTGATGGTGCGCGATTCATCTTTAAACAATCAAAACCAGCAGCATCTACAAATTATTAATCGGGCGGGAGAACACTTGCTTTCCTTAATTAATGACATTTTGGAAATGTCCAAAATCGAAGCAGGCAGAAGTCAGCTTAATGAAAGCAGTTTTAATTTAATCCGTCTGTTAGAAACCTTAGAAGAAATGTTCCGATTGAAAGCTAAATCTAAAAAATTGCTGCTAACTTTTGAAGTAGCTGAAGGCGTACCGGACTTTGTGAAGGGAGATGATGGTAAATTGCGTCAAGTTTTGATTAATCTGATCGGCAATGCGATCAAATTTACAGACACGGGTAGCGTTACCTTGCGAGTAAAAAATCAGGTAGAAACAAGTTTTAGTGTTCAAAATCCAGAGTTGATACCCCCAAAAACAATCATCGCCGATACGGTTTCCCTAAAGTCTGTGTCGCCGGAATTTGATACGGTAAATATGAATTATATTCCGCCAGTATCGTTACGAGTGAATTTTGAAATTGAAGATACTGGTGCTGGGATTGGGCGAGAAGAGATGAATAAATTATTTCAACCCTTTGAGCAAACAAAAACAGGTTATAAATCTCAAGAGGGGACTGGATTAGGTTTACCAATTAGTCGCAATTTTGTACGAATGATGGGAGGAGATATTAGTGTAAAAAGTACGCTTGGTTTGGGAAGTAAGTTTTCATTTGATATTGATTTCAGGCTTGCCGATCCTAGCGATGTTAAAATGCTTAAACCACAGAAAAAAGTAATTGGTTTAGCGCCGGATCAACCAGAATACCGGATTTTGGTGGTTGACGATCGCCCTGACAACTGTCTAGTCATAGTCAGATTATTGTCACCACTAGGGCTCATCGTGCGAGAAGCTAGAAATGGGCAAGAAGCTGTTGCTATATGGGAAGAGTGGCAACCGCACCTGATTTGGATGGATATGCAGATGCCTGTGATGAATGGCTATGAAGCTACCAGACTGATTAAAGCTCATCCCCTAGGTAAAAAAACCATGATTGTGGCTCTCACTGCTAGCGCTTTTGAAGAGGAACGAAAAACTATTTTGGGCGCAGGCTGCGATGATTTTATGCGTAAACCCTTCGAGGCAAATATACTGTTTTCGATCATGGAAGAACTTTTAGGTATCAGCTATATTTATGAGGAGCCTGTTGAGGAAAACATCGAAAATGAAACTACAATTAGCGTACCTACCAGCACTCTCTCTGTGGAATCGCAACTGAGTCAAATGCCTCTTGATTGGGTGCAGAAGATATCTGAGGCTGCTCATGAATGTTCCGACGATAAAATTGTTAAGTTGATTGATGAAATACCTAGAGAATTTGATTCAGCGGCAAAAATCTTAACGGCTTTAGCCCATGATTTTTTATTTGATGATATTATAGAATTAGCAATATTGGCCGTTAAAGACCGTCAATGTTAAGATTTTTTATAAAAAATAAGTAAGTCTTCCATCTTATGGACAGCAATCAAGATCCTACAATTCCAGCCAGCATTCTCGTAGTTGACGATACGCCACATAACGTGCGACTATTATCAACAATCCTCACGGGACAAGGATATCAGGTTCGTAAAGCGCTAAATGGGCAAAGGGCGCTCGCTACAGTGCAAGAGTTTCCGCCACATCTCATTTTGCTGGACGTGATGATGCCAGAAATGAATGGGTATGAGGTGTGCGAACATTTGAAATCTTCACCAACTACCAGTTCGATTCCAGTGATTTTTTTAAGCGCCTTAGATGATGCTTCAGATAAAGTGAAAGCTTTTGATGTAGGAGCAGTTGACTATATTACAAAACCTTTTCAAGATAAAGAAGTGTTGGCACGAGTGGCAAATCAGTTAACCATTAAAAGTCAAAAACAACTACTTCAAGAACAAACGAACCAATTAGAAGAACTTGTCGGACGTTTGGAAAACGAAATTAAAGATCGGCAGGGAGCTGAGCTAGCTTTACGCCTAGCTCAAAAAAAGTCAGATCATTTATTGTTAAATATTTTACCAGCCGCGATTGTTGAAGCTTTGAAAAAAGGCGAGGGTACTAATGCCGAGAGATTTGACTCAGCCACAGTTTTATTTGCAGATATTGTTGATTTTACTTCTATTGCTGCCAGAATTTCACCTCTAGAATTAGTGAAGTTCCTCAACCAGATTTTTTCAAAGTTTGATGAATTAACTCAGAAACATGGTTTGGAGAAAATTAAAACGAATGGGGATGCTTATATGGTAGCGGGGGGGTTGCCGGTGCCGAGGCCCGATCATGCAGAAGCGATCGCGAATATGGCCTTGGATATGCAGGAAGCGATCGCTGATTTTAAAACAGATAAGGGGGAACCTTTTCAAATTCGGATTGGCATCAATACAGGGCCTGTAGTTGCTGGAGTCATTGGTACTAAAAAATTTAGCTATGACTTGTGGGGAGATACTGTGAATGTTGCTTCTCGGATGGAATCTCAAGGATTACCAGGGTGTATTCAAGTTACTACTGCGGTTTACCAGCAGTTAAAAAATGACTATGTATTTGAGGAAAGAGGTTCGATATCGGTAAAAGGTAAAGGAGACACGATCGCCTATTTATTAACAGGGAAAAAAGATGATTAGCTGCCTTAAAAAATGAAGATTATTTCCAGTTTCCAATTTGTATTCTCCCGGACTATCTCAATGCGATCGATAAATTCTCGAAAATAAAACCTGCGTTCCGATTCTGATAAGTCGAGCCAAAATTGTGGCAGAGAAACAGTTTGAGCTGTTTCTCGCAAATTAACTGGCGGTAGTTGCGCCAATTTGCTTTGCAATTGTGCCATTTCGGTGCGGATTTTGTAGGCTCTCAATTCGGCAGTTTCTGTGTCTAAAATGCCATTTTCTATCAGGGTTGCTAGTTGATTGATGATTTGTTCTTTAAATTCGATCGCCCTACCAATTCCTGCTTTGATTCCATTCATATCCGGCATCTGTAACCCGGCCACAGCAGCGGGTAAATTCTGACAAATTCCGCTGATGGTAGATTGCAATACTTCATCGTAGGAAAGGCCGCTACATTTAGCCGGCCGACAACAGTTAATCGGCCGCAAATAAAGGTATTCTCGGTCTTTCCGGTAGGAGTTAACTTTTGCTACTGTCATGGGCGATCGACATTCCGCACAAATCGCTAAACCAGCAAGGGAACGAGGGGCGCTGGCGGTGCGAGGAGACAAGCGGCGATTGCGACGCAGCAACCTGTCTATTTGAGCAGCTTCTTCTCTGGAAATAATCGGGACATGGGTATTAGAAATTACTTGACCATTGTGATATTCTAAATCGCCTCGGTAGGCGGGATTTGTCAGCCAGCGACGGCCTGTGCTGACAGAGATTTTTTTGTTGTATTTCTTCGCTAAATAGCGCACGGAACCTCGCAAAGAACCGTAGATTAAAAAGTGTTCAAAAAAGTCTTTGACGGTGGGGGCGGTGCTTTTATCGATGGTGTAGCGCTCTTTGCTACGTCGATAGCCGTAGGGAGCTTTACCCGGTGGAATCTTGGCTTTGATGCGGTTGCGGGCGTGTCCTTTGCGAATGCTGCGGCTATGTTGGCTGCGCTGGACTTCTGCTAGGAGTTTGAGCAAGTTTGCTCTGTTTTCTGTTTGTTTTTCGTCTGTGACAATTAGTTGGATGCCGAGGTTTTCCAGTTGTTCTAGGCTGGTGCAAACTTGCTGCACTGTGTCGCCTAGTTCTTCAAACCGCTGAATTAACAGGTATTGAACTGGTTCTGTGCCGCAGTCTTTTAGGAGTTGTTGCAGTTGCTCTCGCCCTCCTAAATCTTGATAAGTGCGATCGACTTCTTGGCCCCAAAATTCAGGCGTCGGTGCTGTTTCTAGGAGAGGTTCAGTGTAAGAGTAGGCGATGATTTTCATCTGTTACTGGCTGAGTTCGATGATATTACCGTCGGGATCTTGGGTAAATAATGCCGATCGACCTGATGCACTCATTTGTACTGGGCAATGATGAGCGATTAATTGCTCTTTAGCTAGTTCTAAGTTAGCAACAGAAAATGCTAGATGTTGGTTGCGTCCTAATTTTTCATAATCTACGGTATTTGGGATAACTTTTTCTGCTAAAATTAGGTGGATTTGGAAGTTACCTACTTGATACCAAATACCGGGAAAATTTAATTGTCTATCAATTTTGTGCAGTCCTAATACGGTGCTATAAAAGTGTTGGGATTTTTCGAGATTAGAAATTAGTAGGGCGCTGTGGAGGGGTTGGGTAATTTGCATTTTTTTTCAGATGTTTTAATTTCACGCTTATATAAAAATTGTGATCCACAGATTTATCATAACATAATCTGTTACTTTGAATACAGATAAACCTACAAAATCAATGTTATGCACTGTATCGATATTAATTGATTTTTCACATTATGCAGCCCTATACATTCTAATATATAATTTTCCAAAAAATCCTTAAATAATTAATTTATGTAGCGATATAATATCTTACCAGATATGACTTTTTAAGTCGATCGCTCCTGGGAAGCAAGCGCTGCAAAAAAAAGCAAGGCAATTGATGTGGTTCGTTATCTGTTTTCTATCTACCGAGCTTTATTTTGTGGTCAAATCTTCCCGAAACCTTGGGCATCATAGTAAACTAATAGACATCTGCGATCGTTCTTGTGAAACAGACATCCCTTCGATGATGCACCTACCGCACTATTATTTATATTACTATAACCAACAACTTACTAGAATTTAGAAACTATGACTCCGCTCTCAATTTCCGGCTACCGCGCTATCGAACTACTCTACTCCGGCCCCAGAACCTTGGTGTATAGAGGTTTTTCTGAATCAGACAATCAACCAGTTGCGCTCAAATTGCTCAAGTCTGAGTATCCGACTTTCAGCGAACTGGTGCAGTTTCGCAATCAATACACCATTGCTAAAAATATCGATCATTCCGGGATTGTCAAACATTTAAGTCTAGAACCCTACCGTAACGGCTTTGCCTTGGTGATGGAGGACTTTGGGGGTATTTCTCTGGCAGAATACGTCGCCAATGATGTGTTTGAAATTAATGGCAAATTCACCAATCGTTTAGCGGATTTTTTGCAGATAGCCATTCAAATTTGCTCGGCTTTAGAAGCGATATATCAAAACAAAATTATTCACAAAGATCTCAAGCCACAGAATATTCTAATCAACCCTCAAACTCAACAAATCAAAATCATAGACTTTAGTATTTCGTCCCTTTTGCCTAGGGAAAATCAAGAAATTAAAAATGCCAATATCTTGGAAGG
>Ga0075154_10002850_pt1 | contig 11159 bp, 10 predicted proteins | sample JI71714BDNA_FD_70965 | JGI IMG/M metagenome (GOLD analysis project Ga0075154, IMG submission 70965) | Wastewater effluent complex algal communities from Wisconsin, to seasonally profile nutrient transformation and Carbon sequestration -... | ecosystem: Engineered > WWTP > Effluent > Algae... | reverse complement strand
GTAAAATCCAGATCTTCAACTGCATCTTCAAGCGTGATGATCTGCGTCGGATTTGCAAATTGATAACGTTTGTCGGTAACTTGAATCGTGTAAGCCGAACCGACTTCGAGATCTTCAAATTTGTAATAACCGAAAGCGTTGGTTTTGATAGTTACGACTTCGCCCGAAGGTTTGGTCATCGAAACGCGTGTGCCGTTGATGCCGATACCGTTAGCGTTGACGATTCTGCCGCCGATGTTCACACCTGCCGCGACCGGATTAATCGGTTGGACTGTGCCGGTTACGTTGAGCGTATATGGTCCGCTCGGTCCCGGCGGCGTTCCGCCGGTTGAATAACCGTCCACGACAATATTATATGTTCCCGCAGGCATTGACGTAATCGTTACCGATTCGGTAGCTCCGCCGACACCATCATCGTCAACTACAATACCGTCCGCCAAATTGCTGCTGCAAACGTTCGTATAAACGATAACTGTCATATCTTGTGCGCCGGTCGGGTCCATGGTTACGACCATATTCGCCGTTGCGCCAAAGGTGATGACGTAAGCTACATCGGGTCCGGTTCCGGTTCCGGTATATACACCGCCGCGAGGTGCTGCGCCTACCGGTCCGCCGCCTGTTGCGGTGCAAGTCGGGCAACCCGTCAATGTCGGGTTAGTAGTATCCGCAGGTAAATCATAATTATCAGCAAAACCGACGGTCGTGCCGACATCATTATACGGCAGAGCCAGAATCGGGGTTGCCGTTCCTGCGCCGCACAGATCTGCGCCGACGAGATTTTCCACCAGTGATTTCTGTTTTTTCCGGTTCGGATTTATCCAAAACTTCTGCCGCAAATCGGTTTGAAATATTCGCTTGCGGTTAATGTCCCCATATTTGACAGTTCTTTTTTTGCCTTCAAAAAGTTCTTTGTTATTGGTAACAATTGCTTTTGCGCGATAAACATCGCCACTGAGCAAAAAACAAAAAGCGATAAACAAACACGCCAAAGAGAGTTTGCGCCGCCGCCATTTTTGACTGAGATTTTCAGTCGTTCTTAATTCTTTCATTAACTTTTCTCCTCCGTCGCTAAAAATAAAATGATGTCAAGACTTGGAAATTCAAGTCTTTCATCGAAAATAATGACAATATGTAAAAAATTGAGTATGAAAATTTGCAGATACAGCTGGTTTTCTGCAAAGTGGAGTTGAGTTTGTAAATTATAGTGCAATCTGACTTTAAATTCAACTTTTACTTTCAAAAAAAAAGAGACGATCAAAAAGATCGTCTCTTTTGAGTTAAACAATTCACTTCGGAATTTTAAGATTACGGTAAAGCAGTAAAATCCAAATCTTCGACGTGTTATATTTCACAATCTACTTTCTGCGCAGTTTTTCATAAACCTAACAACCTGAAATCGGTCGAAGGAAAATGTTTCGCAAGATTTCTGATGCGTGTTTTTTGCGCTTCAGAAAGCACGGCTTTTCCGCGTCCGGCAACGCCTTTGTTGAAGCGGTTTTTTTCGCCGTTCGCTTCGATTTCGGCGATTTTTTCGGCGATTAATTTACGCGGCGCATCCAAACTGTTGAATTCCAGAACTTTTTCAACTGTCGAAACTTTATCGGCGATCATTTCTTCGTAAGTCAGCCACATCATTTCCAATCGTCCTTCTTTTTCGGCGCGTTGCCACGAAGCGACAAATTGAAAATACCAGGGAATCGCAAATTCGATCAGCAAATCGATTTTTTGCGCGTCATCAAAAGCGAGAAATTCATCTTTGTCGAAAAACGTGCTGAACGTAAAACCTTTCGTATAAAAATCGAGCAAACTCACGGTCGAATCGAAAATATTTCTGACCAAAACGATAGGACGCACGCCGAATGCCTGCATCATCTGAATATTTGCTTCCGAAGCGCGGGCGTGTTGCTGCGTAACTTTATTTTCCTTGCCGAATTTGACGAATTGCGGCAGATACAATTCGTGTTCGTTTTGAAGCGCGGCATAAACCGAAAAGACATCTTTGAAATCCGTCACGGCAACGAGAACATTTTTCAAAAAAGTCGAACCGCTTTTCGGCGTGCAAGTTACGAAAATATGTTGCCCGATGTCGCGTTCGGTGTAATTTTTTGTGTAATCGGCAAGTTTCGCAGGAGATTTTATCCAAGCCAGCGCATTCGTCAAATCGATGTAATATGACGGACAAGGCTCGATGGCGATTGCTTTTCGTATGAAAAACAAAGCGGCTTCGTGTTGCCGTGCTTGAAAAAAATCCATTCCGAGATTTTTTAAAGTGTCGGCAAATTTTCCGCGAAAAATTTTGTCCTGCGCCATTTTGCTGGAAAGTCCGAGCGCGGAAACTTCAGGCAAATAACGATTTACGGACGCAACTTCTTCGGCTTTCAAAAGTTCTTCGATACGTTTGCGATAAGCCGTAAGAAGATTATGCGTAACAATATCGCGGACATTTGAACCGACTTCAGATTTTTCGATCGCCAACTTAAACGCCAAGATCGCGCGGTCAGGCTGGTTTTGTTCTAAATAATTAAGTCCGCGATCAACGTCCGCTTTGATCTGCATTGCAATTTCGCGTTGTTCGTCTTCGACCGATAATTCAAATTGTTGCGGTTTAGTCATAAATTTGTCAGAACAGCCTGCGTGAGCGGGCTGTATAAATTATTATACAAGAGATATGTTTGCCAACGCTTGACAGCCCGCTCACGCAGGCTGTTCTGACAGAAAAACAAAACCTTTTCGCGCCAAAACATTAAAGATCAGTCGCGCATTTTCTTCTGCCGAAACATTTACCGTGTCGAGCGTGATTTCGGGCGATTCGGGATTTTCGTAAATGTCGTCAATTCCCGTAAAATCCTTGATCTCGCCGCGCCGCGCTTTGGCATACATTCCTTTTGTGTCACGTCGTTCGCATTCTTCGAGCGGCGTATTTACGAAAATCTCGATAAAATTCGTTGCGCCGATCATCTGCCGGACTTCGTTGCGCGTGACGCGATACGGCGAAACTGCCGCGCAGATCGCCACGCCGCCGTGCCGCACGATTTCCGATGCGACAAAACCGATTCGTAAAATATTCGTGTCGCGGTCAGCCTTTGAAAATCCCAAACCTTTCGACAAATGCGTCCGCACGACATCGCCGTCAAGAATCGTTACGCGCCGTCCGTGTTCGAGCAAAAAATTAGTTAAAATTTCGGCAGTTGTCGATTTTCCCGCGCCGCTCAAACCTGTGAACCAAAGACAAACGCCTTGTTTTTCTCGCGGCGGAAAACTTTCAGCCAAAATTTCGGCAGTTTCCTTGCGCGTAAAAAAATCGGGCAATTTTTCGCCTTTGTTCAAAAAATCTTCGCGGATCTGCGTTCCCGAAAGCGCGAAGGTTTTCGCATTTTTCGGGATTTTCGAGATTTCTTCGTAAGCGTCTTTTTCGGGCAAATAAACCATTTCGTCAAAAAATATCGGCTTCACGCCCAATTCTTCGGCAAATTCCGCAACTAACTTTTGCGCCGCGTCCGGTTCGTAAAAACCTTTGCCCGGACTTGCGTGATCGCGTCCGACAATAAAATGATTTGCGCCGTAATTTCGACGAATAAGCGCGTGAAAAACGGCTTCGCGTGCGCCTGCCATACGCATTGCGAGCGGCAAAAGCGCAAGCAAAACTTTATCGTTTGCGTAATGATTTTTGACCAAAGCGCGATAAGTTCTGACGCGCGTCAAATAATCAATGTCGCCCGGTTTCGTCATTCCGACAACGGGATGAATCAGCAAATTTCCGCCGATTTTATCCATTGCGCGTTTCGTCATTTCTTCGTGTGCGCGATGAATCGGATTCCGCGTCTGAAATGCGACGACATTTTCGTTGTTTAATTCGGCTAATTTTTCGCGTGTTTGTGCGGGCGTGAATCGTAAATCTTGAAAATCGTAATATTTCGGCAAATTTAAGATCTGCAATTTACCCGACAAATTAAACTTTCCCCAATGTTCGATTTCGGAAACCAACGGATGACGAACATCGTTTGTTTGCAGCACTTTCCGCGCAAAATCATCCTTCGACCATTCGTAAATTTCGTCAACACGCAAAATGCCGAGCAAATCGTTTCTTTTATCGCGCAGAGCGATTTCCGCATCGAGTTTCAAGCCTTCAAAATCATCAGACGGCAAACTTATCGGCATCGGAAAAAGCGTGCCGTTTGCAAGGCGCATTTCTTCCGAAACTCTTTCAAAATCAGCACGATTCATAAAAGTTTCAAGCGGCGAAAACGCGCCTGTCGCCAACAATTCCAAATCACAAACGTTGCGCTCCGAAAGCTGCATCGAAGGCAGACGATTGGCGAAATCGATCAAATTCGTGCGTTCTGTGTCAGAAACGGCTAAATTAATTAATTTGCCGCAAAAAGGTGAAATTATATTTATCATTATCTCAGCAAAGATGATGACGAATTTTCTGAATAGTGTAAAATGTCTGCGTGATGAAAAATTTATTTACATTGATTTTGGTGATCTTCGGAAGCGTTAATTTGTTTGCTCAAAGCAATTTGCAGAAAATTTACGACACGGAAAAAGCGTTTGAAAAAGCTGTCGCGGAAAAAGGCATTAATGCGGCTTTTATTGAATATACTGCGCGGGACGGCGTTTGTTTTTTCACGGGCGAACCTGAAAATTGCCGTAATATTATGATGATGATACCGAAATCTCCGGCGTTTATTACTTGGAATCCGACGTTTATCGATGTTTCGTCAAACGGCGCACTTGCGTATTCGTTAGGAAATTCCGTTTATCGCGCAAAAGGAAAAGACGACAAAAACGCAGTTTACGGCGAATATGTAAGCGTTTGGATGCGCCAACCGAAAGGCGAATATCGTATGGTTTTTGATATGGGAATTTCGCACGAACAAAGCAATACCGAAACAAAATGGATTTCGCCAACAGATTCGGGCAAAGAATTGAATGCGCAAAGAAGTTCTGCCGCCGATTTCGCAACCACATTTTTTGAAACCGCAACTGTGCGAGGTTTGGGCAAAGCCTACAAATCTTATTTAGCCGAAGATGCAAGAATTTTGCGCGAAGGAAAAATGCCGATTGTCGGAAAAGACGCAATTTTAGACGAAGTGAAAAACTTTAAAGGCAACATCACTTTTAACAAACGCACAATTTTCACCGAAGCCGCAGATATGGCTTATATTTCAAATTCCTATCAGCTTTTAAACAAATCGAACAAACCTATCGGAAACGGAAATTTCCTGCAAGTCTGGAAACTTCGCGCCGGAAAATGGCAGATCGTTTTCGATATGTTTTTACCATCGCCAAAGAAATAGTTTATTGAATTTTAGTCAGCGAAAATCAGCGATATCTGCGGAAATTAACTTTGTTTCCCGCAGATACCACTGATTTTCGCTGAACTTTTACCAAACTTATTTATTATTTTCAGCAATTTGCTTTTCGATAAAATCGCCGAGTTTTTGCATTTCTATTGAACCGACTTTTTGAAATTTATTATCTTTCATACGAAACAACGCCGCCGAAGGATTTTCGTCTATACCGCCAATTTGTTGGATTACAACTAATTGCGAAGGCTTAAAATAAGGACTTTTCATTCCGTTTCGGTATTGGATCAAATCGAAATATCCGCCGCGAAATTGTGTTTCAGATTCGTCAATTATTTCGACAAACTTTCCGTTTTTGTAGTCAATGATTTTTAGAAAATTGTCAGTTCCGCCGCCATCTGTTTCAAACATAATTTCCCATGAACTCGGATTTGTAAGCCGCACGGATTTGATGTTTTTAATGCCAAAATCTTTTGTTTCATAGATGATTTTTCCGCTTTCATCGTAAATGCTGAATTTATCGCTTGATTTGAAATCAGAACCATCGAAAGGCGGTTCTTCAACGCGACGAATTACACCGTAAAATGATTTTTCCGCATCTTCCCAAGTTTTTATTTCGCTGACTTTTTCTTCTTTAATTTTTGTCAACAAATCGCTTGTTTTCTCAGTAATAGTTGATTTTTTGTCGGTTTGGGCGATGATTGGTTTTGTGCTTTGTCCAATGAAATAACCTATTGAGACTGAGATTATGACACCGATTACAATTAAAGAAAATTTAGCGAATTTCATATTTTTTCCTTTAGGGATATTTTTGTGAAGTATAGCGCAATAATTAGAAATTGTTAATAATTTATTGAATTTAACTTGCCAAATTATTGATATAACCGCAAACTTTTGGAAAGTGAGTAAGAATTTTGAAAAAGTCGTTGAACTTCTCCGGCTCGAAGCAAATGCCATCGAGCGCACGGCGGAAATTTTAGATATTGGATCGGTTGAAAAAGCGATCGAAATTTTGGCAAATTGTGAAAGTAAGGTGATCGTTACAGGCGTTGGAAAATCCGGCGTTATCGCGCAAAAAATCGCGCAAACTCTTGTTTCGACCGGAACTGTCGCGGTTTTCGTGCATCCGTCGGACGCGCTTCACGGAAGTTTGGGCGTGGTTTCTAAAGGCGATTGCGTTATTGCTTTGTCGAATTCGGGCGAAACCGACGAGCTTTTGCTGATTTTACCGACGCTGAAAATGCGCGAAGTTTCGATAATTGCGATCGTCGGAAATGTGAATTCGACGCTCGGACGAAATTCCGAAGTTGTTTTAGACGCGTCGGTTGATAAAGAAGCGTGTCCGCTAAATCTTGCGCCGACAACTTCGACGACCGTTGCGCTGGCGATCGGCGACGCTCTGGCGATGACTTTGATGGAAGCTAAAGGTTTGACGGAAAAAGACTTTGCTGAAAATCATCCGGCGGGACGTTTGGGAAAAAGATTGACTTTGAAAGTTTCGAGTTTAATGCACGAAAGTCCGAATATTTCGCCAACGTCAAATTGGCTCGAAGTTGTCAAAGCAATTTCAAAATACACGCTCGGCGCAGTAAATGTCGTTGATGAACACGAAATTCTGATCGGTATCGTAACGGACGGCGATCTGCGGCGAACGATCGAAAAAACCGCGACCGAAAATCTTTCAAGTTTAACGGCGGAACAGATGATGACGCGTTCGCCGATAACTGCAACGCCCGAAATGCTTGCTTTTGATGCATTGAGTTTAATGGAAAACGGCTCGCGGCAGATTTCGGTTTTGCCTGTCGTTGAAGGCGAAAAATGCGTCGGATTGCTCAGATTGCACGACATTGTGCGAAGCGGATTGTAATAAAAATCAACTTTTACGCATCTTATTTGTTTCCCGATTTGGCGATTTGTCTGAAACGTTCTTCCATTTCGGAAAGTTTTGGTTCGGCGAGTTCGTTCAATTTTTTGAGCCGTGCGGAGGTTGAACGTAAACATAGAATTTCAAAATCGTCATCTTCGCTGAACCATTCGCCGAAAGTGTTGAACATCATAAACGAAAGAGCTTGCGCCGTCGGAAAATCGTAGTAAGAAATTTTTGTTGCGGCAATAGTGTCATATAATTTCTCACCTGCCGCGATCGCCAAACGTTCGATTATTTGCATTGCCGCATCGAATTGCGGACGCACGATCGTTTTGGATTCGATATTGTCTTCAAACCATTTGACGTTTATTTCAAAATGATTTTCTGCGGACGGCAAAAAATCCGCAATGTCATAGCGGCAGATGCCGTGCAAAATCACATTGGCTGTTCCTTCTTTATCGCTATGCTCAATTCCGCGAACTTCTACGGCAATTCCGGTTTTTCCGAGTGAAATATCTTCAAAACCATTTGAATCCAACGATCTCACAGGCGTAAAACCGATAAGATTATATTCTTTTTTTGAAGTTTCTTTGAGTAATTCATAAAACCAAGCCGTTTCGCCGACAGTGGAAACGGTGATATTTTTCGTAACGGTCGGTAAACAAATCGTGCGTTTCCAAGGCAACATCGGAATATGTTTGACGGGCGCAAGATTTCCTAAAAGTGTTACGCGTCCATCAGCCGTCAAAACTCTTCCGTCAGGCATTACGCGATGTTGACGAATTTGATTAATAAGCTTTTTACGCTTTCTGGCTTCTTTTTTGTGCATAATTTTTTTTGATGGGGAATGTTACTGCAAATTTTTTCATATTTTTATATCATCTGACAAGGAATTCGATGACATTTTTGGCAACTCTTGAAGCGTTGTTTCTATCTATTGACAGTTAAAGTTGGATAACACGAGGAATTATGAAAAAAATATTCGGTTTGGTTTTGGCATTTATCTTTTCAGTTTCATTAACGGCAAAAGCGCAAACGGCGGACGTTACGATTCAGCTTAATGAGCCGTTTTTTGACGCAATTCTCGATTCGATGTTTAAGAACAGCGAGCCGCCCGAATTTCCTCTGGCTTTTAACAGTTCCGATTTTCAAATTCCGACTTCGGTTTTTCAGACCATCGGTTTTTTACAGCAACCGAAAAACACTGCACAAGAAGAAAATTTTTGCCGCGAAACCATAAAATTACAGCGTCAGATGGACGGCACGAAAACCGCTGTTCGTTTCCGAAACGGACAAATTACTGCGCCGATCGCTTTTTCGGGAAATTATAATCCGCCGCTTATCGGCTGTGTTGATTTTTCGGGCGTTGCTGACACGACGATCAATCTCGAATTTGACGAAAATAAACAAACTCTCATCGGACGCGCACGCGTTTCAAATGTCAGTATGAGCGGCACAGGCGGCATCGGAAGCGGCGTTTTGGCGCGAATGGTGCAAAATTCGATCGATAAAAAAGTAAATCCGATTCAGATCTTGGCGACCGATAAAATCTCGTTCATCGTCCCGATTCAAAACGGCGGAAACGTGCGAATGAAAGCCGTAAATGTGCGTCCCGAAATTCAAAACGGATTTTTGAACGTCATAATTTCTTATCAATTTCAGTAAAACTTAAATTTTTTAGCGAACTTTGCGCCTTTGCGGGAAAATATTTCTTATCTCCCGCAAAGGCGCAAAGCTCGCTAAGGTTTTGACTTGAAATCTGTATGCGAAAAAGGTTAAGTAATGTCCTAAATCGTATTACGTGTGTCAAAAATTAATCACTTTTACTTGAAAATACAGCGTTTTATTTGTGGCACAATAATTGCTCTGTCATTGTTGTATATAAAAATCCGACACGGATTATAAGGGGGCAAGAATGACAGAAATTAAATTAAAAAGATTCGTCCTTTCGTTTTTTATCGGCGGAACTTTGATTCTTGGAACAAACGGTTTTGCAAATGCACAGAGAAATAACCGTGTTCAGGAAAAACAAACTCGTCAGCAAAACACGCAAAGACGCGAAGATCAACAACAACAGCAACGTCAGCAACGCGATACACAGCAACAGCAACAACGCCAACAGCGTGAATCTCAACAACAACAGCAACGTCAACAGCGTGAAGTTCAACAGCAACAACAACGCCAACAACGTGATGCTCAGATTCAGCAACAGCAACGTCAGCGTCAAATTGATAAGCAAAATCAGCAACGTCAAAATGACCAAAGACAACGCGACCAACAGCAAACACAACGTAATGACCAACGTCAACGTGAGCAAATTGAGCTTCAAAATCGGCAACGTCAGCAACAGCGACAAAAACAACAACAGCAGATTTTAGATGAGCAGCAACGCCAACGTCAGCGTCAAACTCAACAAAATCAGCAGAATCAAAATCAGCAGGTAAATCGGCAACGTCAGCGTCAATCGAACCAAAATCAACAGATTGACCGCCAACGTCAACAGCAAGTTATTGTTCGACAACAACAAGAACGCTCGAACCGATATAATCAGCAATGGCGCGACCGTGAAAGCAAGACGCAATATTATCAACGTCTGCTCGAACAGCAACGCCGACGCGCACAGCTTCAATATCAACAAAGATATTGGCAGCAAATTCAACGTGACCGACTTCGTTTGCAACGTTGGCAGCAACAGCAATATTGGGAAAATAATTACCGCTACAATCGCGGCGGAAATTATTATTACACCAACCAATACGGCTCACAGATGCTTCGCCGTGCGGTCGAATACGGTTACGAAGAAGGTTATCGCGCCGGTTTAGCCGACCGCCAAGATCGTTGGAATTACGGTTATCAAGATTCTTACGGTTATCAAGATGCAAGCTACGGATATGACGGATATTACGTTGATATGAACGAATATCAATATTATTTCCGCCAAGGTTTCCAACGCGGTTACGAAGACGGATATTACAGCCGTTCAAATTACGGAAATTATTCAAACGGCAGATATTCGATCTTAGGAACGATCATCGGAACAATCCTCGATGTTGTAATCGATTAATTTGGGATTTGGGGTTTGGGATTGCGGATTAAATAAAATCCGAAATCCCAAATCACCGATCTAAAATCGAAAGATATTCCTTCCACGCGCCGACATTGTCGGCGTATTTTTTTGCTAAATTCGTTGAAATTTGCCGAATGTGTGTTAAATCGTGAACAACCCAAGTCGAAATAAGTTGTTCGAGCGTAACTTCGCCGAGTTCGGGATGAATGCCTGTTAATTTTAATTTTTCTTCGCTCAAGTTCCACGATTTCAGCGTTTCGAGATTTTTTTGACGGATTTCTGTAAAGGTTTCGAGTAATTCGTTTAAAGATTTTCCTTTCGAGATTTCAAATTGAGCGAATCTATCAAACGGTTCAAATGTCCGATTTTCGCCTTGCCGTAAAATAATTTCGGCACGCGGAATCCAATCGGTTTCTTCACAATAGATGTAATGACCGACAACATCAAACGGACTCCAATCATCTTTATTACCTTCGCTGCGTGTCCAATCGTCCGAAAGATTTACGAGCAAAGTTTTTATAGTTTCAGGAGTTTTAGAAAGAATTTCTTGTGCCTGTTCGATTTGAAATTTCATAACTTCGGCAATTATACAATTTATTTGATAGAATTTTGAACGATGGAAATCCATTGGGATAAAAACAAAGCGGAAAGCAATTTTAAGAAACATCAGGTTTCGTTTGAAGAAGCCGAAAGTGTTTTTGAAGACCCGTTAAGTTTAACGAAAACAGATGAAGCGCATTCTTTCGATGAAAGACGATTTATAACTATTGGCGAATCGAAAGTCGGTCGGTTGATTTTGGTATGTCATACAATCGGCGCGGAAAATGTTAGAATAATTAGTGCGAGAAAGCCGACACACGGCGAAAGAGAAGATTATGAACACGGATGAAATGAAAGATGAATATGATTTTTCGGG
>Ga0075154_10002848_pt1 | contig 11164 bp, 12 predicted proteins | sample JI71714BDNA_FD_70965 | JGI IMG/M metagenome (GOLD analysis project Ga0075154, IMG submission 70965) | Wastewater effluent complex algal communities from Wisconsin, to seasonally profile nutrient transformation and Carbon sequestration -... | ecosystem: Engineered > WWTP > Effluent > Algae... | reverse complement strand
ATTCGCTGGGTGGACCTTGGTGCCGATCTTCGGGTGGAGGCGGATGCCAATGGCGATGGCGTGGCCGACATGCACATATTGCTGCAAGGCGCAGGCGCGCAAGTGCTGACGGCGGCGGATTTCATACTCTAGCGCACACCGTTTGAGTTCGCACAAAACGGGGTATAAACATTGCAACACAATCTTTAGGTTGACGCTGCCTTTTTGCTCGCGTAAATATTTGCGCAAGTTGGCATTTCCGTACCAACTCAGGGTCGCTCCTGTTTAGTTTCGGCTTGTTGGAAGGAGAGCGATTGTGCCCATATGGATCGGCGATAACGGAACCTGGACCAACGCAGCCAACTGGTCGGGTGCGGTGCCGGATTCGATTGGTGCACTTGCGGACTTCCCGATCAGTTCAAACGGCGGCACGCTAACTATTGGCGTACCCGAGAATCTGGACATCACTATCGGCCGGATGTTCATAACCGGCACGGGTACAAGCGGTATACTGATCCGTGGCTCCGCTGTGGACAGCGGAACCGGGGTGGGTACGCTTGTTTTTAATAACAACAATTACAATCCCTATGCAATTTTGACCGTAGATACCTTGGCCGGCGGCGGCCCAACCGTGTTTTCATCAGCATCCGGGCTGATCATGCGGCTGGATGATGATCTTTTTGTCACTACCGTCAATTCCGGGACAACAACCCGCTTTGATCTGGATGTTTCGGGAAGTGGCCAGTTGCTAAAGTCGGGGAATGGAATCCTTGAACTCAATGGCACTAATAGCTTTACCGGCGGGATTGTAATTTACGACGGGCTGCTGGACGTTGCGGGCGATGCGTCGCTTGGATCGGGATCGGTAACGATTGCGTTCAACGCGATGTTTCTCTCGGCAGGCACAATCGACAATGATTTTCGCACGGGCAGCTTGGCGGTCGGCAACGACGGTTCGGGGCAGATCGTGGCGGCAACTGGCACAACGATGATGCTGACTGGCGCGCTCAATCATGATTCGCAAGGAACGATGACCTTTGGCAGCTTTGGCAACAACGGAACTATCGTCGCGAACTTTGGATCGATCACCCATAATGCAACGCGATCGAGTTTTGGAGTTTCTGGCGGAACGCTGCGGCTGGGCTCAGCCTATGTTGCGGCAAATCTTTTCAGCCAGCCCAGCGATAATTTCGGCGATCGCCTCGCTCTGACCGAAGGCGGAATAATTGACACGTCCGGCTTTGCCACTGTCATCAACAATGGCTTGGTCTATAATCTTGACGGCAGGATCCGGTCATCCAGCGGGACGCTGAACCTGACCATTTCGGGCTCGGTTAACTCTGGCGGTTTTGGCGGAACAGGTATTATCGAAGGTACAAGCGGCGCGGATCAAGTCGTCTTCAACATAACGGGGTCGGCGGACATGATCTATCTTTCATTCGTCAACTGGACAGCAGGGGTTGACCAGATCCAGATCAACGGCAGCAATTCCTTCGACGGCATCTATGCGACCGAGGCGGGTGAAACGATCAACGGACTCGATGGTAATGATGTGCTGAGCGGAGGAGGAGGCATTGATACCATCAACGGTGGCAATGGCGACGATATTATCACACTTGCGTTGGCCAATAGCGGGTCGTTTGTACATGGCGGGGCCGATACCGATACGCTTCAACTCATCGGTGGTTCTATTTCGGTTGGCGGCATCAGTTCGATTGAGGCGATTATTCTGTTTGGTGGAGCCAATATAATCTTAACGGGGGCACAATTTGCCACAGGCCTTGCCAGCAACACAGCTCTGAGTGGTACAGGTTCTATTACGGTCAATATGACAGCGAGCGTCAATTTCCTGGCTTCGGGGATGAACTTTGCCAGTGGTGCGACAACGGTGGTGAATGGCACCAGTGGTATCGATATCATAAAGCTGGGATTGGGCACGTCCACCGGCAACACCGTAAATGGCGGCGATGGCGTTGATCAGATCCGCGGCAGCAATGGTGTGGATACGATCAATGGCCAGGTCGGCAATGACAAGATCATGAGTCTGGGCGGCGCTGACATATTGACCGGCGGCTCGGGTGCGGACCAGTTCCGCTATTTCTCCGATAGCGACAGCGGCCTTGGAGCCAATGCCGACCGGATTACCGATTTTCTGAGTGGCACTGACAAACTGAATTTTCTGTTGATAGATCCGGATCCGCTTACTGTGGGTGATCAGGCCTTCCTATTTGTCGACACATTGGCATTCACCAATACTGGTGTTGCCCAGATTCGCTGGGTGGACCTTGGTGCCGATCTTCGGGTGGAGGCGGATGTCAATGGCGATGGCGTGGCCGACATGCACATTTTGCTGCAAGGTGCAGGCGCGCAAGTGCTGACGGCGGCGGATTTCATACTCTAGGCCCTGACGCTAAACCTGATCGGGCGGATTTGTTTTTGCGCCAGTTGACTTCACATTGATGCTCTCCTAAAGCGCCCCTGCCTTGGCGGGGTGACCCGGAGTCTTGGCGGTTCTCCCCGTTTGAAACAGGAGGAATTGCATGGCTTCCGATAATTCCGCGCAGGATGGCAACGGCAAAAAAGACCCTCGGCTCGATTCGTTAGACATGCAGCTGAAAAAGGTCCGGAAGGCCGAGGCAGAACGCACTGGGCAGGACGTGCCCCCGGCCAAAGGAATGCGGCAGGGGAACCGGGTCTTGACCGAGCTGATCGCCGGTCCTGCGGGTGGAGCTTTGATAGGCTGGTTGTTTGACCGGTTTTTCGAGACCACGCCAGCGCTCCTGTTGGTTTGCATGTTTTTGGGCATCGCAGTCGCCTTCAGGAATATCTATAAGATTTCTCAAGAGCGCCCGGAATAGTTCGGGCGCTTTGGTCGTATATTATCGCCCCGATTGCGGGGCTTTTGGCATGAACGGGGTTCAGTATCGTGGCAGGCGAAGGCGGCAAAATCGATCCGATGCACCAGTTCCAGATCGAGCCTTTGGCGAAGCTGGAATTGTTCGGTTACGACATCTCTTTCACCAATAGCTCGCTGTTCATGATCGTCGTTCTTGGCGCGATCTGGCTGTTCATGCTTGGCGGAATGAAGCGCGAACTGGTTCCCGGCCGCTGGCAGATGGCGACCGAATATGTCACCGGTTTTATCAACAATATGATGAGCTCGAGCATCGGACCTGAAGGCAAGAAATATGTGCCTTTGGTCTTCTCGCTCTTCATGTTCATCCTGTTTGCGAACTTCATGGGGATGATGCCCTTTGGTATCGTTCCGGGCGTCCACAGCTTCACCGTCACCAGCCATTTGACCGTAACCGCAGTGCTTGCTGTGTTGAGCTTTGGCACGGTGCTGGTCGTCGGCCTTTGGAAGCATGGCTTTCACTTTTTCAGCTTGTTTGTTCCGCACGGCACACCCTGGTGGCTGCTGTGGTTGATACCGTTCATCGAGCTATTCTCGTTCCTGATCCGCCCGTTCAGCCTCGCGCTGCGTCTTTTCGTCGCCATGACCGCTGGGCACGTGCTGATGAAGGTGCTGGCAGGCTTTGTGATCAATGGTCTGAATGCAGAGGCCGCATGGGTAGCCCCGGTGGTCAGCCTGCCTTCGTTCATTCTGATGATCGGCATCACCCTGCTGGAACTGCTGGTGTGCGCGATCCAGGCCTATGTCTTTGCCCTTTTGACCTCGCTCTACATTAACGACGCGGTCAATCTTCACTGAGTTTTATCCAACCGAGTTTGAGTTTTAACAGGAGTTTATATCATGGAAGCAGAAGCAGCAAAATTGATCGGTGCCGGTCTCGCAGCAATTGGTGCAGGCCTCGCAGCTGGCGGCGTTGGTAACGTCTTCGGTTCGTTCCTTCAGGGCGCGCTGCGCAATCCGGCGGCTGCTGACAGCCAGCAGGGTCGCCTCTTCATCGGCTTCGCGGCTGCCGAACTTCTCGGTCTGCTCGCGTTCGTCGTCGCGATGATCCTGATCTTCGTTGCGTAAAGCGTTTTAGGGGAGGACACCCCGGCGCATCGACGCCGGGGGCCACTTCCTTTTTGATTTTACCCTCCAAGTCGAGCGGAACCCATGCCTCAAATTGCGCAAATACTGGAAACCTATGTCTCGCAGTTTTTCTGGCTGCTGTTGGTTTTTGCCTTCCTCTATTTTGTCATTGGTCGCGGCATGGTGACCAAGATCGACGCCAATGTGGACGCCCGCGGTCGCAAGATCGCAGATGATCTGGCCGCCGCCGAACGCGCACGGGCCGAGGCTGACAGTTTTGTGTCGGGCGGCAGCGATGCCCTGAACACCGCTCGCGGCGAAGCCCAAGCCAAGGCCGCAGCGGCCAAGGCAAAGGGTGCCAAGGATGCCGAAGCCCGTTTGGCAAAGGCCGACGCGGAAATCTCAGCCAAGCTGGCATCCGCCGAAACCGATCTTGCCAAGGCACGCGCCAAGGCGATGGACGGTATCGAGAAAGTGACGGCAGAGGCTGCGGCGGATATTGTCGCGAAGGTCTCAGGCGCAAAGGTAAGCGCGGCGCAGGCCGCATCGGCAGCAAAGGCAGCCCTGTCCAATGTCTAATGCAGCGCATCCCGATGCCATGGCCAAGGAAAAGGCCGTCATCGAAGACAGCACCGTTGACGGCGCACCCGTGGCCGACACCCATGCCTCGACCGAGGCGCATGGTGGCGGGGAAGCTCATGCCGCTCCTGCCGCATGGGGCATGGACGCTCCGATGTGGGTGGCGCTGGCAATGCTGGTCGTCATCGGCTTTGCCATCTGGAAGAAAATTCCGGCCATGGTCGGCGGAATATTGGATCAGCAGATTGCTGGCATCAAGGCTCAACTCGATCAGGCAACAAACCTCCGCAAGGAAGCCGAAGCCATCAAGGCCGAATATGAAGCCAAGGCGAAAGCTGCAGCAGCCGATGCAGAGGCGATGAAAGCCCATGCCGAGGAAGAAGCAAAAGCCATTGTCGCCAAGGCAAAGGACGATGCAACCGCGCTGATCGCGCGCCGTTCGAAGGCCGCGGAAGAAAAAATTGCTGCCGCTGAACGCGCCGCTGTCGCTGATGTGCGTGCAAAGGCGGCAAGCGCTGCCGCTGCCGCTGCTGCGCAACTGATCGCCGCGCATCACGATGCGAAGACCGATGCCGGTCTGGTTGACGCTACGATTGCCAAGCTGAATTGATATTTCCCTCTCCCGTCGGGAGAGGGTTGCGAAAACTTGGCCCTGAACCGAAAGGTTCAGGGCTTAGTTGTAGCTGGGTGAGGGGATGTGCGCCATCGATAGCCCGGAACCCCTCATCCAACTCCGCCTAACAAGCAAGCTTGCAAGGCTTCATATCCTTCTCCCAATGGGAGAAGGGGCTCAAAACCCGATCATGATCCGTCGCGCCAGCGCAGGTGACAGGCTGTAAACAGCCCGCAAAATCTTCACCATACCGACATTGGCTTCGTTGGCGTTGGTCTCCATCGCATCGACAATCTGCGCGGCGCAGTCCTTCGCGCTCATTTTTTTGCTGCCGCGACCCGCCGTCATTTTGGTTTCGACAACCGGTGGCAACACCTCAAGCACATGAATGCGCTTGCCCTTGAGTTGCTCGCGCAGTGCCAGCGTGTAGCTGCGCAAAGCCGCCTTGGTCGCGCAATAGATGGGGCCGCCTGCGCGCGGGGCGATGGCCAATCCCGAGGTGACATTGACAATCATCGCCTCGGGCCGCGATTTCAAGCGATCCATCAGCCGTGTGATCAAATGGATCGGCGCATTCACATTGAGCGCAATGCAACGGTCATTGTCGGCAAGATCGGGTGCCACATCGCGGAAATCATGGTCGCTGCCGACGCCGGCATTGTTGATTAAAATGTCGATGTCGCGCCCGGTGACAGCTGCCAGCACAACCTCCACCCCCGCCGCTGTCGACAGGTCCGCCATCACCGTCTCATAGCCTGCAGCCTTGGCGACCTCAATCCGTTCGGGCGTCCGACCCGTAACAATTACCGCCGCACCCTTGGCTTTCAATTGCGCCGCCAATTCTCGTCCGATACCATCGGTACCGCCGGTCAATAATATGGTCTTTCCATTCAGTTGCATCTAGGCTCTCCTCATCGCCCTAGTTAAGTAGCATATTGCAACCCAATGTCCAAAGCTGATCGTCCAGACCTTCCCAACGCCGCCTCGCGTTTCAACGAGGAAGCGCAAACCTATGCCGTGCGCGGCGCGGACCAGCCCGATCTGGAGGGCGGGGTGGCGGCGATCCGCAATGTGCTGAAGACGCTGCCGGCGAAGCCCGGCGTTTACCGGATGCACGATGCGCGCGGCGATGTGCTTTATGTGGGGAAGGCAAGGGCGCTCAAGAACCGGGTGACCAATTATACGCAGGTTGACCGGCTGCCCAACCGGTTACGGCGGATGGTCTCGCTGACGCGCAGCATGACGATTGTCACCACCAATAGCGAGGCAGAAGCGCTGTTGCTCGAGGCGCAGCTGATCAAGCGTTACCGCCCGGCCTACAACGTTCTGTTGCGCGACGACAAAAGCTTCCCCTTCATATTGCTGCGCGCCGATCATGATTTTCCGCGCATACAGAAGCATCGCGGTGCCCGGCGGTATAAGGGCGAATATTATGGTCCCTTTGCCAGCGCCGGGTCAGTCAATGTCACCTTGAACGCGCTCGAAAAGTTGTTCCTGCTGCGCAGCTGCTCCGACAGTTTCTTCAACAACCGCGACCGGCCCTGTTTGCTCTATCAGATCAAACGCTGTTCCGCCCCCTGCGTTGATCGCATCGACAAGGCGGGCTATGCCGAACTGGTGGCCGATGCCAAGGCCTTCCTCGGCGGCAAATCGACCGCGGTGCAGGCGAAGCTGGCTAAGGAGATGGAGGGGGCCGCAGAGGCGCTCGATTTCGAACGCGCAGCAATGGTGCGCGACCGGCTGAAGGCACTGACTTTCATTCAGGGAAGCCAAGCCATCAACGCAGCCGGGATTGGCGACGCCGATATTTTCGCACTCGCGCAAAAGCAGGGGGTGATCGGCATCCAGGCCTTCTTCATTCGCGGCGGGCAGAATTGGGGCCACCGTGCGTTCTTCCCTGCGCACACACAGGATGCGACCGAGGAAGAAGTGCTGACACTCGTTCTCGCGCAATTTTATGACGAAGTGCCGCCTGCGCCAACGATAATGCTCGACCGTGAATTGCCCGAGGCGGACCTTCTCGCCGAGGCGCTTGGCGAAGGTCTGGGCAAAAAAGTGACTGTCACTTTTCCGCAGCGCGGCGACCGGACAAAGCTGGTCGCGCAGGCGAAGCGCAATGCCGAGGAGGCGCTCGACCGGCGACTAGCCGAGACAACGACGCAGGGCAAATTGCTGCGCGAGGTCGCCGACCTGTTCGAACTCGCCGAACCGCCGCAACGGATCGAGATTTACGACAACAGTCATATCCAGGGAACCAACGCATTGGGGGCGATGGTGGTTGCGGGGCCGGAAGGCTTTATCAAAAACCAGTATCGCAAATGGAATATCAAACAGGCCGCAACCGACGATGACTATGCGATGATGCGTGAGGTGATGGAGCGGCGGTTTGCAAGGCTCTTAAATCCTTCCCCAACGGGGGAGGGGGACCATCCGAAGGATGGTGGAGAGGCACAGGCAGAGCCGCTTGACGTCGAAGGGCAGGAGAACCGGCTCGTGCCCCACCACCCCGACGCTGTGCGTCGCGGTCCCCCTCCCCGTTCCGGGGAGGATATGGAGCGCGAACCCGAATGGCCTGATCTGGTCCTGATCGACGGCGGCAAAGGGCAGGTGAGCGCGGTGCGAGAGGTGTTCGAACGGCTCGGTATCGAAGATGTCCCCTATATCGGCATCGCCAAGGGACCGCATCATGGCCGAGAGGGAAGAGAGGTTTTTCACTTCCCCGATGGCCGCGAGATCATGCTGCCGGTGAACGCGCCTGTCTTGTTCTATCTGCAACGCCTGCGCGACGAGGTCCACCGCTACGCCATCGGCGCGCACCGCACCAAGCGCGCCAAGGCGATCACCGCGAGTCCCCTGGACGAAGTGCCCGGCATTGGTCCTGCACGCAAAAAGGCGCTGTTGCTGCACTTCGGCACCGCCCGCGCGGTGCGTTCAGCCAGCCTTGAGGATTTGCAGATGGCGCCGGGAGTGTCTGCTGCGGTGGCGCAGACGGTATATGATTTTTATCATGGGGGTGGGTGAATAATGCCAAAGGTCAAAGCAAATGGGGTTGAACTCTACTACGAAGACAACGGCCCGTCCGACGCGCCCGTGATCCTCCTCATCATGGGACTGGGGACGCAGATGATCGCGTGGCCGCCGGACTTTATTCAGGGCCTTGTCAAACGCGGGTTTCGTGTCATCCATTTTGACAATCGCGATGTCGGGCTGTCGGCGCATATGGATGATGCACCGATGCCTTCGCTAGTGTGGACTATGTTGGCGACGCGCTTTGGCTGGCCGGTGAAGCTGGGCTATACGCTGAGCGATTTGGCTGAGGACGCGGTCGGGTTGCTCGATGCGCTCGGGATCGGCAAGGCGCATGTCGTCGGCGCTTCAATGGGCGGGATGATTGCGCAACTGGTGGCGGCAAACCATTCCGACCGTGTGCTGAGCCTGACCTCGGTCATGTCTTCCAGTGGCGCGCGCGGGCTTCCCGGGCCAGCGCCCGAAATCCGCAAACGGCTGATGAAAGGACGCCCCAAAAACCCGACGCGGGAGGAGGCGATTGCGCTGGGTGTCGAAACCCTCAAGTCGATTTCCTTCCCAGATTCCGCCCGCGCGCCAGATGGTTTTGAGGTTGCCGCTGCGGCGGCATTTGACCGCAATTACGACCCTGACGGGCTGCGTCGGCAGTTTCTGGCGATCATCGCCGATGGCAGCCGGGTCGAGCGGTTGAAGGTGATCCGCACCCCGACTTTGGTCATCCATGGCAAGGCTGATGCGCTGGTGCCCTATCCGTGCAGCGAAGATATTGCCCGCCACATCCCCGGCGCGCGGCTCGAATTGATCGATGCCATGGCGCACGACCTGCCGCCGTCGCAGCTTGGGCGAATGGTTGACTTGATCGCGGGCCATGCTCAGGCCTCCCAACTCACCACATGACAGGGCCTTGAACCGCCGCTATATCCTGTCGCAATGAGCGACCCTGCAAAGCCCAAAACCCGCCCGAAACGCGCGATGAGCCATGAAGGCGCAAAGTTTGAGGACCGTGTTCTGCTGGGCTTCGTCGCTGCGGCTTCATTGGCGATGGTCTGGATCAGTTGGCCGTTCTTTGGCGCAATATTGTGGGCTTTGGTGGTGACCATTGCCTTCGCCCCCGTGCATGACCGGCTGGCGCTGATGATGCCGCGCAGGCGCAATTCGGTTGCGCTATTGTCGCTGTTACTGGTGATTGCACTGGTCATCGTCCCGGCCTTCATCGTCGGTTCGATGATGGTCGATGAAGCGCTGAAAACCTATAATTCGCTGCAATCGCGGGAGATCGACCTCGGTAAGATCGTCCGCGATATAGAGGCAGCCATTCCAAGCCAATGGCGCGTGCTATTTGAGCGCTATGTCACCACCGACGTCGAAGTGTTGCAGGCTCGGCTCAGTTCGATGCTGACCAGCGGCCTGCAATTGGTCGCAAGTGAGGCGGTTAGTGTCGGTCAAGGTGCCTTCAGTTTTGCGATGGCGCTGGGCGTGATGCTGTATCTCACCTTTTTTCTATTGCGCGACGGGCGACACCTGACCCGCAAGATTGGCGAAATGGTCCCGCTGCGTCCGGAGCAGCGTGGCGCTTTGTTCGACAAATTCACCACCGTAATCCGCGCGACCGTCAAAGGCAGCGTGATCGTCGCGATTGTACAGGGAATTTTGGGCGGATTTCTGTTCTCGATGCTCGATATTCGCGCGGCGCTATTGTGGGGTGTGGTGATGGGCTTGCTTGCCCTGATCCCGGCTGTGGGGACGGGATTGGTCTGGTTTCCAGTCGGCATCTATCTGCTGGTCACCGGCAGTGTGTGGCACGGCGTGGTGCTGTTGCTTTGCGGATTCTTTATCATCTCGATGGTCGACAATGTGCTGCGCCCGATCCTGGTTGGACAGGACACGCGCATGCCCGACTATGTCGTGCTGATTTCCACGCTCGGCGGACTCAGCGTCATGGGGATTAACGGGCTGATTGTCGGGCCAGTGGTTGCAGCGATGTTCATTTCCGCCTGGGAAATTTTCGGCGAAAGTCGCGCCGCAGAACGGCACTGACCGAAATCAGTGCCGCTGCGTTTCGCGTGCGCAATCAATGCACAATGCCGCTTCGGGCATAGCCGCCAGCCGCTTTTCGCCAATTTCTTCGCCGCATCGTGCACAGTCGCCATAACTGCCTTCGTCGATGCGTTTCAGCGCCGCGCTGATCATGGCAATTTCGTGCGATAAAAGTGCGTCCTGCCCTTCAAGTGCATCATCCTGTTCGCGTTCGGTCGCCTGCTCTTCTGAATCGGCGCTGTGTGGAGCGGCAAGGTCTGCCTCGATACGAGCGACGCGCGCCTCGAGTTCTTCGAGACGCGCTGCCAGCTCTGACCGGATATTGGCCTGCTCCATGTTCATTTTGCTCCGGCTTTCGCCTGCGAAATCATCGCGGCAATTTCATCGAGCAACACCAGACGTTCTTTCTTCAGATCTTCTGCCCGCGCATCGGAGGATGCTTCTACACCCGCTTCGATGCGGTGAATTTCACGGTTCAGTTCATGATATTTGTCGGACAGCTTGGTAAAATGGGCGCTGCCGGTTTTCAATTCGTGCAGGGTTTCTGCATCATCGGGAAATTCATCGTGCAGTTCGTGGGGGGTATGGGACATTTATTTTCCTTTCCTATCTGGATCAATTTTGCGCTTGATAACGCTACCTTACCTTGACCCAAGTCAAACCAAGCACTTTCGGCCAACGCTTCGATGTGGCAAGCCCTAAATATGCACATTTCCGCCGACGCCATTATCTGTTCGGTTCGCCCACATGGCGAGGTCGGGGCGATTGTGCGTGCGCTGACCGCGTCGCACGGGCTTTTGGGCGGCTATGTGCAGGGCGCGCGGGGCAGGGCCTTGCGGCCGGTTCTGATCCCCGGAAACATCGTCAAAGGCGATTGGCGTGCGCGGACAGCAGGGCAACTGGCTTCGCTCGCAGTCGATGCGGCGCACAGCCGTTCGCATCTGCTG
>Ga0075154_10002846_pt1 | contig 11165 bp, 8 predicted proteins | sample JI71714BDNA_FD_70965 | JGI IMG/M metagenome (GOLD analysis project Ga0075154, IMG submission 70965) | Wastewater effluent complex algal communities from Wisconsin, to seasonally profile nutrient transformation and Carbon sequestration -... | ecosystem: Engineered > WWTP > Effluent > Algae... | reverse complement strand
GTCGATACCGCCGCCGAGTCTGCCCGCCAGAAGCGTACGCTGCCGCTGGTCTCATGAGCGAACCGGACGCCGACAGCTATGCCTTGAAGTCCACGGCGTTGGCTGAAGTGCCCGCACCGGACCTGCCCTACCAGCCGCCGATGCCGCGCAGCTACCGGCCCCGTTTCGGGGTGATCGGCGCGGGCGGCATCGTCTCCGCCCACCTCGACGCCTACCGCACGGCGGGGTGGGAGGTCGCGGCGATCTGCAACCGCACCCTCGCCAAGGCCGAAACCAGGGCTGCCGAGTTCGCGCCAAAGGCCCGTGTGACCGACCGCTGGGAAGATGTTCTTTCCGACGATGCCATCGACGTCGTCGACATCACCCCGCACCCCGCCGACCGCCTGCCGATCATCGAGGCGGCCTTGCGCGCGGGCAAACATGTCCTGTCGCAAAAGCCCTTCGTCCTTGATCTGACCGAGGGCCGCCGCCTCGTCACCCTCGCCCGTGCCAACGGCGTCAAGCTTGCCGTCAACCAGAACGGGCGATGGGCACCGCACCTAGCTTACATGCGCGAAGCTGTCCGCGCGGGCCTGATCGGAGATGTCATCTCTGCCCACATCAGCATCCACTGGAACCACGGCTGGATCGCCGGCACGCCCTTTGAAAGGATCGAGGACCTGATCCTCTACGATTTCGGGATCCACTGGTTCGACTTCCTGCGCAGCCTTGTCGGGTCCCGCGCACAAACCGTCTTCGCCACCGCCGCCCAAGCCGCCGGCCAGACAGCCAGGGCCCCGCTTCTGGCGCAATGTCTGGTGCAGTTGGAAGGCGGGCAGGCCTCGCTGATCTTTGACGGCGCTACACCGCATGGCCCGCGTGACACCACCTACATCGCAGGCACGACGGGCAGTCTGCAAAGCGACGGCCCAGACCTTGGCCAGCAATCCGTGACCCTGACCACTGCCGCCGGAATCGCCCGCCCGCAGCTGCAAGGCACATGGTTCAACGACGGGTTTCGTGGCGCGATGGGCGCGCTGCTGGTGGGCATCGAGGATGATGTGGAACCGGCCAACGGCGCAGAAGAGAACCTTGACAGCCTTGCCCTTGCTTTCGCGGCCATCCAGTCATGCCGGACGGGAAAGGCCGTCACAGTGGGGACTGCGTCCCGTCTGGTTCTGTGACGCGCGCACCCCGGGCCTTGCCGGTGCCCATTGCACCCTTTCGTCTTGCCCGGGGGCAGCGACCCTGTGGGCGGGTGTTAATTCTTCCTTACCGCCCACAAGCAAGCCATTGATTTCATTTCTCCGGAAATCGTGCCCACGTGTGGGCACGCCAGCGACCGCCCCTGCTCATCCAAGGATGCGCGGCAGGCGGAGGCCATGCTCTCGCGCGCAGTCGATGGCCTCTGGATAGCCGGCATCCGCATGCCGCCAGACACCCGAGGCCGGGTCGTTCCACAGGACGCGTTCCAGCCGCCTTGCCGCCTCGGGCGTGCCATCCGCAACGATCACCACCCCTGCATGCTGGGAGAACCCCATGCCGACGCCGCCCCCGTGATGCAGCGACACCCAGGTCGCCCCCGAAGCCGTGTTGACCAGGGCGTTCAGAAGCGGCCAGTCCGACACCGCGTCCGACCCGTCGCGCATCGCCTCGGTCTCGCGGTTGGGCGAAGCGACGGACCCGGAATCCAGGTGGTCGCGGCCAATCACGACAGGGGCCTTCAGTTCACCGCTCGCGACCATCTCGTTGATCATCAGCCCTGCGCGGTGGCGATCGCCAAGGCCGATCCAGCAGATGCGGGCGGGAAGACCCTGAAAGGCGATGCGTTCGCGCGCCATGTCCAGCCAGCGATGCAGGTGGTCATTCTCAGGAAACAGCCGTTTCATCGCCGCATCGGTTTTGTAGATATCTTCGGGATCGCCCGAAAGGGCGCACCAGCGGAACGGGCCGATCCCCTTGCAGAAGAGCGGGCGGATATAGGCCGGGACGAATCCCGGAAAGGCGAAGGCATTTTCCAGCCCCTCGTCCTTGGCGACCTGTCGGATGTTGTTGCCGTAGTCGAGTGTCGGAACCCCTGCGTTCCAGAAACCAACCATTGCCGCCACATGGTCGCGCATCGAGGCGCGCGCCGCGGCTTCCACTGCCTTGGGATCGGTTTCCTGCCGCGCCCGCCATTCCGCCACGCTCCACCCTTTCGGAAGGTAGCCGTGCAGCGGGTCATGCGCGCTGGTCTGGTCGGTCACGATGTCGGGACGACCGTTTGGCAAGGGCGCGCCCTCCTGCATCCGCCGCAGGAGTTCCGGAAACACATCCGCCGCGTTGCCGATCAGCGCGACCGACTTTGCCTCGCCTGCCTTGGTCCATTGGTCGATCAGCGCCAGCGCCTGATCCAGTGTGTGTGCCTTGGCGTCGCAATACCGGGTCCGGATGCGGAAATCGGCCCGTGTCTCATCACATTCGACGGCCAGGCAGCAGGCTCCGGCCATTACTGCGGCCAGAGGCTGTGCGCCACCCATGCCGCCAAGCCCGCCGGTCAGGATCCACTTGCCCTTCAGGCTGCCACCGTAGTGCTGGCGCCCGGCCTCGGCGAAGGTCTCGTAAGTGCCTTGCACGATTCCTTGCGTGCCGATGTAGATCCAGGATCCCGCAGTCATCTGGCCGTACATGGCCAGCCCCTTGCGATCCAGCTCGTTGAAATGCTCCCACGTCGCCCAGTGCGGCACGAGGTTCGAGTTGGCGATCAGCACGCGCGGGGAGTCGGCATGGGTGCGCACGATGGCGATCGGTTTGCCGGATTGCACGACAAGGGTTTCGTCCCCTTCCAGGTCGCGCAGCGCAGCGACGATGGCGTCAAAGTCGGCCCAGGTCCGCGCAGCGCGTCCTATGCCGCCGTATACGACCAGTTCATGCGGGTTTTCCGCCACATCCGGGTGCAGGTTGTTCATCAGCATGCGCAGCGCGGCTTCGGTCTGCCAGCTTTTGGCGGTGCGCTCGGTGCCGGTCGGCGGGAAGATGTCACGGGCGTTGTGGCGGGGGTTCACGGTCATGGCGGGGTCCTTCACGAAGGGATCAGACTGACAGGGAAGGCAGGGGCTGGTCTGCCGCGGCGGCGATTTCGGCCTCGGCGACCAGACGGGCCGCGGCTTCAAGATCGGGGGCCATGTAGCGGTCGGGCCCCAGCGTCGCGACCTCAAGCCGCAGGCGGGCCACCACCCGCTGCAGCGGCGCCGAGGTGGCAAGCGGCGCACGGAACTCGACCCCCTGCGCGGCGCAGAGAAGTTCGACGCCAAGGATGCGGTTCAGGTTCTCGACCATCGGCCCGAGCCGCCGGGCGCCATGGGCGGCCATGCTGACGTGATCTTCCTGGTTTGCCGAGGTCGGTGTGGAATCGGTGACACAGGGGTTGGCGAGGTGCTTGTTCTCGCTCATCAGCGCGGCGGTGGTCACTTCGGCGATCATCAGACCGGAATTCAGGCCTGGCTCTGGCGTCAGGAAGGGCGGCAGGTCGAAGGACAGGGTCGGGTCCACCATCAGGGCAACGCGCCGCTGCGCGATGGCGCCAATCTCGCTGACCGCAAGCGCGATCATGTCGGCGGCGAAACCCACCGGTTCGGCGTGGAAGTTCCCGCCGCTGACAATCATCCCGGCCTGGGTCAGCACCAGCGGATTGTCGGTGGCTGCATTCGCCTCGATCTCAAGCGTCTTCGCGGCCTGACGCAGCACATCCATCGCCGCGCCCGTCACCTGTGGCTGGCATCGGATGCAATAGGGGTCCTGCACACGGGTATCGCCTTCGCGATGACTTTCGCGGATGATCGATCCGTCCAGCAGGTTGCGCATTACCGCAGCAGCCTCGATCTGGCCGGCGTGGCCGCGCAATGCGTGGATTTCCGGTTGCAACGGCGCAGTCGAGCCCATGATCGCATCGGTCGACAGCGCCGAGATCACCAGTGCCGAGCGCGCCGCATTCCACGCCCCAAACAGGCCGGCCAGCGCGAAGGCAGTGGAAAACTGGGTGCCGTTGATGAATGCAAGGCCTTCCTTCGGGCCGAGCGGGATCGGTGTAAGACCCGCCGCCGCCAGCGCTTCCGCCCCCGGCAGGATCTTCCCGCGGAAGTCGGCCTGGCCATGTCCGATCAGCACAGCGGTCATGTGAGCCAGCGGAGCGAGATCGCCGCTCGCCCCAACCGAGCCCTGCGCGGGCACGACAGGTGTCACTCCTCGCGCCAGCATGTCCTGCAACAACTCGATCAGTTCCCAGCGAACGCCCGAAGCCCCACGCCCCAGGCTGAGAAGCTTCAGCACCATCATCAGCCGAGTATGAGCGGGCGAAATCGGCGCCCCTACGCCGCAGCAATGCGACAGGATCAGGTTTTCCTGCAGCTTGGCGGTGTCCTTGGGCGCAATCTTCAGACTGGCCAGTTTGCCGAACCCGGTATTGACGCCGTAGACCGCCGCTTCGCCCTGAGCGGCACGCGCCACCTGGGCAGCCGCAGCTTCGACCGCAGGACGCGCGCCGGGCGACAGGACAGGAGGGGCACCGGTGCGCCACAGACGCTCCAGCTGTGCGAGGTCGGTAGCACCGGGGATCAGGATTTCGGGCGTCAGGTCAGGCATCGAAGCGGCCTCCGTAAATGCGGGCGTGAAGCTGGGTGGCGCCAATGCGATAGGACAATTCGGCCGGATGCCGTGCGTCCCAGATGGCAAGGTCGGCGCGCAAGCCGGGCGCGATGCGGCCCCTGTCAGACAGGCCCAAGGCTGCGGCAGCGTGCAGCGTGACCCCGGCCAGCGCCTCGTCCGGAGTCATGCGGAACAGCGTGCAAGCCATGTTCATCGCCAGTGTCAGAGACGTCATCGGCGCAGTGCCGGGGTTGCAGTCGGTGGCCACAGCCATGCGAAGGCCATGCTGGCGCATAAGCGCGATGGGCGGCAGACGCGTTTCGCGCAAGGTGTAGAAGGCCCCGGGCAGGATCACCGCCACGGTCGCTGCGGCAGCCATTGCCGCCGCTCCGGCATTGTCGAGATATTCCAGATGGTCGGCAGAAAGGGCCGCATGTCGCGCTGCGAGGGCGGCTCCGCCAAGGTTGGAAAGTTGTTCCGCATGCAGCCGCACCGGCAATCCGAGGCTGCGCGCCACTGCGAAGACGCGGGCGATCTGGTCCGGGCTGAAGGCAATACCCTCGCAGAAGCCGTCTACGGAATCGACCAGACCTTCGGCATGGGCGGCATGAAGGGCGGGAATGCAGACCTCATCGACATAGGCATCTGCGCGGCCCAGGTACTCTGGCGGCACGGCATGGGCGGCAAGGAACGTGGCATGGACCTGCACAGGGCGGGCATCTTGCAGGGCGCGGGCTACGCGCAGCATCTTCAGTTCATCCGCCACGGTCAGGCCGTACCCCGACTTGACCTCGACCGTCGTCACACCCTCGGCCAGCATCCGGTCAAGCCGGGGCAGCGCCGCGGCTAGAAGCTCAGCTTCGGAAGCGGCGCGGGTGGCGCGGACCGTCGAGACGATGCCGCCGCCTGCGCGGGCAACCTCCTCATAGCTGGCACCCAGCAGTCGCATCTCGAATTCGCGCGCCCTGTCCCCCGCATGGACCAGATGCGTGTGGCAATCGACAAGACCCGGCGTGACCAGGCGACCCCCCAGGTCGATGTGTTCGCCGCCCTGCCCATCCAGTCCGGACACCGGGCCGACCCAGGCGATGCGGTCGCCCTCCAGCCGGAGGGCGGCGTCTTCCAGAAGGCCGGCCCCGCTTCCCATTGGAGCAATGGTGACGTTGGTGAGGATCATGGATGCCTCTTGTTTAGCATGCTGTAATGTGTTTTATGTCTGCACATAATGATCTGTCAAGACGGTTGAGCACATGCAGACGATCTGGGCCGAACAGGCGCTTCTGGCCGATGGATGGCAAAGCGGCGTCACTCTGCGGATCAAGGCGGACGGTCGGATTGACCGGATCGACTCCGGGCCGCCCATGGCCGGGTCCAAGCGGGTCGGTGTGCTTCTCCCCGCGCCGGCAAACTGCCATTCCCACGCATTCCAGCGCGCGATGGCGGGGCTGAGCGAGCGGCGGGGCGAACAGCCATCCGACAGTTTCTGGACCTGGCGGCAGCTGATGTATGCCTTCCTTGACCGGATCACGCCCGACCAGGTGCAGGCCATTGCGGCCCAGGTCCAGATGGAGATGCTGGAGGCTGGCTTTGCCTGCAACGTCGAGTTCCACTATCTGCACCACCGGCCTGATGGCGGGGCCTACGACGATCTGGCCGAGATGTCGGCCCGTATCGCTGCGGCGGCTGAAACGACCGGCATCGGGCTGACGCTCCTTCCTGTGGCTTACCAGTTCGGCGGCCTGGACAAGCGGGCGCTTGGATCAGGGCAACGAAGGTTCGGAAATGACCCGGACCGCTATGCACGCCTTCTGGAGGATGCGGCACGCGCCTTGCGGGGCCTTCCCGGTGATACGGTGCTTGGAGTTGCCCCGCATTCGCTGCGCGCGGTTGACCCCCGCTCTCTCTCCGAACTTGCTGCCCTGCGCCCGGATGATCCGATCCACATGCATCTGGCCGAGACCATTGCCGAGGTCGATCAAGTGCAGGCGGCGCTGGGCCGGCGCCCGGTGGAGTGGGTGCTGGACAACCTTGACCTGTCGGATCGCTGGTGCCTGATCCACCTCACCCAGATGCAACCAGAGGAAACCCGCGCGCTGGCGAAGACCGGCGCGGTGGCGGGGCTTTGCCCCCTGACCGAGGCAAGTCTTGGGGACGGCATCTTCGACGCCATCAGCTGGACCGAGGCAGGTGGCGCGCTTGCTCTTGGCTCTGACAGCAACATCCGCATCTCCCTGGCCGAGGAAATGCGGCAACTCGACACCAGTCAGCGCCTGCGTGACCACAGCCGGGCTGCCCTTGCGACGGCGGACCGCTCTACTGGCCGGAGGATCCTGGACCAGGCCGCACAGGGTGGCGCGAGGACCGCAGGCCGTGGCGCGGGGCGTATCGAGGTCGGCGCATGGGCCGACCTTGTGGCGCTGGACATGGGCCACATCGATCTTGCGGGCCTGCGCGGGGATACGATCGTCGACAGTTTCGCCTTCGCCGGGGACAGCCGGATGGTGGCCGATGTCTGGTCGGCGGGACGCCATGTCGTTCAGGGGGGGCAGCACATCCGGCGCGAGGCGATCACCAGCGCCTATCGCACTGCCGTCAAGTCTTTGCGCGACGGGCTTTAATAGCGTGTCGTCATCCGGTGGCCGGGCCGGTGAACCAGGCGGACATAAGTGACCGTCTGGTTGTTCCAGCGGGTCAACCGCTCCGTCATCAAGAGCGGGTCTCCGGTCCCGCAATCGAGATGGGCAGCCAGAACCTCGTCCGCAGCCGTGGCCGAGATGCTGATCTCGACGGCCGAGAACGGGATCTGCGACATCAGCCATTCCGTCGGAGCGTTTGCCGTGAAATCGGCGTCCAGCGCCTGGGGAAGCAGACCAAGGTTGATCCAGCGATCCTCATAAAGCCAGGGTGCGCCGTCAGCGAAATGAAGGCAGACAAGGTGGCGGACCGGTCCGCCCGACGTCAGCGCCAGTCTGGCACAGAGCCATTCAGGCGCCTCCAGCACTTCCGACCGGACCAGCGCAAAGCGGTAGTCATGTCCTTGCTCCTCGATTTCGTGGCGGATCACCGGGATGTCGAACCGGGCCTGACGCAATGGCGTAAGGCGAACGCGCGTGCCGGACTTGCGCCGCCGTTCAATGATCCCCTCGTCGGCCAGTTCGCGCATGGCGCGGTTCACGGTCGCCCGGGCCGAGCCGTAGGTCTCGGCCAGTTCAAGCTCGCCTGGAAGCAGCCCGCCGGGTTTCCAGTCGCCACGGGTGATCTTGCCCAGAATGTCCGCCTTGATGTCCCGATAAGTAACCGACACGTTGCGACCCTGTTTGAACCCGGCTGAAATCGTCGGTTCGTGGCGCGCAGGCGCAACGCTGGAGCCAACGTGCTTCTTGTAGACATCCTGCGACCGACGGGGGTTTTATAGCAGACATAAATCATTCAAATCCAGACAAATTGGCAGAGTGAGAGGTCTGCCCCGCTGATCGCGCACGACCGCCGAAAGCTAGTATCCCTTCACGGTCTTCGCTTCGGTGTTCCGAACTTCGGCGATCTGCGTTGCAAGCGCACTGGCAAACAGCCGCACATCCGTCAGCAGAGACGCAAAATGGAAGCCCTTGGCCAGCATCGTCCGTATCATTTCGGGCGATCCGGTGTGGATACCGGCAAGCTTTCCTGCGGCCCGGGCCTTGGTCACGATCGTCTCTATCGCGTCCAGCACCTCAGGGTCCGTCGGCTCCAGCGTTGGTTGATATCCCAACGACAATCCCAGATCAGACGGGCCCACGTACACCCCATCGATGCCTTCGACGGCCAGAATCTGGTCAAGGTTCCCCAACGCCTCGCGGGTCTCGATCATGGCGAAGACCAGAACCGCAGCATTCGCGCCTTTGGCATAGCCTGGTCCATGGACCAGATTGGCGCGGGTCGGCCCGAACGAGCGCCCGCCCAACGGCGCATAGCGCGTTGACTGGACCAGGCGGCGGGCGTCCTCGACGGTATTGATCATCGGGCAGATCACCCCGGCGAAGCCCGCATCCAGGCATTTCATGATGATCCCGGGCTCGTTCCACGACACGCGGACCATCACCGGCGCGGGCAGGCCTTGCAGGACCTGGCACATGGTCAACGCCATCTGGTAGTCAATCAGCCCGTGCTGAAGGTCGACCGTCATCAGGTCGAAACCAGCGCGGCCCATGATCTCGGCAGTAACCGGGGAAGGAATGGCGCACCAGCCGTTCACGGCGGTTCCTCCGGCGGCGAAATAGGCGTGCAAATCGGCAATCGGCATGGGTTGCGTCCTTCAGGCGAGCCAGTCGCGCAAAGCATGGGCGGTGGCTTGGGGTTGCTCCAGCGGCGGAAGATGCGCCGCCCCGGGGATGATGTGAAGCCGCGATTGCGGCATGAGCGAATGCAACTGCTGGTGACGGTCAAGCGGGCAGAGCTTGTCCTCGGCCCCCATCAGAACAAGCGCAGGCCCCTTGAAGGACGCGAGCACCGCCTGTTGGTCGGGCCGGTCGTGCAAGGCACGGGATTGGCGGGCAAAGACCTGCGGGCCAAGGGTGAGAGCCATGTCCATGCAAAGATCGAGGATCGCCGCCATGCCCGGGCCAGGGGAAAGATAGTTTGGCTTCATGTCCTCTCGCATCACCCCTTCCAGGTCCCCGGCCAGTGCCCGGGCAATCTGTGGGGCCCGACGGGCCTGTGCCTCGGCGGTCTCGGCGCGGGGGTTGGTGTCGAGAAGCGCAAGGCGGGCAACGCGATCGGGGGCCTGACGCAGGATTTCCATCGCCACGATGCCACCCATGGAGAGCCCGGCCAGGGCAAAGCTTGGCGGCGCGTCGGTCAGGAACCTTGCCGCCAGCGCCGAGATGGTGTCGTCCTCTGTCGGGAGGTGGTGAATGCAAGGCACGCCGAGCATGGCTTCGATGCCACCCCACATCCGGGCGTCGCACATCATGCCGGGGATGAGCACAACGGGAGTCACCGGGGCCAAATTCCTTCGAAGGAATTTGCAAAACTCTTCGAAGAGTTTTGGTCCCTATCCAACACGCCGCGCGCCTTCCTTGAGGGTGGCCAGCTTGGCCCAGGCGATTTCCGGATCAACCGCGCCGAAGCCGGCAAAGGTGCCAAAGCCGCAATCCGACCCGGCGATGACCCGGTCCAACCCCAGGATATTTGTAAAGCGTTCAAGGCGTTGCGCGACAAGGTCTGGATGTTCGACGAAGTTGGTCGTCGTGTCCACCGCGCCGGGAATCAGGACCTTGTCGTCGGGGATCTCGGCTGCGCGGTCACGAAAGACGGTCCATTCGTGGCCGTGGCGGGGGTTGGCGGTCTCGAACAGGACATAGCGGGCCGGGACAGACATCAGCAGGGGGAAAACCTTGGCCATGTCGATGTCGCAGACATGCGGGCCTTCGTAATTGCCCCAGCAGATGTGCAGGCGGATGCGGTCCTGCGGCAGGCCTCGCAGCGCGTGGCGCAGGGCTTCGACATGGGTGGCGGCAGTCTTCAGGAATTCATCATCCGACAGGTGGGTGAACAGCATGTGGCGCGACAGGGCAAGGTCGGGGCAGTCAAGCTGCAGGTCGAGGCCGGAGTCCAGGATCGTGCGGTATTCGTCGCGCATCGCGTCGGCGAGGGCGAAAAGATACTCCTCCCGCGTCGCGTAATGCGCGTTCTGCAGGAAGAGGCTGATCACCCCGGGCGAGGCGGCGTTCATGAAGCCGCGCTGAACCCCATGCGCGGCCATCGCGGTCTTGAGGTTGGCGATGTCCTTGCCAAGCTCGCCCTGTCCCTTGGACGCCACTGGCCCGACACATTGCGGGCGGGCGTATTTCGGGGAGCCACCCTCCTTCGCCAGCCGGTCGAGGAAGCTCGGGAACAGCTTGAGGTCGGCGGGAGCGTTGCGGGGGCTGTCGCCACCAAAGCCGGTGTAACGGTCCTTGACGTAGGTGGCGTAGCTGATCTTTGACGCCTCGCCGTCGGAGACGATGTCGATCCCGGCCTCCACTTGCCGCCGGACGTTTTCCATCACGGCGCCGGCCATGCAGGCGTCAAAGGCGGCCGGGTCGTAGGGTTCGCCCTTCTCGCGGGCAAAGAGGAAGTCCACCACCTGCTGCGGGCGGGGCAGGGATCCGACATGCGTGGCGAGAAGGGTCATGGGTCTGGTCCCTACAGCAGGCGTCCGGTCGCACCGGCGGGATCGTCGGTGGCAACCACGCGGTACAGGCTGGCTTCGCCGGTCATCGACGGGGCAAGCGAGTGCTCCAGCCCTGGCGGAATCGCGGCGGTGTCGCCGGGGTTCAGGACGGTGGAACCTTCGGACCATGTCAGCCGCCAATGCCCGCGCATCGGCATCAGGACCTCATGCTTGGTCAAAGTATAGGGCGTGTCGGGGATCGAGTTCCGCGACAGGAAGTCCACGTCGAAACCGGGCCGGTCGCGCAATTTGCCGTTGGCCCCGATCACCCTGGCGGGCTGGCGGTCGGACAGGGCCATCAGGTCCCAGTAGCGCGCAACGCAGGTGGGGATCACATCGGCGGTGGTGGGCTCGGGGAAGGCCTTCAACTCTT
>Ga0075154_10002845_pt1 | contig 11167 bp, 9 predicted proteins | sample JI71714BDNA_FD_70965 | JGI IMG/M metagenome (GOLD analysis project Ga0075154, IMG submission 70965) | Wastewater effluent complex algal communities from Wisconsin, to seasonally profile nutrient transformation and Carbon sequestration -... | ecosystem: Engineered > WWTP > Effluent > Algae... | reverse complement strand
GGCGCGTTATTTTTTATTGGCCAATCTTGTTTCATTGGCCATGATACTGGCGTTGGGGGTGTTCTTTATCCGGTTTCCGACCAAGGCGGGCGGCTCTATTTTCCAAACGGCCAATATCGCACTCATTGCGCAGGCATTTTGTTTGGCCCTGGCCCTGGTAGAACGGTTTATGTTGTTGCGCGACGAACTCAAACGGAAACAATTAGAAGCGCAGGAATTGCACCACCAAAACGAAAAAATTGCTTCCGAAAACCTGTTGCACAAAATCCAAAATGACCTGCTTCAGGAAAAACTGGATTCCAACCAACGGGAATTGGCCTCCACAACTTTGTACATGTACCAAAAGAACGAATTGTTGTCGGGCCTGAAAAGCCACGTGCATACGCTGCGCAATACGGCCCCAACGAGCGTTAAAAACGTGATTCAAGACCTGGAATCGGTGATTCGCAACAACCTGTACCTCGATGCCGACTGGGAGCGGTTTCGGGTGCATTTTGAACGGGTACACCCCAATTTTTTTAAACAACTATTGGCCGAGCATCCGTCGTTAACCCAAAACGAAGTGCGGCTCTGCGCCTATTTCCACCTCAATTTGTCCACCAAAGAAATTGCCGCGCTGCTCAATATTGATCCGGCCAGTGTACGAAAAGCCAAAATGCGCCTGAATAAAAAAATGAATACCGTGCAGATTTAGAAATTTTTCTGTTGATAATCAATTGGTTAGAAACCTGTCCACACTTTGTCCACGCCCGTTTTTTGGTGCGGGGGCCAAGCGGACAACACCTTTGCACATCGTACATATCGAGGGTTTGCCACCGCAACAGGCGAGCCGGGAGATATTGTAACGATGGTGCTTTACATCCATTTTTATCAACAACATTATTTTCTAAAAACGCACTGACTTATGAAACTCGTACACAGTCTATCTGTTCTGTTACTTACTTCCAATCTGCTTTGGAGCCAGGCCCCCATCACCCTGAATTTTTCGGATTTTCCCGTTACGTCGGGCACTTTTACCTACAGTGAAATTTCCGGTGGCAATCCACCCGCACCAACTTTTGGGGCTAACCAGAATTGGGATTACGCCACTTTTACCAGCAGCGATATCGAAACAACAACGTATTGGCCGGAAATTGACCCGTTTTACACATCGGTAGGGATAGATATTTACCAATCCTTTTTTAAAACATTAAGCCCCACGCTGGCTTTGGGTTTTAACACTTTTTCTGAATTGGATATTAACGAAGAAGGTCTTTCCGAAAAAGGCATTTACGTTGAAGAGCAAAGTTATCCGTTGGGGGCTTTAACCGGGAACAACAGCGATAATATTTCGTTTCCGTTGCAGGGGGCTATTCTCAATGCGTCCCGTCAGGTCATGCAATTCCCGATGACCGCCGGATCAGCGTGGGAAAGCGCAAGTCGGAGAGTCTACAACTTTACCTTAAAAGTGACGGCTTTTGGCCTCAACAATACACCGGGCCAATTGGTCAGCACTTTTATCCGGAAAGACAGCGTGGTGGGTTGGGGAAAATTACGGGTGTACACCCCCGATGGTCCAAGCATCCCCTACGATGTGTTGATGGATCGGATGATCCAGTACAGCGTGGATAGTTTTTTCCTCGGTGGCGCACCGGCACCGCCCGCGTTATTGAATGCATTTAGCGTATCACAGGGGCAACAATCCGACGTTCTCCACCAGTATAATTTTTTTCGCGAGGGGAATTTAAGTTTTTTATTGCGCTTCGATTACCGGAGCGACAACACGTTTACGACGCCGCAATATGTGTTTGTCAACACCGATAACTTATCCGTTCCGCCGTCGTCCACGGGTGATCTCGACGTTGCCACTTACAGCACCATTTTGTTCCCCAATCCGTCCAATGGCCAAGGCATCAACTTATTAATTCAAGGTAAAACAGTGGCGGAGGCATCGTACACGCTCACCGATTTTAGCGGCAAAACGGTGCAATCGGGCCACGCGCAACCGCTTTCGGGCAATACACTTTCGTTCCAAGTGGCTTCGGAGTTACCCACCGGAACCTATATCCTGAACGTACACGACACCGCGAATCACCTGATTGCCACCGAACCAATCAGCATTCAACGATAAAAGAAACCGATTACACAGCAATACAGTATTAGTAGTTTTGTTACACGCGCCCTGTTGAGCAACTCAACGGGGCCTTTTTTATGCCCTACGCCGCCGCTTTATTGTATTTATTCCGGTATTCCACGGGGGTAAGGCCCGTCCAACGTTTAAACACATCGCGGAAGGCTTTGGCGTCGGTGTAACCCACGTCGAACATCACTTCGTTGATATTTTTGCGGGAAGATTCCAAACTGCGTTTAGCGGCTTCCATTTTTACCCGTTGAATGTATTCGATTACGGTATTGTTGGTGGCTTTTTTGAAACGGCGTTCAAAACTGCGGCGGCCCACGGCAAAGCGGTCGGCCAATGTTTCGATGGTTATTTTTTCGGTAAAATGCGTTTCAATAAATTCCTGGGCGGCGCGAATAGCCGCGTCATCGTGTTCTTTTTGACCTTTAAACATCATAAAAGCCGATTGGCTGTCGCGGTCAATGTCAATGGCAAAAAATTTGGCGGCGAGAATAGCCGTATCGCGGTCGGTGTATTTTTCCACCAAATACAGCAACAAATTCCAATACGACGTGGCGCCGCCGCTGCTGTACATCCCTTGGTCCTCGGTAATAATGGCACCGTCTACCAATTCTACCGTTGGAAACATGGCGCGGAACTGCGGTGCAAATAACCAATGCGTGGAACAGCGTTTGCCATCGAGCAGCCCCGTGGCGGCCAGCAAAAAAGCCCCCACGCACAATGAAGCCACCTCGGCACCTTGGGCGCGTTGCCCGATAATCCATTGGCGCATGGGTTCGTTTTTAGCAATGCCTTCCGAAAAATCGCCGCTCAGGGCCGGTACAATCACCAGGTCGGTTTGCGCCACTTCGTCGAGTAAAAACTGGGTATGCACCGAAAAAGCCCCTTCGTTCAATTGCACATCGCGGGTCATACCCACCAATTGTACCTCGAACAGCGGCATCCGGCCCGATGCCTGTAAAAACTGATTCACCGCCGTAAACATGTAGCGAGGGTCGGTGATGGCGGCCAATACCGCATTTTCGGGAACAAGGATGCTAATCTTTTTCATTGGGCAAAGATAAAGCACCGGAATGAAGCGGGCAAATTTATAAAACAAAAAGTTTGTCGCTATTCCCCATTCTGTTTGTCGTTTTTGCCACAGTTTGCTTAACTTTGTACCACCTTATCTTTGCAGTCGAAACAAAAAGTTCTAAAACCGAACACATGGTAAAATTACAGTTCTCTACCCACATCATCGCGCCGAAAGAGCGGGTGTGGGACATCCTTTGGAACCCGGAAACGTATCCGGCATGGACGAAGGTTTTCAGCGAAGGATCACAAATGAAAGCCGATTGGCAAGAAGGCGGCAAAGTGTTGTTTGTTGACCAAAGCAACGACGGGATGTCCAGCGAAATTGCCACGCTTATTCCCCACCACCGGGTCAGTTTCCGCCACCTTGGTTTTTACAAAAATGGCGTTGAAGACCGGGAAATTGCCCAAAAAGAAGGCTGGGCCGATGCGTTGGAAACCTATACGCTCACCGAAAAAGACGGCGGAATCCTTTTAGTAGCCGAAATGGAAACCAATAATATCCACGCGGATTATTTTGAAAAAACCATGCCGCAAGCGCTTAAAGTGGTGAAAGAATTGGCCGAAAAACAATTAATTACCCCGTTTCTGTGGTTCGATGATCAAATGGAAGCCGCTTTACAGCAGTACACCACGGCTTTTGACAATTCGGCCATTTTGCAGGTGAACCGACAGGGCGACAAGGCTTTTACCGCCAGTTTTTCGTTGGGTGGCCAAAAGTTTTCGGCCATTAACGGCGGGCCATCTTTCCAATTTACGCCCGCCATTTCGTTGTTTGTACAATGCGAAACCGAAGCGGAAGTGGATCATCTTTGGGCAAATTTATCGGAAGGCGGCAAAACCCTGATGCCGTTGCAAGCCTGGCCCTGGAGTGAAAAATACGGCTGGCTCGAAGATCGTTTTGGGGTGTCGTGGCAAATTTCGTTGGGCAAATTGTCCGACGTTGGGCAAAAAATAACCCCGTCCCTTTTGTTTGTAGACGCGCTCAATGGCCAAGCCGAAGCCGCTATGCAACGTTATTTATCCGTCTTCAACAGCAATACCGTGGATGGTATCCTCTACTATGGCCCCGGACAACCCAACACCGAGGGTTTTGTGCAACACGCGCAATTTGCTTTGGCGGGTCAAAAAATGATGATTATGGACGGCGGAACCGGGCATAACTACACCTTTACCGAGGCGTTTTCGCTGGTCATTTCCACCGATACCCAAGCGGAAACCGATTATTATTGGGATGAATTGACCCGCGACGGCGGCGCAGAAAGCCAATGCGCGTGGCTCAAAGACCCGTTCGGAGTGTCGTGGCAGGTAGTGCCCAAAGCGCTGTTGCAGTACCTCAGCGACCCCGACGCATCCAAAGCGGGCAAGGTGATGCAAGCCATGCTGAAAATGCGCAAAATTGACATCTCTGGTTTGCAAAACGCCTATGAAACAGCGGAATAATGCACTACTGCAACATACATTGAGCATTTAAACGACCTCGGCAGAGGTCGAACATTGGTAGAAATGTTCGGTAACCACCAACATACGATCTCGGCAGAGATCGCACATTGGTGGCACCTGTATCCAAGTGACACCAATATGCGACCCCGCCGGGGTCGTTGGGAACAACCGCTCATTTTGCTACCAAGGTTTGACTTCTACCGAAGTCATGACGCCCTGAAAATCTAAACTTTATTCAAAAACGACATAAATATAACACATTACAATGCCATTTTTAAATGTTTATCTGAACTTTGAAGGCACTGCGGAGAAAGCCTTTACTTTTTACAAATCTATTTTTGGCGGCGAATTTTCCGCCTTTTCGCGCTTCAGTGATATGCCGGGAGAAGCCCCGTTTCCGCCGGAGTTTAGCGAACGTATTTTGCACGTATCTTTGCCCGTGGGAGAACATTGCGTGCTCATGGGCAGCGATTGTCCGCCCGATTTTAAAGGCGTCGCGGGTAACTTGTTTAACGTAAGTATTGCGATACACGACCGCGAAGAGGCCAGTCGCCTTTTTCACGCATTGAGCGCAGACGGCGAAATAATTATGCCTTTAGAAGATACGTTCTGGAACTCTTATTTTGGAATGGTCCGCGACCAGTTCGGGGTACAATGGATGGTAGATTGCGCGGCGCAATAAGATATATTTGATCACACAAAAAAAACAAAACATGACAGCCAATTACACAAAAATTACGGTAAAAACCACCGTTCATGCCAGCCTCGAAAAAGCCTGGGAATGTTTTACGGCTTCCGAACACGTTACCCAATGGAACGCAGCATCCGATGACTGGCACTGCCCGGCGGCTATCAACGACCTGCGCACCGGCGGTTCGTTCAACTACACCATGGCCGCCCGCGACGGCAGCATGTCGTTCGATTTTGAAGGCCAATACACCGAAGTAATTCCCCATCAAAAAATCAGTTACGTGCTGGCCGACGACCGCCGCATCGATGTACTGTTTGAAGCCGATGGCGATGCCGTGCACGTCACCGAAATATTTGACGCGGAGAACGAAAACCCGCTTGAAATGCAACAAGGCGGCTGGCAGGCCATTTTGGATAATTACAAAAAACACACCGAAACGGTATAACGTGGCCAAAAACAAAGACGTCCACGATCCGGCCTCGGTAACGGCTTATATCGAACAATTGCCCACCGAACTCCGCCCTGTGGTGGAGGCGGTGCGGCAATACCTTTTGCCCCTCCACCCAAACTTGGGCGAACAAATTAAATGGAATTCGCCCAGCATTTTTTATACCGGTGCTATGGAGGCATTTGACCCCAAAACCTACCAACGGGATTTGGTGGTCATGCACCTGCGCAAAGGCTACGTACTATTGGTGCTGCCTACCGGCGAACGCGTAAAGGATATTTCGCCCATTCTCGAAGGTGCATACACCGATGGGCGACGCATGGTCACGATTAAAGACTTAAGCGATTTGGAACAAAAACAAGACGAATTAAAAAAGGTCATTTTGGCTCTGATAACGAGCATCAATTCAACCGAATAATGTATGATGGATACCACCATTACCACCATTGACGCCTATATTGCCGGTTTTCCACCCGAAACCCAGGTGTTGTTAACGCAAATGCGCACCACCATCCAAAACGCCGCGCCCCTGGCCACCGAAACCATTTCGTACGGTATGCCCACCTTCGTGTACCACGGCGTTTTGGTGCATTTTGCCGCCTTCAAAAACCACATTGGGTTCTACGCCACGCCCACCGGCAACGAAGCCTTTGCTGATGTGCTTACCCGCTACAAAGTGGGCAAAGGTTCCATTCAATTCCCCGTCAGCGAACCTTTACCCCTCGATTTGGTATCGGAAATGGTCCAGTTTCGGGTCATTCAGAACGAAGAAAAAGCCGCCCAAAAGAAAAAGAAATAGCCCGCGGTTAAGTTTTTACGAAAAAGAAAAGGCTATTTTTGCGGGTTGAAAAACACCGACTATCTATGCCTTCCAATCGTTCCAGCGATGCGCTGTTCCAACTCGTTAAGTCCTTGGGCAAGGCCGAAAAACGCAATTTTAAACTCTTCGTGGGCCGCAACTCGGCTTCGGGGGATCTTAAAATTGCGCAATTATTTGACCTTTTGGACAAAATGCCCGATTACGACGAGGCCAATTTGTTAAAAAAAGGCAGTTCGCTCAAAAAAGAACAATTGCCCAACCTCAAGGCGAATTTATACAAACAAATTTTGGCCAGCCTCCGGGTTATGCGCGAAGAGGTGAACGTCGAAAACCAACTCCACGAACAACTGGAATACGCCCGCATACTGTACGACAAGGGCCTGTACCAACAAAGTTTGCGCATGTTGGAGCGCACCCGCGAATTGGCCAAACACTACCACCAAAATTCGTTTTGGCTGCAAGCCCTGGTTTTTGAAAAAAAGATCGAATCGCTGCACATTACCCGCAGTATGCGCCACCGTGCCGAAGAAATTGCCCTCGAAGTGCGCCTCCTCAACGAGCGCCTCGCCATGGTGGGCCGCCTCTCGAACCTCGCCCTGCAACTCTACAGTTGGTATATCCACTACGGACACGCCCGCGACGAAAAAGAAGCCGAAGCCATTCGGGAATTTTTTACCGCGCAATTGCCCGTGGCAGCGCGACAATCGGAAGGTTTTTTTGAAAAATTATACCTGTATCAATCCTATTGCTGGTACGCTTTCATCTCCCAGGATTTTCTGATGCATTACCGGTACGCCCGCAAATGGGCCGACCTGTTCGAAACGTACCCGCAAATGCTGCGCATCGAAGCGCCGTATTACGTAAAGGCCATGCACAATTTGCTGTTGGCGCATTTTATGTTGCGCAACCACAAGGGCTTTGTAAGTGATTTGGCTAAATTTGAAACTTTTGCGGCCTCGGACGACGGGACATTTAACGAAAATATCCGCGCCCAAACGGTCATTTACGTCTACATCGCCAAACTCAATGGTTATTTTTTGGCCGGTGACTTTGCCGGGGGCATCGCTATTGTGCCCGAATTGGAAAAAATGCTCGACACCTATTCGTTGCAAACCGACCGCCACCGCGAATTGGTGTTTTATTACAAAATTGCCTGCCTCTACTTTGGGAACGGCGATTTTAAAAATACCATTGATTACCTCCACCGTATTATTCACTGGAAAGTGGACCTGCGCAATGACCTCCAATGCTACGCCCGTTTGCTGCACCTGATTTCGCACTACGAACTGGGCAATTATTCGATTTTGGAGCACCTGATTAAATCGGTGTACCGCTTTATGGCCAAAATGGAGCACCTGAGCGTGGTGGAAGAAGAAATTTTCCGGTTCATCCGAAAGTCGTTTGGGCTTACCAACAATACCCAAATCAAAGCGGCGCTCAGTGCCCTGTTGGAACGCTTGCGCCGCTATGAGAAAAGCCCCTACGAGGGCCGTTCGTTTATGTACCTGGATGTGATTGGCTGGCTCGAAAGCAAGGTATCCGGCCAGCACCTGAACGAAGTCATCAGCCGCCGGATGCGGCGTTGAGCGGGGCAGCCACGAGGGCGGCCCTACGTCGCGGGGCAGCCACGAGGGCTGCTCCTACGTCACGGGGCAGCCACGAGGGCTGCCCTTACGCTACTGCATTTTATCGCCGCGTAGGGCCCGGAAGCGTTTTCGGGCATCCACGGCAAATACACTGCCCGAGTAGTCCATAAAAATGCGCTCGTACAAATTTTGTGCTTTTTCGGGGGCATTCAGGCGGGTTTCGTACAAACGGGCCAGGGCGTACAACGAGTTATCCGCCCGGATATCTTCTTTAAAATCGTCGGCCACTTTTTGGTACAAAGCGGCGGCGCGCACAAAATCGCCGCGTTTTTCGGCAATTTGCGCCTGCAAATAATAAATATCGTCTTGCAAAGAGTGTTCCGGGAAATTCCGGCGCAGGGTATCGAGGCGCGCAATGGCTTCGTCGAAGCGGTTTTGGAACACCAATAATTCAGCACTGGCGTACAGGGTGATAGCGTCGGCGGTGGTATCGAGGTTGAGGTTGTCCATGATAAACACGGACAAATCGAGCGCATCATTGGAAATAAGTTTGGACGTGGACGATTTCAGAACGTCAAATTGCGCCTGCGCCCATTGGAAATCGCCGTGGTAATACGCGAGTTTGGCGTTTTTAAAACGCGCTTCCTGGCCCAAAATTTCTTCTTTAAACCCCTTGTCCACCTGCGAATACAACAGGGTACTTTCCCAGCGTTCACCGCTAATGAGGTAATAATCGGCCAAATTGAGTTTGGCGCGGGCCTGTTCGTCGCGTTGAATACCGGGTGCTTTGGTCAGGCTGTCGAGCCATTTGATGGCCACCGGCAAATCGTTGATGTACAGGGCTTCCAGTTCAGCCAGTTCCAGCACCAGCGACGCCGTTTGGCGGTTCATGCCGTACGAATTGATAAAACCTTTGTAATCGTTTTCGAGGGTGCGCAACTCCTCCGTGGTGTACGACAAGCCCTTGGTGATTTTGTTGCGGCGGTTGATCATTGCCCCTTGTTTGGAAGGGAAAAAATAAGGATTTTGCTGGCCTTTTTCCTGGGTAATGTACTCGTATGCGCTAATGGCGGCGTCGTAATCGCCCGCTTCCGAAGCGTCTTGGGCCATTTGGTAAATGCGTTGTCCGCTTTCGTTGAGGCGGGCATCGAGGGCTTTTAACTGGCGGAGCGCATTTTTAAAATCTTTGCGCTGCATAAACGACCAAGCCAGCACTTCAATGTATTCGGGGCGTTCGTCGGCCTGAATCCGGGTGTACAATTGCGATTGCAACTCCGGGAAATCGTCGGGACCCAGGTAGCGGGACAGGTAAATGGTAATGGTTTGTACGCTGTTAAAATTATCCGACGACAAACTATTGAGGTATTGCTCAATCATTTTGGCCGGTTCGCCCTTGCGGCGGTACAATTCCCCGAGGTTAAACGAGAAGATATTTTTATCCTTCAACATGTCGCCGCCGCGTTCGTAGGTCCGAATGGCGAGGTCGTATTTGTTGGTATTGGTGAATTGCATGGCGAGGCGATTAATGGAATTATAATCGGGCGACAAAATCTGAATGGCCTTTTCGTATTGCGCCTTCGCCTCGTCGGGTTTGCCCTGCCGGTCGAGCAATGAACCGTATTGCACGTAAAAATTACCGGTGCTGGGGCTTTTTTTGATGTATTTTTTGAGGACTTTTTCGCATTCGTCGTATTGCTCCAGGTTAATGAGCGATTCGATGTAGCGGTTAAAAGCAAATTCATTGGTGTAATTGGCCTCGACAATTTGGCCAAAAAGACTGGCGGCTTTTTCGTATTCGCCGTTCATATAATACTGGTTGGCCAGGTTGAGGTCCTGTGCCCCGACGGCTACGGAGAGGGTAAGAAAGAAAGCCGTTATGATTTGTTGAATGGTAACTATCCAGCCGCCTCTCGCCCGCCGCCCAAAATCGCCCATTTTCCCTCCATTCTGCTTCGACAGGCTCGGCATGAATTCGCCGTTTTTCCTCGCCGTAGCGATGCTACGACTCGAAAAAAGCGGCTCGACTGGAGAAAAATGTACTGATTTTGGGGTCAGGCCGTGAGCGGCTGTATAGTTACGTTGAATGTATCGCATGTTGCTTCAAAAAATTAATCCTGTGCAAAGGTCGTTTTATTTGACCATAAACGCGTAATGAAGTTGCAAAGTTGTGGGGCGGGAGATTCATTAATTCCGGCCTGGGGCTTACCAACGTTACTTAAATCGTTGTTTCTCGCTACCTTTGCTTTCATCAACTGTTAACAATGAAAAACATGGAAGATGTTCGCCCCGACTGGCTCAAAAGCCTGGCCGAAAAAACCTGGAATCTGGAACTGCTGATTTCCGGCGCGGCTACCTATTTTGCCTCTTTTTTACCAGAACTCACCGACAAGGCTTTTTTTTATTTTTTGGACAATTTCACGTCGGCAGCGGCAACCGATCGCTCCAAACTCCCCATCTTAGCCTTTTCTTTTTTAAAAGTCATTGCCTATTTATTACCCCTAACCTTCGTGGTACATTTTGTAATGCGCGCTTTTTGGGCCAGTTTGGTAGGCGTTCACACCGTATATCCGCAAGGGATTTTGTACGACCGTTTACCCGGCCAAAAGGCATTTAGCAAAGAGTTATACGCCAAAAAATTTGGAGCATTGGCCAACTATATCCTGCGGTTGGATAAATTGTGCAATCAGGTATTCGGGTTTGCTTTTGTGATTGTGTTGTTTGCGGTGGGCCTAAGCATGATTTATCTTATCCTGTTCGGGTTACTTTTGCTATCTAAAACGTATTTTCCTCATTTTATATCCGATTCCATCCTCCTATTTTTTATGCTTTTGGCCATTCTACCGGCATTTGCCCAGCAATTTGCCGACCGAATTAACTCGGAAAAATATCCGCGTGTGGTAAGCACCTTGAAATATTTGTTGATGCTATTGCCCAAAATAATGTTTCCGTTTGTTTTCACGCCGTTTACTTACCTGAACATGATTTTTTC
>Ga0075154_10002844_pt1 | contig 11172 bp, 5 predicted proteins | sample JI71714BDNA_FD_70965 | JGI IMG/M metagenome (GOLD analysis project Ga0075154, IMG submission 70965) | Wastewater effluent complex algal communities from Wisconsin, to seasonally profile nutrient transformation and Carbon sequestration -... | ecosystem: Engineered > WWTP > Effluent > Algae... | reverse complement strand
ATTCAAGATAAAACAGAAGGCTTCGTTGGACGCGAATACGTGTTTGATGCCATACAAACCTTCATACAAGAAAACAAAAAGGGTTACTTCACTATTATTGGCGACCCCGGACAGGGCAAAAGCGCAATTCTAGCGAAGTACGTGCAAGACACGGGGTGCATCGCTCATTTCAACGTCCAACTACAAGGGCCAAATCGGGCAGACCAATTCTTGGAAAGTGTCTGTAAGCAACTGGTTGCCCGTTACGAACTCCCTTATGACCCTTTACCATCGAATGCGATGCAAGATGGAGAGTTTCTGGGGCATTTGTTGGATGAAGTAGCCCAAAGAAGAAATGGTCAACCTGTAGTCATAGCTGTTGATGCTTTGGATGAGGTTGACTCAGGTAGTTACAGGGATGCAAATATCTTATACCTACCACCTCACTTACCTGACGGGGTGTATTTCATCATGACCAGGCGACGGGGTGTCGAAGTGCCGTTGACAACCTACACACCCAATCAGATTATCAGTCTGCTGGACTATCAGGCTGATAGCCAGCGCGATGTGCGCCTGTACATCCAGAACCGAGTTGATGATAGTGGTAATCTGCGACAACAGATTGACGAACGCCAAGAAACAATTATTATATTCACTGACAAAATAGCAGATAAAAGTGAAAACAATTTCATGTACTTGCGCTACGTGCTACTGGATATTGAAAAGGGATTATATAAGGATTTGAGCCTTGATAGCTTCCCTCAAGGTCTGCAAGGCTACTATAATTTTCATTGGCGTCGCATGGGAATGACAGCAAATCCATTGCCTGATGCTAAAATTAAAATTGTTTACATTCTAGGAGAGGTGAAGCAACCTGTTTCTCGCCAGCAAATTTGTGATTTTTCTGGGGAGGATACTCGTACAGTGCAGACTGTATTGAATGAGTGGGAACAGTTTTTACACGAGTTGCTTAAGGACAATTCAAGACGCTATAGTGTCTACCATGCTAGTTTCCGAGATTTTCTCCATCGTAAGGATATTTTGGAGAAAACTGGGCTGACCATTCCAGGGATTCATCTACTAATTGCTAAAGACCAGTTGAAAAAGTGGAAAAACCGTCGTCGCCGTGAGTGAATTTGATAATCGTTCTCCTGAAGATGTGGGATATGGCTTGGATTTACCTTATCACCTAGCGAAAGCTTCTAGGGAAGAAGCTGCTATGGCAGATGAATTGTGTGAATTGTTAACAGAGTTTGAGTTTATTGAATATAAAGTTTCGGGGTTAGCACCACAGCCGCTGATTGATGATTATGATTTGGCTTTACAGCCTGATATTGAGATTTCCGAGGAGATCAAAGACAATCTGAAATTAATTCAAAGTGCGATTAGGATGTCAGCCAATGTTTTAGCTAACGATCCCAATCAACTACCCAGCCAACTGCTTGGGCATTTGATGCCTTACAGGAGTGTAGACGAGTCTGAATTTGACTCAAAGTCTTGGTCACAAATTCTGTTAATAAAAGTGATTAATTATTGGAAACAGCCACCTGAATTTGTTGAGACATTAATGTTATTTGCTAGAGAGCTAACATTCAATATCCTGACTCGTCCGTTACAATTTATTGACGAAAAATTGCCTTCAAGATTCTCCCTTTATCCATTTTTGTATTGGTGGTATAAATTCGTTGAAGTGGCTACTAACTGGATAGTCAAGCTGATTTTTATATATCCATGTGTTGCCTATCAAGTTAGTGATTTGATGAAAAAACGTTATTTGAAACCTAAACCTCCCTACTTTGTCACAATAGATGTACTTCTCGAACAAGTAAAAAAGTCTAAAGATAGACCTTGGCTACGTCCATTAGCACCCAGCTTAACCCCAGCAGGCGAAATTTTAATACGCACTCTTTCTCTTGAAGGCAATGATTTTTTGTCCCAGGGAATAATTGCTATCACTCCTGACGGAACAAAAATGGTTTCAGGTTCAAAGAGTCTTATCGTTTGGGATATGAAGACAGGAACTCGTTTAAAAACTCTTACAGGGCATACTGATTCAGTCATTGCACTCGCTATTACACCAGATGGTAAACAAATTGTTTCAGGTTCAGGTTCAAGGGATAGCACGATCAAGATTTGGAATATTGAAACTGGTGAAAATATAGATACTTTCATCGGTCATCAGTCATCGATAAGAGCTATTGCGATTACACCAGATGGTAAAAATATTGTTTCAGCATCAAGTGATACTACTGTTAAAGTTTGGGACTTACAAACAGGTGAGTGCTTGTGTACTTGTATCGAACACAAAAAATCTGTGAGTGTTTTAGCTATTCATCCAGATAGAGATAAAGTGATTTCTGGTGACGACGACAAAAGACTCATCCTTTGGAATTTAAAAAATGGGCAGCTACTAAGAGAAATAAAAACTTTTGAGGGATATCTTTATGCTATTGCTATTACAAATTATGGTTTTAGTTTTACAGGAGATGAGAAAAAAATTCTGGTAGCAACACGAGTAAGAGAACGAGACAATCCATTTGAAGTTTGCGATATATCGACAGGTAACGTTTTGAAAAACCTTACAGATGAAACTTGGCTTGGAACTTATATTACTCATGTTGCTATTACTCCAGATGAAACTAAAGTTGTTGCAGTTTCTGAAGATAGAAATCAAATAAAAATCTTGAATTTAAGAACAGGTATCCCATTGGGAGCTTTTGAGGCTCATTACGGTCAATATGTAACAGCATTGGCTATTACTCCCGATGGTAAACAGGTAGTTACCGGAGCGCACAAAACTATTAAAATTTGGGACTTAACATTAATACAAAAAAAATCCAAAATCAAATCCATCACAAAGCACAATAGTTCTGTTCAGACAGTAGCTATTACCCCAGATGGGAAACAAGCTATTTCAGGTGACGGAAACGGTACTATAATCATTTGGGATATTGATTCTCAAAAACCCCTCGAAACTCTCGCAGAGGGCTACAACGGAATAAAATCAATCGCTGTCACACCAGATGGTCAAAAATTTGTATCAACTTTTGTGTCACTTGAGGGAAGCTATAAAGGGGTGCAAATTTGGAACTTCCATAATACAAAAAAACTATTTGGAAATCGCAGGGCAGAAAGAGAAGTTGAAACAGTAGCTATTACTCCTGATTCCAGGTACATTGTCTCAGGAGTATACAATAGCATAATTATTTGGGATTTAGACTCTCCAAATATTTTTAGAGAGTTATACGATCCAGCTTTTAAACCGATTACGTCCGTTGTTATTACTCCAGACGGAAAGTATATTATTGCTGGAACAGTGGAAAATTTATTATTTGTTTGGGATTTTAAGTCTGGTCATTTAATCAATGTTATAGAATTATTAAATAAATGGAATGTACGAGATAGTAGCGAGTCAGTTATAAGTTTAGCTGTTAGTCCTAACAGCAAACAACTAATTTCTGCATCAACAGATGGATCTATGAGGCTTTGGGATATCGCAAAAGGGACAGAATTAAAAAACTTTTCTATTCATAGTAGTTCTGTTAATTCAGTTGTTGTTACTCCATCTGGAAAATTTGCGATCTCAGCAGATGACACTCTTAAAGTTTGGCATTTACAAACTGGCAAAATAGTTGCAAATTTTTCTGTAGAGTCCAGTGTACTTTCTTGTGCTGTCACTTCAGATGGTTTAACAATTGTGGCTGGTGAGCTTTCAGGACGAGTACATTTCCTTAGTTGGGAGGGAATGGAGAAATTTAAAGAGCGAACACCAGATTCAGCCCTATGAGTGAATTACACAACCTTTCACCTGAAGATGCCGAATATATGTTGAATTTGCCTTACCACTTAGCGGAAGCTGGTAAGGGAAAAACGGCTATCGCTGATGATTTATCCGGGTTATTGACTGATTACGAATTTATTGAACATAAAAACTTTTCTCTCCCGCCACAACCACTAATTGAGGACTATGAACTAGCTTTGCATCCAGACATCCAAATTTATCAAGAAGCTAAGGAAAGTCTAAAATTAATCCAAAGTGCTATTAAATTAGCCGCCAATGTCTTGGCTGATGATCCAGCGCAACTGGCTGGACAACTTTGGGGTCGTTTGCTGTCCTTTAAAAAGCCTGACATTCAAGCGATGCTTGCTCAAACACAAGAATCACTAGGATATATGTGGCTGCGTCCCTTGACATCTAATCTGACAGCACCAGAAGGAGTATTGCTGCGTACTCTTCAAGGTCACACTGAGGGAGTCACAGATGTTGTCGTAACACCCGATAGTCAAAAGGCTGTTTCGGCTTCACAAGATTGCACCCTCAAAATTTGGGATTTGCAGCAAGGAGTAGAGTTACATACACTCAAGGGTCACACCGATGGGATTAGTGGGGTAGTAGTCACACCCGATGGGAAATGTTGTATTTCAAGCTCTTGGGATGGTACGCTCAGGTTATGGGACTTAGAGCTTGGGACTGCATTGCGTACTCTTGAAAGTCATACAAAAGGAATCAGCGCAGTGGCAATAACGCCAGACGGGCGACTGGCTATCTCTGCTTCACAAGATTACACACGTAAAGTATGGGATCTTAGAAGCGGACAATTGCTTGCTAGTTATTCCATTGCTTACAGACAACCTAGTGAATTCCCAATACTGCATGACGGGCAACTACATAAATTACAAATTAAAAAGACCCCTGTAAGCGAAGAATTAGCGATAACACTAGATGGCCAAAAAGTTATCTCTGCATCAAACCACTGCGGACCCAACAACACTACTCTAACAGTTTGGCATCTGACAAATGGCGACGAGGTATTTTCTTTTTCGCATATGAGTGGCATCCATAAATTAGTGCTAATGCCTGATGGTAAACGGGTTATTTCTACTTCAGACGATCGCACTATCCAAGTGTGGAACTTAGAGAATGGAGCAGAAGTATTTACTCTTAACTCTAATATGTCCGTAGAATCAATTGCATTAACTCCTAATGGTCAATCTCTCCTCTCGACATCAGGCAATAAAATTACACGGTGGGATATAAATAGTGGGAAAGAAATTGGTACTTTAGGCAATCATAATCAAGTTCACGCAATCACCGTGACACCGAATGGAAAACAAGCTATCTCTGGTTCACTTGAGGGTTCTCTCAAGCTTTGGAACCTGGATAACAGGTTAGAGCAACTTCCTCAATCACCCCACAGCAACTCGGTAGAAGTGGTCTTAGTAGTGCCAGATGGTCAACGTGTTATTTCTGGTTCGCAAGATGGAACTCTCAAAATTTGGAATTTGCAGAATTGTGAAGAGCTACTGACCCTTAACTATCACCGAGCCATTCAAGCAGTAGCATTGATGCCAGATAGCCAAAGTGCCATTTCTGGTTCACAGGATGGCACTTTGAAAATCTGGAACCTACAGAGCGGAACAGAGTTAGATAGTTTAGCTGGGGAAATAATGCCTCCGATCAAATGCTCTACCTCAATGGGCATTACTGTAGATATCCCAAGTAACACCGCTACTCCTGTACAGGCATTAGTAGTAACACCTGATGGACAACAGGTCATCGGCGGTTTAGGAGATGGCAACCTCCAAATTTGGAATCTAAAAAAGAAGCTCAAGCAGTTCAGATTAAACGGTCATACCCAACAAATTAGCGGATTGGTAATAACATCCGACGGACGACAAGTTATCTCTAGTTCATTTGACGGTACGCTTATAGTCTGGAATGTAGAGAGAAAAACCCAGTTATGTGTTATACATAGCCATAACGATCCTATTAATTCAATTGCCTTAATGCCAGATAACCAACACGTTATTTCAGCGTCGCATGATGGGACTCTCAAGATGTGGCATTTACGAAGTAAAACAGAACAGTTTACGATTAAAGCTCATAACGATATTATCTGGGCAGTAGCAGTTATACCAGACAGACAATTGGCTGTTTCAGTGTCAAAAGACTATACTCTCAAAGTTTGGAATATGATTAATCGAAAGCTCATTGCCACTTTTAGTGCAGAGAGTCCATTAAAGTGTTGTGCAGTAGATGCCTCTGCATTGACAATTGTTGCAGGTGAAGAGTTGGGAAAAGTGCATTTTTTGCGATTACAAGGTTTAGAATATAGGAGTTACGCATTGACAGAATAACAAAATAGTGCATTGATAAATATAGGTCGTCTACTTTCTAGGTATCGGACAATCAGAGAAATTACTAAACCATCGACAGCACAATGCAATCTAGACCTCTACACCTTATTTTTGCTGTCAGAGCCAAAGTTTGGGGGGTGCAGTCGGCTAGCAGAGGTATTAGGAGATGTTTCACATGATAGCGTCAACCGTTTTTTATTGAGAGAGAGATACGAACCGAAAGATTTATTCAACATAATAGAAAAAATTATTGACTTAGTAGGAGGGATACTAAGTGTAGACGATACAGTCATAGAAAAGATTTATAGTAATCCCAGAAATGCCGAATTAATCAGTTATTTTTGGTCGGGAAAAGCCCATAAAACTATTATCGGCTTAAATTTAATAACGCTATATTACAGCGACATTAATTGTAATTCAGTCCCAATAAATTACAGAATATATGACAAAAAGGAGGGCAAAACAAAAAACGATTATTTTAGAGAAATGGTGAGAGAAATAATAAACTGGGGAGTCAAGCCAAGAATAGTGACAGGAGACAGTTGGTATTCAGGAGTAGAAAACTTAAAATTTCTAAAAAACCAGAAATTGGGTTTTCTATTCGGAATTGAAAAAAACCGAACTGTCTCAAACGAGCCACATAAGTATTGCCAAGTAAGGAATCTGGTAATTCCAGAGTCAGGATTGAGAACTCATCTGAAAGAATTTGGATTTGTCAAGTTGTTTAGGAAAGACTTTAAAAAAGAAGACTCTAGACATTATATTTTGTATCTTCCCGATGAGGAAAAAATTAAGGATATAACTAGAAATGAATTTATGACACTTCATGATACCCATTGGGGAATTGAAACCTTTCATCGAGCCATAAAACAAGTCTGTGGAATTTGTCGGTTCATGGTTAGAGATACTCATGCAATCAAGACTCACATCTTTTGTTCACTTCAAGCTTTTGTTAGGCTGGAGTTTATGCGCGTTGAAAAAATAATTAGCAATTGGTATGAAGTACAACGGAATCTATTTACTTTAGTTGTACGTGAGCATATTTTTGCTAATCTTAATAGTAATGGCACGAGCTAGGACGCATAGATAATGTTTTTTGTCAATGCGTAAGTCCTAGAATAGTTTAAAGGGCGATCGCATCCATGAATAATTACGACAATCTATTACCTGAAGATGATGCGAAATACAGCATATTTCATGTTAATGTAGCAAAGAGGAACATACAGCAGATTGCAGGTTTATGAAGTACACCGTAGAAACTATGCTTCTTCAAGAAACCGGGTTTCTCTGTGCCTCACTTACCTAAAAACTGTTGTATGATTTCGTTTCATCACATATAAAACTTAAAATTACTCAGAGGTTCTCTATCAGCCGGAATCTCTCGCATAATATCTCCGACAAGCCGAGAAAATCGGATCGTGATGGGTAACAAACCACCTAAGCGCGATGAGTTCCAATTCATCTTAGTGAGAATGAGGATTTCTTTTAGTAATGTTTCTCGTGGGGTATCATAACCGATATGGTCGGCAATCTGAATGGGTGAGGGAACGTGCATTCCATGAAATTGGTTCAACTCTGCAATAAAGCCAGTTGTGTACAGATAATCTATATCTTCAACCGTGAAACGAGTCCCCCGTAAAGGCGGATATTTATTAGCTATAAGCAACCTTACTTTATTCTGAGGGATTAAGGCAAGTAGGTCATATTGACTCACATACTTTTGCAAAGCCTGTTCAAATCCACTTTTCTCAGCCGGCCAATAGCGCGATGTCTTGTGAACGACTACACGTTTCGGTCGCTGTCCCATTTCTTCTTGGTATCGAGCGAGAACCATATCTACAAGTCTAATTGCTTGCTCTTCAGTCAGATGGGGTGATTTTGTGCCTTCTTTTTTTGAATCCCAGGTAAACTCGTGTCCTCTGAGTACCAGTCCGTCACCATGTTCGTCGAAAGCCTGAACAAGACTTGTCTGCATCGTTGAGAAAGTAGAACCCAAAGGACGATAGAAACTGATACCAATATAACAACTTCCCGGTTGTAGACCAACAGGCCCCCAAGGGAAACCACCAGCCTTGAAATACAAACCTGTGAAAAAATTCCAGGCAATCTTTGATGGGTGATCCTTATCGCGACCATTTACTGTTTCCATGTTCAGGAGCTGCGTAGGTATGCGATATTTCATTGCCATAGACTTAAACGCCCGCCGTAAATCCATGTGGATATCTCCAAGCTCAGTGTCCTTGTAATCAGCTACCCGGCATTTTTTACTTAGTTGCTCAGGCAGTGCGACAACAACATATTCAGGTGGTTGGTCTTTTCTTGATAAAAGATTTAACTTGCTTTCCAGAAGCTTAACAGCAGCTTCAAAGCGCTCGCGTTCCGATTTAATTCTCAATACATCTTCAATTTCCGAGCGATTAAGTTGCCCAATCCAAGCATCATCAAACACTAATTCTGAGAAAAAACCGCGTTCTTTTTGGAAACCAGGGAAAGCCGGATGCTTGTCATCTCCTAAAACTCCTTGTGCGGTCTTTTCCATCCACTGCTTGGCAATTTCTATTGTCTCAGCAGAACCAATGAATCCAACCCGCACAAGAGATGGGTGTCGCTTTATTGGACTGTACGACTTGGGGCCAAAATTTAAGACGCCAAATTTGGGATCGATATGTTGCTTGCCATCGGCAAAGCATAGCAGAGGCTCTCCTAGATACTGACAACTTATTTTGGGAATGTCATGCTCATCATTCATCTGCGTTCCTCCTGCTATTCGTCCTCGTAACTATCCCAATCGTCCCAGCTATCGCTCTCTTCATTAGGCTCATTTTCAATGCCTGCTAATGCAGCCCAACTAAAGAGGTTTTCTGGATACTCTATGTTTGTGAAGGACTTCGCATACTCTTCAGGAATGCCTGGCCATTCAATTTCTGCTTGCATCATGGTAGTGGAGACTATAATACTTTGACCTTTTTGACCAAAAGGGAGGATAATGCGAGGCTGCCCGTCACTAAGAAAATCTCTCCAAAAGTTGACATCTCCCAATAAGTCATAGTTAAATTGTCGGGACTTTTTATGTGTAACCCTGCTGCCAATTTTCTTGGAATTGATAGATAGCAGACCATCCTTCGTTACTCGCATTTCGGGGCGAATACTGAGACACCAATGTTCATTACTCACTTGATGAAACTTTAAAGCGACTGCTAAATGATACCAATAGGGTTTGAGTTCCTTAGTTTTTTTAGTGATGGGTTGCCATACCACTTTTCTACTTGCTGTTGATTGATTGAGAGGTCGATACCTAACCTCTAAAGTTTTTCCCGCTTCTTGGGAATGAAAGTAGTATCGGTGGTGGATTTTATCCAGATGAAGACCTTTGCGACCTGTAAGCTTATTTAAAGAGTGGTTCAGTAAAGTAATAAACCATTTCCGATGCTCTGGTTCGTCACACCACTCGCTTACCTCATAACGCTCAACCTTTTGATTGCCCACGAATTGGCGAAAAGGGCCATTAGGGTCTTTGAGATTCTGAAAACAGAAAAGCATTCCCCCCCGGAGAAGAAAAGGGTATATCTCAGTTTTATCGACCGGGTGAATAATTTCTTGAGATGCTTCCTTAGCTTGCAAATCGTTGTATTTGCAAGGAACGCCGTAGATGTAGCGAGGCATTGCTAAAACTGGAAATAGTGTACTGTAAACTGTTTCCGAAACGTAGCTACTTTCTTTATTTTTTATCTCTGAATTTTTACTGCCGATGTACTCCTCTAGTAGCTTGCGTATAATAGCTTGTATTGCTTCTGCATCGGGGCCGTGGTAATGGCGATCGCCTACCTGAATATCTCGACCCTGGTTAATGTTGAGGTTGTATTTTCCTAATTGCACCACATTGCGATCGCTGCTGACGATTAGTGCCTGCCGTAAGGTGGTCATATCGCTCTCGGTATCGATACCGGCTGCAATGCGCTCTAGAATAGCGTTCAAGTCATCAGGGTCTGTCATACTTTAACGAGCGTCTTTGTCTGCATCCTTGGCTGGAACGTTATTTCCCATCGACACATATCTAGCCTTTCCTATATTGGCGTTGTATGACCCCAATTATCGTGCGGATCGTTGATCGCTTTGCCCTTGAGATTCATGTTGCGATTCTTCATTTTCCCCTTCAGGACTAATCCTGTGAGCGCTACCTTGTTGGTGTTCAGTTTTGTACGACGAAGCGGCCTTAGTCAATAAATACGCCACCAGAGAGCTCAGGGAACGCTGCTCGCTCGCTCGCCCATACTTCCAACACTTGCTTGACTTCTTTGTCGAGGTAGGCAGTAATTACGTCTGCCTTTCTTCGGCTTGGCACTTTTATATCAATCTCTACTACTCCTGTCATCTTACCGCTTGCAAAGCTAAAAACAGTCCATTACAGTATATAGCAGTAACTTACTGTAACAGACGGCTCACAATCAAAGCCAGCATTACAGGCTCACAATTAGCTCCACTGGCGAGCGCCCTCCTTTGTCGGCAGTTGAGGGATACGGAGTGCCACCTGAAGAACAACTGTGGCAAGAAAACACATCTCTCAAAGCAAACTCGACCGCCTAACTGGACTAAAGGAGAAATTTTGGATGGTATCTTTTATCAACTCAAAAATGGTTGTAATTGGGAAGACTTACCTAAAGATTTACCCCCCTACTCAACCGTATAGTTGATACTTCGCTGACTCTGTAGACTTCGATCCTTTAGCCTTCCTTTCGACTAACCGGTCGTGGCCACCTCGCAAACACACGAGTCCGTTCCCAGACGGTGAGGGCGAACGAGAGAGGAGCCAAATTGATCGATATTTTGCGCCGTTAAAGGCGTAAGATTTAGTATTTATAACAGAAGTTATAAAGAGTAAATGCTCAACAGAATTGAAGAGCAACAGCCGGAAACCTTGAAGTTGCACGCACCGGTGCCGCTGGCATTGCATCCAGCTGCGGTGTACCTAGACAGTTTGGGGAGCGATCGCTCGAAGGCAACGATGGTGGCAGGGCTCGACATCATGGCGAAGCTGCTCACTAATGGGGAGTGCGG
>Ga0075154_10002841_pt1 | contig 11175 bp, 9 predicted proteins | sample JI71714BDNA_FD_70965 | JGI IMG/M metagenome (GOLD analysis project Ga0075154, IMG submission 70965) | Wastewater effluent complex algal communities from Wisconsin, to seasonally profile nutrient transformation and Carbon sequestration -... | ecosystem: Engineered > WWTP > Effluent > Algae... | reverse complement strand
AAGAACCTAAAACCCAATCTTCGGCTCATGCGCGAACCGTTGGTGGCAAGTCTAAAACAAACATTACGAATGACAAATTATACATCTTCAAATAGAGTCAATTTTGGGTTAAGGATAACTCCAATAAAACTAATTGAAGTATTTACAGCTCAACAATGGGAGGATTTTATTGAAGAATGGCTTGACTTAAAGAAAAGTGAGTTCCATTCTATTGAGAAAATTGGAGGTGCTGGAGATATGGGACGAGATGTGATAGCTTACATTGACGATCCAAAGGGAAATCCAAACTACAAGTGGAAATGTTATCAGTGCAAACATTATAAAGACCCAATTGCTCCGACAGATGTATATGTTGAGTTTGCAAAAATAATATACTATACTTTTAAAAATGAATTTCCTGTACCAGAAGAATATTTTTTTGTAGCACCCAAAGATTGTGGCACTTCATTTTCCAAACTACTTTTGAATGACCTTGAATTAAAATTAGCCTTAGAATCAAATTGGGAAAGATATTGCGAGAAAAACATAACGACAACACCAATTAAATTAGAAGGTAAATTTCTAGATTATTTTGATAAATTCAATTTTAAAATATTCAATAAAATCCAAAGAAAAACAATTATTGAGGAACACTCAAAACACGCAAATCATTTAATACGTTTTGGAGGTAGTTTACCTGATAGACCTAAAATAATAGATGCCGATATTCCTTCAACTATACAAAGTCACGAAACAACTTATGTTGATAATCTTATTAAAGCCTACAATTCTACTGGTAAATATATATTTAAGAGCGTTTTAGAATTAAAGGAAGTTTATCTATCACATTTTCAAAAAGCAAGGGAAGGCTTTCATTTTGCTGAACAATTAAGGGTTTTATATAGAGATAATTTACCAGTCAACACATTTGAAGAATTTCAGGATGAAATACTTAACGGGATTTCAAATACTTTAATATCAAATTATCCTGACTCCTTCGAAAAAGTAAAAACAGTAGAAGATAAAGCTCATCAAATACAAATAACTTCAAATCCCTTAAAAGACGTAAGTAAGCCTCAAGATAGAACTGGGATTTGCCATCAACTATCAAACAACGGAAAAATTAATTGGTAAAATGAAAACTAGAAAAATCAATCCTTTTAATAATAATCTTGAAACAGGATTAAGAGTTTTGTCAATATTGAATGCAACTTTTCCTAAATCATATGATTTACAATCAATTGTATACCTTGATTATTTGACAGTACATAGTGGTGATATTTCAAAGGATATTAAAAGCTTACATCCACCAGTACCAAACAGGAAAGGAGAAATGTTTGTTCGTAGAGAAATCATATACTCAAGTCTTGAACTTTTTATATCCAAAGGATTAATAAGCAGACTTTATTTGGAAAATGGCATTGAATATATTGCTTCAGAAAGTTCGACAACTTTTTTAGAATCGTTAAATGAAGAATATTCTATGAAACTTCAAACAATGTCAAGTTGGGTTAATGAATTTGTAAATAAGCACCAAGAAGTTAAATTGAAAGATTATATGTTACGTTATTTGACTGACAGTTCTTCTAATCTGATTAAAATTAATTCAAATGACTAAAGGTTTTATTATAACAAAATTAGTATTGACTGGCAAAGGTTTAGAAGCGGCAATAATAGATTTTAAAGAGGGCTTAAATGTTATCACTGGCCCAACTGGAACAGGAAAGTCCTTTATTTTTGACTGCATAAATTATATGCTTGGAGGAAAAACGCTTGATAGAGTTCCACCAGAAGCAACTAATTATGACAAAGTATTTTTAGAAATTTTATCTAACAATAAGAGTTATACGCTGGAAAGAGCAACAAAAGGCGGACAATACAATTTATTTCAATCTAATTACAAAGAAAAAGAAACTGTAGAATCCAAATTATTAATTGCAAAACACGATAAAAATAATGCAGATAACATTTCAACTTTTTTATTGGACTTTTGTAATCTTAGTGATAAGGAAATCAGATTCAACAACAAAGGAAAAAAAGTTTCTTTGTCATATAGAGACATCTGTCATTTAAGCTTAATTCCTGAAACTGAAATAACTAAGTTGGAGTCTCCTATTTTTGCAAAAGGAGGTTTTCAAAAAACCAAAGAAATTAATGTAATCAACTTTTTGGTAACTGGTCAGGATGATAACGCTGTTATTAGTGAGCCTGATGAAAAAATTATTCAATTTAAAAAAGGCAAATTAGAAATATTAGATGAGCTAATAAATAGCTTTGGCGAAAGAGAATATGACCCTGAAAAGTTAGAATCAGATGAAAGACTTAAATTGCTTGAAGAAAATATTTTAAAATTAAAGAATGAGCAATCCGAGATATTGAACCAGTTCGTTATTAATGATTCTAAAAGAAAAAACATAGCTAAATCAATCTTTAACAATGAAACTTTACTAGAAAATTTAAAAGAAACATTATCTAGATCAGAATTATTAAAAGCACATTATCATTCCGACATAAATAGATTAAACTCAACAATTGAAGCAGGTTTACTTCTTTCAGAAAACCCACAGAACGTAAGTTCTTGTCCTTATTGTAGTAATGAAATAAAAAACCTAACTAGTGAAAATGAAATCTTATCGACAGTAGCATCTTGTGAGAATGAAATAGAAAAAATTAATTTTCTTTTAGAGGAAGTCCAAGAATCGATTACTTTACTAGAAAAAAATAAAGCAGATATAACATCAACAATAGACAAGGAAACTAAATTATTTTTGGAAATCGAGCAGTTTATCAATAACAACATAAGAGAATCATTAAAAATAATAGAACTTGGTTTTACTGAATTGTATTCTAAACGAGATGAATTATTAAATAATAAATTCAAGAGAGAAAGCATTGAAAAATTTATCGATTTTAAATCAGAGATTTCAAATTCGATTAAACCAAAGCAAGACAATCTATTCCAGGAACTAACTACCAGTACAATGTTCCCGATATCAGAAAAAATACATCAGATTTTAGAAAAATGTAATTACTCTGACCTAGGTACAGTTTCATTTAGTGAATCAACGTATGACTTTGTAATCGGAGCAAAAAATAGAAATTTATCAGGTAAAGGCGAAAGAGCAATTACTTACGCAACTTTTGTTCTTGCTCTGGCTGAATATTTAATAAAAAAAGAATATAGCTTTGGTATACCAGTTTTTGATTCTCCATTAGTTACATATCGAAAGCCAAATTCAAATGGGGAAGGAATTAGTGAAGATTTAGCAATGGATTTTTATAGGTATTGTGCTAGTATTTCTGAATTACCACAAATTATTATTTTAGAAAATGAAGAACCAACATCTGACATTTTAGACAAAATAAATCACATCAAATTCACGAAAAACAAAACGGATGGAAGATATGGGTTTATACCGAATTAAAAGACCAGCCACCAACAGCACCTACCCAAAAGGCGGGGTTTTGTGCTCCAAAGACAGATTTGTGGTTAATGAAACTTTTGTACTTTTAATCAACATTTGTGGTGAATCGCCCGCCCTTCGGGTAGCTGCCAACCGTTAGTGGCAACCCTGACAGACGAACAAACGACATCAATAAAATATAAATATGGCAACAGAAAAAACATCATTACGGATTAAAGCTGAAAGACTCGGGAACGTTTCTGACATCGTTGACTTATTAACTGACCTTGAAAAAGCATATAATAGTATTTATGCTTTTGAATTTTTAGTTGACACATTATCAAATGACAGAGATAGAAAGTATCGACAAAATGACGAGAGATTTCATCGATTCAGAAAACTATCAAGAGAATTTAACCGCAAGGAATTTCCTTTTGACCCATATTTTTATGAGATGTTTTTTGAAGAGTTTATGTTTAATAGACCTCAAGACAGTTTGCCCAATCTTCTTGAACTTCAAAGTAAAATAGAAATTGAAAAAGTTGTTTTACCCTCTGACAGACTTTATATTTCAAAAGTTAATATTCAGTCTCCAGGTTTTTGGGAAGTATTAGGAAGCCTCAATCCACTTCAACAAATTAGAGAAGGACTTAAAGACCATCACGAGAGAAAAAAAGACAACAAATATCGCAGTCGACAAGAAGAAGAACTTGGAGAATTAGCAATAATTGAAAAAAAGGAAGGCATTTTAAACACACGAATTGACACTTTTAAAAAACTTGGTTACTCTGAAGCAGAAATTAGACAACTTGTAACAACGATGGTAATTGAACCATTAAATAAACTCGGCAAGCACCAAGACAACGGACAAATTGAAGGACCTGATGAACAATAGAAGGGCAGCCACTAACATATAAGGCTTAAACGCGTGTAGCGCAGCGGAACAGCGATGTAAGCCTGTGTTGAACGAAGCTTCGTGGGTTATGGGTTTTCAATTCCGATAGTGGGTATTTGGGGCTGATTTTTGGCAGCGGGTTTTTCTTTTGGTAAGCCGTTTTCCGGTCTCTACATCCTTTTTGGGTGTTTTACGGTGCTTGGGTTTAGCCCGATTTGTACGTTTTATTTGGGCTCAGGCATAGGATTTCCAGCTCGCTTTTGAGCGAGAAAAAAATACTTCAGTTGAGCTTCTTTTTTAGGTGATCGTCTAGTAAACTGGGCGGTGCATTGGCCGCATGGTGATGTAGTTTTTAGAAAATATGCTCATAAAATTGAATTTTAATTTGAGCTGTATTTTACAAATTCGTGTATTTATAAAGGAAAATTACCTCAAAAAGAGCTACCGAAGGTTTGGTTCAACTGCCGTCTTGCAAAAGCGGGGGTTTCGTGCTTCTATGACAGTGAAGTGCTAAATTCAAGCTTTGTGCATCTAATGGAGGTTAGTGCTTAAAAACCCGCCCCCTTCCCCCCGCCCCAAAACGTTATAAGATCATGTAATATGCCAACCACTCATAAAGCACACTTGGTTTTTTCCAACGCCCAAGCCAACACAAAAGAGCCAAAGAAGCTTGCCCTTTCCATGCCCACGGTAAAATAGGGGTTATTTACACTACTGGGCAATGTAATTTTGGTATCTTTAACGTGTTAAAAATTCATTAGGCATCAATGAACCGAATTAAAGAAGTACTGAAAGAGAAAGGTATCTCACAAACTTGGCTTGCGAAGCAGTTGGACAAAAGTTACAACACCATGAATGAGTATGCCCGAAATGTGCGACAACCGAGCATTGAGGATTTGTACCGCATCGCCAAAATTCTGGACGTTACTGCCAAAGATTTACTGAAATAAGCATCATGAGCAAAGAAAGCCAAATAGAACTCAACCTCATCGAGCAACTCAAGGGATTGAAATACACACATCGCCCTGACATCGTGGATAGAAAAACGCTTGAGCAAAACTTCAAAACAAAATTTGAAACACTCAACCGGGTTCGCTTGTCGGACAAGGAATTTTTACGACTTCGCGAGGAAATTATTCAGCCTGATGTGTTCAAAGCATCTAAATTGTTGCGTGAAAGACAATACTTCCAACGCGAAGACGGAACGCCTTTGCATTACACGCTGGTAAATAACAAAGATTGGTGCAAAAATGATTTTGAGGTGATCAGTCAGTTACGAATCAATACAGAAAATAGCCATCAACGTTACGACATTATACTGCTGATTAACGGCTTGCCAGTGGTGCAAATTGAGTTGAAGAAACAAGACATTTCTGCACGTAGTGCAATGGAGCAAATAGTAAAGTATAAAAGTGAACCAGGCAATGGCTATGGAAATTCACTGCTTTGCTATATGCAGTTGTTTATTGCCAGCAACAAGACGAACACCTATTATTTTGCCAACAACCAGAACCAACATTTCGCTTTTAATGCAGACGAACAATTCTTACCCATTTACCAACTAGCTGACGAGAGCAACAAGAAAATAACGCACCTTGACTTATTCGCTGAAAAATTCTTGACCAAATGTACCTTGGGCAGTATGATTAGCAAGTACATGGTCTTGGTAGAAAGTGAGCAGAAGTTGCTCATCATGCGCCCGTATCAGATTTATGCCGTGAAAGCCATTATTGATTGCATCCAACAAAACCGAGGCAACGGCTACATTTGGCATACGACAGGAAGCGGGAAAACGTTGACTTCATTCAAAACCGCCACTTTACTTAAAGACAATACCGATATAGAAAAATGTTTGTTTGTGGTTGACCGTAAAGACCTTGACCGACAAACCCGTGAAGAGTTCAATAAATTTCAGGAAGGAAGCGTGGAAGAAAATACCAATACCGAAACATTGGTCAGGCGTTTGCTTTCTACCGATTATGCCGACAAAGTGATTGTCACCACCATTCAAAAATTAGGATTGGCTTTGGATGGCACAAACAAAAAAAACTACAAAGAACGATTAGAGCCGCTTCGCAACAAACGCATGGTTTTCATCTTTGATGAGTGTCACCGTTCGCAGTTTGGAGATAATCATAAAGCCATCGCAGCGTTTTTTCCAAAAGCTCAGCTATTTGGTTTTACAGGAACCCCCATCTTTGATGAAAACGCAACGTACCAAATAAGAGAAGGCGAAGAAGCCTCGTACAAAACAACGGAGGACATTTTTCAACAGCGATTACACGCCTATACAATTACCCACGCTATTGAGGACCGAAATGTATTAAAGTTTCACATTGACTATTTCAAAGCACGCACTGAGCTTGCCGAACGTGGCAAAGGCACACAGAATCCAAAGCCAGGCGAAGCCATTGCCCAACAAGCCGTAGTAGAAGCCATTTTGGACAAACACAATGCTGCCACCAATTCACGGAAATTTAATGCGGTATTGGCAACCGCTTCGATCAACAATGCCATAGAATACTACAACCTTTTCAAGGAAATTCAGAAAAAGAAACAAGCGGAAAATCCAGATTATATTCCCTTGAACATCGCTTGCGTGTTTTCGCCACCGGCTCAATTAATTGCTAAAGACGGTGAACCCAATAGTCAGAAAAATGCTGAAGATGTGAAGCAAATGCAAGAAGATTTGCAGCAGGAAAAAATAGACAATCAAACCAATCCCGAAGAAAAGAAAAAAGCGCTGATCGACATTATTTCGGATTACAACCATCAATTTGGTACCAATCATACCATTAATGAATTTGACATCTACTACCAAGATGTTCAAAGACGCATCAAAGATCAGAAATACAGCAACAAAGACTACCCACACAAAAATAAAATTGACATTACCCTTGTCGTGGATATGTTGCTCACAGGTTTTGATAGTAAATACCTGAACACGTTATATGTGGACAAAAATTTGAAATACCACGGATTGATTCAGGCATTTTCAAGAACCAACCGGGTATTGAACGATACCAAACCGCACGGAAATATTCTAGATTTTCGATCGCAACAAGATGCCGTTAATCATGCTATTGCCTTATTTTCGGGCATAGACGAAGGCAAATCTAGAGAAATATGGCTAGTAGATCCTGCCCCAATCGTGATTGAAAAGTATAAAGATGCAGTAGAAAAATTGAGCCTATTCATGCAAGATCAAAACTTGGTTTACGAACCACAGGAAGTATATAACCTAAAGGGCGATGCTGCGCGAATAGCTTTTGTACAAAACTTTAAAGAGGTACAACGACAACTAGTAGCTTTGGAGCAATTCACGGATTTAGAACCTGAACAAAAGGAGTTAATTAATCAAATTTTACCACACGACACTTTTTTGGAGTTCCGAAGTTCTTATTTAGAAACCGCCAAACAATTCAAAAAACGTCAAGAAACAGAAGGAGATCAGGCACCGCCCGAAATTCAGCAATTGGATTTTGAATTTGTGTTGTTTGCCTCCGCTATTATTGATTATGACTATATACTTAAACTCACTTCCGAAAATTTAGGCAGAAAGCCAAGCAAGCAAAAACTCACTAAAGAACAAGTGAAGAGTTTATTGAAATCCAATTCCAATTTAATGAATGAGGATGATTTAATGGAATATATAGACAGCTTAGACTGGGATAAAGGGCAAAGTGAGGAAGAGTTAAACAAAGGATTTGAAACCTTTAAAGACCAAAAGTATCATGCTGTATTGGCTGGCATTGCCCACCAACACGGCTTGCAAACGGCTGACTTGAAAAACTTTGTCGAAAACATATTGAGCCGAATGATTTTTGACGGTGAAAAACTCACGGACTTATTAGAACCCTTAGACTTGAGTTGGAAAGAACGCCGAGTGAAAGAATTGGCATTGATGAATGATTTGGTGCCGCAATTAAAGAAGTTGGCTGGGGAAAGGGAGATTAGTGGGTTGAATGCGTATATTGTCTGAACCACTGATTGATAGGATTAAATGATGGATAATGATTAAAGAACAATATAAATATTCAGAATTAACAGGTAGAATAATAGGCTGTGCTATGAAAGTACATTCTGCTTTAGGCAATGGTTTTCAGGAAGTGATTTATCAAAGAGCATTGGAAATTGAAATGGCTGATGCTTCATTGTCATATAGTCGGGAACACGTAATGCCTATTTACTATAAGGAACAACAAATAGGAACTCGCAGAGTAGATTTTTTGATAGAAGGTATTGTATCTGTGGAATTAAAGGCAATTACAAGCTTGGAAGATGTGCACCTGGCCCAAGCCATTAACTACTTAGAAGCATATGATTTGGAAGTGGGTTTGCTAATCAATTTCGGTTCAAAAAGCCTGCAACATAAACGATTAGTTAATAAAAAATTCAACCAACAAAATCAACGTCCGAACCACTGATTTGTGTGATTAAATGATTAACCAAGATTATTATTTTTTTATGAACAAAGAAAAAGAAAAATCACAGCCATCACGAGAATCAAACAAATCACTGGTTCAGACAATTAGCAGCGTGTGAGCAACCTTTAAATTAACAACACCTATGAAAACAGAAGAAATAAAAGAACTATTTGTTCAATTTGAAAGAGCTGCGGCTGAATTAGAAGGCATAGAGTGCTGGAGTGCCAGAGAATTACAGAATTTGCTTGGGTATAGCAAATGGGAAAACTTTGAAAAAGTAATTCAGAAAGCAAAAGATGCCTGCAAAAACGCAGGTGAAGAAATCGAATACCATTTTCCTGACATCAGGAAGATGGTCAAGATTGGTTCAGGTGCTGAAAAAGAAATTGATGACATCTTACTTACCCGATACGCCTGTTACTTAATTGCTCAAAATGGCGACAGTCGTAAACAAAAAATAGCCTTTGCTCAAAACTATTTTGCCGTGCAAACCCGAAGAGCAGAAATAGTAGAACAACGCTTGTTGGAATTTGAACGCGTAAAAGCACGAGAAAAACTTAGCCTGACAGAAAAGCAACTTTCAGGAATACTATACGAAAGAGGAGTTGATAGCCAAGGTTTTGCTATCATTAGAAGCAAAGGTGACCAAGCCCTGTTTCGTTTGAACACCCAAACGCTCAAACGGAAAATGGGTGTACCCGACAGCCGACCCGTAGCCGATTTCTTACCAACCATCAGTATCAAAGCCAAAGATTTAGCCGCAGAAATGACAGGCTTAAACGTGCAAACCAAAGACCTGAAAGGGCAAAATAAGATAGAAAAAGAGCATATTGACAACAACTTGGCAGTAAGTGACATGCTTACCCAAAGGGGCATAGTACCCGAAAACCTGCCCCCTGCCGAAGATGTAAAAAAGCTACAACGTAAGTTGGACAGCGATGAGAAAAAAGTACTCAAAGAAACCAAAAAGAAAAAATGAGCAGCAATAAATTAATACCCGATTTGCGGTTTCCTGAGTTTGAGAATGAGGGGGAATGGGAAGAGAAGCTAGTTAGTCAATTAGCTGAATACGAAAATGGAAAAGCTCACGAGCAAGACATTAATGAAGAAGGAAAATATGTAGTTGTAAATTCAAAGTTTATTTCTACAGATGGTGAAGTGAGAAAGTTTACAAATTCTGCAAATTGTATTGCTCGAGCGGATGATATTTTAATGGTACTTAGTGATGTACCAAATGGGAGAGCAATTGCTAAATGTTTTTATGTAGATAGGGACAATTTTTATACTGTAAATCAACGAATTTGCAAACTAACACCAACAAATGCTGATAGTAAAATTCTGTACTATCTTTTGAATAGAAATTCTCATTTCTTGTCTTTCGATGATGGTGTAAAACAAACAAATCTGCGAAATGAAGATGTTCTTAATTGCCCAATTATATTACCAAAAAGCCCCCAAGAACAACAAAAAATCGCTTCATGCCTTTCTTCCTTAGATGAACTGATATCAGCCCACAACATAAAGCTAGAACTACTCAAAGACCACAAAAAAGGCTTGATGCAAAATCTATTTCCGCAAGAAGGAGAAAAAGTGCCGAAGTATAGGTTTACCGAGTTTGAGAAAGATGGGGAGTGGGTGGAGAAGAAGTTAGGGGAGGTTGCGGAAAACTTAGATTCGAAAAGAATTCCAATTACTTCAACCCAAAGAGAAAAAGGGTCAATTCCCTACTATGGTGCCTCAGGAATTATTGACTATGTTAAAGATTTTATTTTTGATGAAACCCTTCTTTGCATTTCTGAAGATGGAGCAAATCTCATAGACAGAAACTATCCAATCGCATTCACTATTTCAGGTAAAACGTGGGTGAATAACCACTCTCACGTTTTGAGGTTTGCAAATTTTGACACCCAAATATTGGTTGAAAAATACATTAACTCAATAAATGTTCAAGATTTTCTAACAGGAATGGCACAACCAAAACTAAATAGGGGTAAACTTGATATTATCCCAATTCCGTTACCAAAAAATCCCAAAGAACAACAAAAAATCGCCTCATGCCTTTCTTCCTTAGATGCCCTTATCACGGCACAAGCTGAGAAAATAGCGCAATTGAAGGTGCATAAAAAAGGTTTGATGCAGGGGTTGTTTCCGAGAATGAATGATTAGAAGATGAATTTTATATATCCTAATTACGAACAAAAGATTACAGGGCTAACGCCCCTGAACTATTTTAATCGTACCTTTTTCTACGAAGAAAACAGGGCTACGCCCCTAAATTTCGGCAACAAATGCATATTGGGGCGTAGCCCTAAAATCTTCGTAGCAAATAGATACAACAATGATATGGAGGAGGGGCGTAGCCCTAATCGCATATTGACGGGGTGGTAAAATATGTATTTGAATGGTACGATTAGAAAAGATTACAGGGCTAACGCCCCTTAGGAATGTGGCGGGTGAACCTTGCTACGAA
>Ga0075154_10002835_pt1 | contig 11185 bp, 10 predicted proteins | sample JI71714BDNA_FD_70965 | JGI IMG/M metagenome (GOLD analysis project Ga0075154, IMG submission 70965) | Wastewater effluent complex algal communities from Wisconsin, to seasonally profile nutrient transformation and Carbon sequestration -... | ecosystem: Engineered > WWTP > Effluent > Algae... | reverse complement strand
CTGGTTCAAGTCCGAGCCGGATGTCGGCGGTAGGGACGCGTTCTTGGATGGGACTTGGGAGAAAGACGGCCACATCGTAGTTGATATTGGCTTCAACCTCGAGGGCTCTAGCTACAGTTCTCGGCTGTGTGTATACGACCCGGCTTCTGGAAAGATGACGGCCCCGAACAACTTCACGCGCTCAAAATGGGAACAATAGGGCACTGGCGGAACTTGCAGCTTATCAACACCGCCCCACCCGTTGCCCCACCTCTCCAACGTCCCGGCATAGACCCTTTGGCGGCCTCCATAAGTCATCGAATCCTAGCGCCCCAGCCAACCTTTCCCGCCAAGACACCACTGCCCAGACAAGTCAGACGTGGGCCGTCTGACCAGCAAGAGATGTCCGACGGGCAGCCGTCCTAGATGATGATCTTCGCAAAGCCGTCCCGCAGCGCGTTGGACCAGGCTTCGGACATCGCGCGGAAGGCGGGATCCCCGGCCTCGATCCGACGCTTCTGTGTCACCTTGCAGGCGTCGAGTTCGATCACCGCCAGGTCAAGCGGCATGCCGACGGAGAGATTCGAGCGCAAGGTCGAATCCATCGACAGGAGCACCGCCTTCTGCGCGTCCTGCAAAGAGGTCGAGGGTTTGACCACCCGGTCGAGGATCGGCTTGCCGTATTTGTGCTCGCCGATCTGCAGGAAGGGGGTGTCCTCGGTCGCCTCGATGAAGTTGCCCTCGGGGTAGATGAGGAACAGCCGCATCGCGCCGCCCTTGCGCTGTCCGGCGACGATCATCGAGGCCGAAGCACCCTGCATGGCAGAGAGCTTCTCATCAATCTCGGCACGGACTTTCGCCAACGTGGCCCCGACAATCTCGGCCACTTTCAGCAGGGTCGGAGCCAGCATGATCGAGGATTCGGGCGAAGCTTCCGGATCCTCGATCGCCTCGCGCAACTGGGCGATGGTGGTTTGCGAAACCGAAAGACTTCCGGCTGTCATGATGGTGATGACACGTTCGCCCGCATCTTCGAAGATGAACATCTTGCGGTAGGTCGAAATGTTGTCGAGCCCGGCATTGGTGCGCGTGTCCGACAGCAGCACCATCCCCTCATTCAGCAAGAGGCCCACGCAGTACGTCATATCCTGTCCCCTGTTCCGGTCCGCAGCCTATTGGGCGGATTGCTGGACCGCAACTGTCACATCCATCGCTTCGCCCGCGCCCCCGCGCGCGATGCCGCGGATGGGCGCGGCGTCCTGCGCATCGAAGCCGGAGCCAAGGCGAATGTAGCCTGCGTCGGGACATGTCCGGTTGGCCGGGTCGAAGCCGACCCAGCCGAGACCGGGGATGTACAGTTCTGCCCAGGCGTGGGCTGCCTCATGCGGGGCGCCGTCCTCGGTGGCGAAAAGGTAGCCGGAAACATAGCGCGCCGGAATGCCGCGCGATCTTGCGCAGGCGATCAGGGCATGGGCGTGATCCTGGCAAACACCTTCGCCCAACGCCAGCGCCTCGGCAGCGGTGGTGTGGGCATGGGTGACGCCCGGGCGGTAGGCGATTGCAGCAGAGACGGCGGCAGAGAGGGCATGAGCAAGGGCAAGATTGTCCGGGCCGCTGGCTGTTGCGGAAAGCGCCGCGAGCGCCACATCGACCCGGGTGGGCGAGGTCTCGCGCAGGTAGCAGTCGGGAGCGACGATCTCGCGGTGGCCGCGCAGGACACCGGCAAGATCCTCGGTTTCCACGGTGCCCTGGACCCGGACGCTCACTTCCGTCACCGGACCGGCGATGGTCCAGCCCTGGACCAGGTCGCCTGCCCCGTCCCGATGCCGCGCCCCCTTGGTGCCGCCCTCGACCGTGACCTCCCAGTCGATCACCTTCTGCCCGGCAAAGACCGAGGGGGTCAGGCGGTGGCTTTGCACGACGGACCGCGCGGGGGCATCGTAATGATAGCGGGTCACATGATCCACGGTCAGGCGCATCAGCGCATCTCTCCGCTGAGGTAGGAGGCATGGATCGCGTTGGCGAGCGCTGCGGCCTCGGCGATGTAACGGGTCAGGAATTCGTGCAACCCTTCGTCGAAGATTGCCTCCACGGTCGCGTTTTCGATCCCGGCCGCCAGCGCGCGTGCCGCCTCCTGGGCCTCTGTCTCGCGGCCGTAAGCCTTGGCGAGACGGCCGAGGTGGTTCAGGAGGCCCGCCGTGCAGGTCGCCAGAGACCGGGGGGATTGCGGATTGCGGATCAGGAAATCGGCGATCTTCATTGCCGTCACGTCACCGCCATAGGCCCAGTGAAACGCCCTCTGCGCCCCCATGGCCCGCAGAAGCGTGGTCCACTGGTAATTGTCCAGGCCCGAGCCGACGAAATCGATGCGCGGGAGAAGCACGTAGTACTTCACATCCATCAGGCGGGCCGTGTTGTCGCCGCGTTCCAGATAGTAGCCGATGTTCAGGAAGTTGAACCCGTCGTCGCGCAGAAGCGTGGCATCGATGGCCCCGCGCAGCATGGCGGCATGGCGCATGGTCCAGTCGGTCAGGCGGGAAAGTTCAAGCGTCGATCGTTCCTCGCGTTCCAGCTGCTTCAACTCCTGGAAAGCGGTGTTCAGCGCGTCCCAGACCTGTGTCGTAAGTGCGGTGCGGACGATGCGGCCGTTCTCGCGGGCGGCGGTGATGCAGCTGGCCACGGAGGACGGGTTGTCGTGGTCGAAGAAAAGGAAGCTCTCGATGTTGCGCTGCACGGTCTCGCCGTATTTCTGGCCGAAGGCATGGGCCATGCCCGTGGCCTGCAAAAGGCTGTCCCATTCGCTGCGATACCCTTGCGCGGACGGCAGCAGGCTGATGCGTGAGCCCACTTCAAGAAGCCGCGCGGCGGTGTCGGCGCGCTCCATGTAGCGGGCGATCCAGTACAGATTGTCGGCGGTGCGGCTCAGCATTGTCTCACTCCGCCAGAACCCAGGTGTCCTTGACCCCGCCGCCCTGCGACGAGTTCACCACCAGGGAGCCCTCCTTCAGCGCGACCCGGGTCAGTCCACCGGGGACAAGCTCGATCCGTTCGCCGACAAGGCAATAGGGCCGCAGGTCGACGTGACGGGGTGCGACACCTTCCTCGACGAAGGTCGGCACGGTCGACAGGGCCAGAGTCGGCTGGGCGATGTAGTTGCCGGGGTCCTCGACGATCTTGGCCCGGAAGGCCTCAATCTCGGCCTTGCTGCACTTCGGGCCGACAAGCATCCCGTAGCCGCCAGATCCATGAACCTCTTTCACCACCAGTTCCGGCAGACGGTCCAGCACAAGCTTGAGATCATCCGCCTTGCCGCATTGCCAGGTGGGGACATTGTTCAGGATCGGCTCTTCGCCAAGATAGAAGCGCACCATGTCGGGCACGTAGGTGTAGACCGCCTTGTCGTCGGCCACCCCTGCCCCCGGGGCCGAGCAGATCGACACGCCACCCGAACGGTAGACGTCCATCAAGCCGGCGATCCCCAGCATGGAATCGGGGCGGAAGCAAAGCGGGTCAAGGTAGGCATCGTCGATCCGGCGGTAGATCACGTCGACGCGCTGCGGGCCTTCGGTGGTACGCATCCAGACATATTCGCCATCGACAAAAAGGTCCTGGCCCTCGACCAGTTCCACCCCCATCAGGTCAGCCAGCAGCGAATGTTCGTAATAGGCGCTGTTGAAATGGCCCGGCGTCAGGATCACGACAGTCGGCTCGCCCTTGCACTTCGCCGGGGCAACGCTGGCCAGGGTGCGGCGCAGCTTCTCGGAATAGTTGTCAACCGGCTCGATCCGGTTCTCGCGGAAGAGGTCGGGGAACATCCGCATCATGATCTCGCGGCTTTCCAGCATGTAGCTGACACCGGAGGGCGTGCGGCAGTTGTCTTCGAGCACATAGAATTCGTCCGGGCCGGTGCGGACGATGTCGACGCCGACGATGTGGGAATAGACGCCCTTGGGGGGCACGAACCCGGCGACGGCTTTCTCGTAGGCCTCGTTCTGGTAGACGAGCCGCGCCGGGATGCGACCGGCGCGGATGATCTCGCCCCGACCGTAAACGTCGACCAGGAAGGCATTCAGGGCCCGCGCCCGCTGCTTGATGCCACGCTCCAGCTTGCCCCATTCCGCGCCCGAGAAGACGCGGGGGAACATGTCGAAGGGGATCAGCCGGTCAGGATCGCCGCCCTCGCCATAGACCGCGAAGGTGATGCCGATGCGGCGGAACAGAGCTTCGGCCTCGGCTTGCTTCAGGCTGCGCAACTCCTGCGGCATCTTCGCGACCCAGTCCTGCAGGCGGGCGTAGGGAATGCGGACATCAGTCCCCTGAAACATCTCGTTGAACTGCGCCACCGCTGCCCCCGCACTACCCTTGCTCCGACTAGATCAGAGGCTTTCCCGTCCGGAAAGGGTTTCTGCGGCGATTGCGCCCGCAACGTGACCACCTGCACAAAAAATCAGCAGATACGACTTCAGCCGAGCCGGACCTGCGCGCGGCGCTGCCCCAGAAACCGATCCTTGACCCTGCCCTTCAACGTGCGGGGGGGGCGGTGCTCCTGATCGCGCAAGAACACCAGGCCGTTGATTTCGGGCGATCTGATCAGGGCAAGTCTTGCCCCCCATTCGGCGGCAATCCGTGGATCGACGCCATCTGGGATGCCCTTGCGCGGCTGGTGTGTGCCGGGCACCCAGTCGTTGACGACGATTTCGGGAAAGCGATCGCCAAGGTCCGCGACCAGCGCGCGGGTCAGGATGCGCAGCGCCCCTTTCGACACCGCGTAGCCCGCCGCAAGCGGCATGGGCCGGACATCGGCAAAGGTCACGACGTTGATGATGCGCCCCCGACCCGCCGCAACCATGTGTGGCAGAACGGCGTGACAGCAGTTGAACGCTCCACCGAGGTTCGTCCGGACCGTGTCCATGAAACTTTCTGGCGTCTCATCCAGGATGTCGCGGTCGGGATAGGTCTCGCTGTTGTTGATCAGGATGGTCGGTGTGCCGACAGTGGTCCGAATTTCGTCAAAGGCGCGGGTGACATCGGCGGCGTCGCGTACATCCACCGCCACCGGCAGGATGCGGTCGTGCTCTGGCAGGAAAAGCTCTCGCGCCAGCCCGGCCACGACAACCCCCTTGCGGGCCAGCGCCATCGCCAGGGCCGCGCCGATGCCCCAGCTGGCCTCGGTCACGACGGCGATCTCCACGATTTCCTGAATCATCTGAACCAGTGCCTATCCTGCCAGTCGAGTGTCGCGTTTCAGTCGGCCTGCGATCCCGTCAGCCACCCGCAAGGCGTTGGCTGCGATGGTCAGGCTGGGATTGACGCCCATCGAGCTTGGCATGAACGAGGCATCGGCGACATAGAGGTTGTCAAGGTCATGTGCCTTGCAATCGGGATCGAGGACCGACGTTGCCGGGTCACGGCCAAAACGCAGGGTGCCGCAGGGATGTCCGAAGTTCAGCGTCGGGCTGAAGGTCAGGAACAGCATCCGGTGCTTGCCGAGCCTGCGGCGAAAACTGCGACGGAACAGGCTGCGGCGGACCCTCAGCTCGTCGGGGATGCGATAATCGATCTGCGGGACCTCGGGGTCATCGGGATGCGGGCGGACCCGGTTTTCAGGATCGGCAAGGTCTTCCAGGATGCCGACAAAGACCGTTGCCTGACCGAAGACCGCCGCGCCAGCCCGGGCGACAACCGTGGCGGCCTTGCCAATTCCCGGCAATCGCCGCAACGCCGAGCGGGCGATGATGCCCTTCAGATGCGCGGCAATCCGCCCGGAATCGGCACCAACACCCATGGATTGCACCAGGCCCAGGCGCTGGCCGCCCTGCACATAGAGGTCGCGGAACGAAATGCTGCGCGTGGCACCGACCGCAGGACTGCCGCGCCGGGGCCAGACCGCAACCATCTCGTTAAGATGGAACATCAGCCCGCGACCGACCCAGCCACTGGAGTTGCCACACCCCGCCGCGTGAGTGCCCTGCGAACGCAGCAGAAGACCGGGAGAATGCAGCGCCCCGGCGGCGAGGACGATGATATCGGCCCGCAGTTCATGGCCCTGCCCTTCCGCCCGCACACGCAGGGCCGCAATGCGACCTCCTGCTTCCAGAAGTTCCTCCACCGTGCAATCGGCAAGCAGCGCTGCCTTGCCGGTTTCCAGCGCCGGTTCCACCCCTGCCGACCGGCCATCCATCTTGCACGGGTGCGGGCATTTGCGCCCAAGGCAGTCGGTGCAGCCCGGCACGCGGCGCAGGGCTTCATGGGCGCGGTAGGGATGAAGTCCGGCCCGGCGCAGATCCTCGAACAGCGCCGCCTCGGCGGGTGTCAGCGGCGGCGGGGCAAGGCTTGGCGCGGCAAGCTTGGACAAGGGATCGGCATCGCCGCGGACCGAGAGGAGTCTCGCCGCATGGTCGTAATAGGGCTGGAAGTCGTCATAGCCCACCGGCCAGCCGCCCGACGGATGCGGCAGGTCGTCCGAGCTTTCCAGATCATGCCGCTCCGGGCGTTCGGCGGCGGCGGCATAGAACACCGACGACCCCCCGACCCCACTGCCCAAGGGGCCGTAAAACCGGTCGATGCGGCCGCCGTCGATCCGCGTTTCGATCTTCGTCGGCCAGAAGCCGCGCGACTGGCGGGCGATGTAATCCTCAAGCTCATCACTGAGAAACTGCCCTTCGCTGCGGTGGCCGACGGGTCCCTTCTCGACGAACAGGACCGACAGTCCCAATTCAGCCAGCCGCCGTCCTGCAAACCCGCCACCGATCCCGGTTCCGATGACGATCACGTCCCAGTGCCGGGCTTTGGCCTCGGCGACAGTGACCAGACCGCTGGCGGCATCGGACCCGGCCATCATCAGCGGCACCGTGAACAAGCCATTGCCGGGGAAATACGGACCATCGAAACACTCTCTGCCAATACCTGATGATGGTCACAGACTGTGCATTGGCCGGATGTCCGGACGGCACAGACTTCAAAACGTCCTTGAGGCGGCGACACTTGCCGGAATCCGGCAGATGGGCAAGCGATTTTGTCGCGGCCAGCCCCAACCCGGCGTGTTGGCGCAGCCGGGTCATGCACCCGCGTCAGCGACGACCGCTGCCGAGAGCCTTCCCCCCTGCCGCTCGCCCCGACCGGAGCGATTGACCTTGTCGGGCGAGCTGCAGGAGGTGGACTTCAAGCATTGCGAGCCGCCCCTGTCGAAAGGTCCAGTCCCAGCCGCACGGGGGAAGGCTGATCCCCCCCGGTCGGCTGAAAGCCAAGACTGTCGTAAAGGCGCAAGGCCGGGAGTGCCTGAGGATCGACCTCCAGGTGAAGGCGCTGAAACCCCAGGGCGCGGACATGGGCTATTGCGGCCTGCAGCAGATGGCGGGCGATGCCCTGCCGGGCAAAGTCGGGGCTTACGCTGACATTGCTGACGAAAGCGGTCCCCTGCCCGGGATCATTGCAATAGACAGCGACCAGTCCGACCAGCCGGTCGCCGTCCCAGGATTCGACGCGCAAGGACTGGCGCACCAGTTTCTCGGCATAGCTCGCCAGGTCGACCCTGCGGCTCAGGGGGGGATGAAAGGCAGTGTCGCAATCCTGAAGATGGTGCAGGACCTCGTTCAGCCCCGACCTGTCCACCGCCCAATCCGGCATCATGCAAGGTCCGGAATGACCGCGCCAAACCCGTGGCGGCCGAAGGAATTCCCGTTGTACAGCAGATAGGGCACCCCGTCGGACAGGGTCAGGTGGGGATAGCACTGCATGTCGCTGTCCCAATCGCCCGCACCACCTTGCAAGTCCAGCGCGGCGTCGTCCCGCGTCCAGGTCCTCAGATCCGCGGAATGGGCATAGCCGATCCGGTAGCCCTTTCCCGGCTCGGACCGGAAACCATGCACGTCGCGATAGCAGAAAACCATGTGGAAGCGTCCGCGATAGTGCAGGACGCTGGGCAAAGCCTGGCATTCGTCCGGTCCGATCCGGTCCGGCAGGATCTGCACGCCGTCCTCCTTGACCCAGGCGATGCCGTCGCGCGAGGTCGCATGCCCGATCTTGTAGACCCGGTCCGGCACCGCGTCCGCATGTTCGCGGACCCAACGCTGGCCGAACATGTACCACATATGAAAAAGGTCCGCCGTCTTCAGGACAAAGGCATCGCCCACCAGAAACGGCTCGTGCAGCGACGGACCAAGGATCGGCCCCGGTCCAAGTCTCCGGAACGTCTCGCCATCATCGTCGCTGACAACCAGGCCGACAGCGGTGTCGACCGAAACCGATGCACGGCGATTCCAGCCACAGGTGTAGCCCCAGACCTGACCCTTGTTCCGGATCACGTTGATCGGAAAGATCCCGTGTTCGTCGAAGGACCCAAGATCGCCCAACGGCAGGACCGGCTTTGAGGCCACACGCAGCACGGTCGAGAAATCCTTGGCCATGTCGGCAAAGGCAATGTGGCTGCGGAAGGTCTTCCCCCCAGGATCGACCGAGCGCGTGGCGAAGTAGACACGCGAGAACTCCGGAAACTCCAGGGCCTGCGGGCTTTGGGCGAACTCCACGCAGGCATTGGGCAGGACATGGTCTGTCGGATCGAAGATCTTGCCAAGGCGTCTTTGGATCATCTCAGCTCCCCCAGGACATCGGCGAGACGAGCCGTGCAAGGCCAAAGCCTTCCCGTCCGACACCATTGCCGAGATAGGCCATGTAGACCTGACCATCGACCGCGAAGACATGGGGATAGCTGAGCATCTCGCTGTCCCAGCCCTCAGCCGAGACCGTGATCCCTGCCACCCGGTCGTCGCGCGTCCAGTGCGTCAGGTCCGGACTGTGGGCATAGCCGATCCGGTAGCCACGGGCATGGTTGCGGAAATCCTCGCTGTAGCGGTAGCAGAACATCATGTGATAGCGGCCATCGGCGAAAAAGACATCCGGGCTGGCCTGTGCTTCGTCGGCCTCGACCACGGTCTCGATCAGGTTGTGCCCGTGCTTGGCCCAATTCACGCCGTCCGTCGAAGTTGCCATCCGGATCCGGTAGACCGGCTCGGCCCGCCCCTCAACCAGCTTCCATTTGGTCCCGGCGATGTAGAACAGGTGGTAAACCCCGTTGAACCGGCGGATCTTCGGCCCGCTCATCACAAAGGGCTCGTCGATGGAATACGGGATGACCGGACCGGGGCCGAGGCGGATGAAGGACTTGCCGCCATCCGTGCTTTCGGCGCATCCGATCGCTGTGTTGAACGGCACCGACACGCAGCGCGTCCAGCCTGCATAGTAGGCGCGCAGCTTTCCGTCATGCGGAATGACCGAAACCGGGTAGGTTCCAAATTCGTCAAAGGTCCCAAGCTCGCCCAGCGTGAGGATCGGCTGCTCGGCCACCGCGACGATCCGGGTGAGATCGCGGCGGTCAAGGTCGACATAGGCCGAACGGCTGACATACTGCCCGGCCGCATCTGCAGGCGGGCGGCACGAGAAGTAGATCCGCACCACATCGTCCAGCACCAGCGAGGCCGGGGCCTGTGCGAACTCCTTCAGCCAGGGCCGGTTGGAAGCCGCTTTCGGATCAAAGACCTTTCCCAGCTTTTCCCAGACGAACGGCACCTGTCCGGCATCAGTCTGCAAGATCGGCCTCCATCATTTCACCGCGAATCCGGTCTGCCGGGTTGAACATCAGCACGTCAAGGATCGACAAGGCCGGCACGAAGTCGCCGCCGAACTGCGCATAGGGCCGCAGCCGAGGCTGCAGGAACTTCAGCGCAATCCCGTGCGGGCGGAACTGGTCGGCCGAGTAAAGTTCGCGTCCGCCGGGTGGGTTCACATAGGTGGTGGCCCCCGTCCGCTGGCAGAGATCGATGACCCGGTCCACGCCGCTTCGGTCGCTTCTGCCGGCCTCGACTTTGGACGCGACAAGGATCGGAGTGGTCAGACCGATGAAATCACAGCACAATCCAATTGACCGATGCACAAAGTCGAACAGGTTGGCCACCCCCGGGGCAAGGATCGCCTCGACCAGCGGCATGACTCGGGCGAACTCGGGCGCCTTGCGGTAGGCGCCTGCGATCTGCGCGGAAAGCTGGTCCGGACGGAACTCTCCGGCCACCTGCCGGTCCCGCACATCCAGGAAATCCGACCGCTTCTGCAACGGGATCGTGAAGGTCGCGGCCTCGCCGTTCCGCAACATCCGGTTCCGGTTGATCCAGCCCTTCTTCGTGTACTGGATCGTATCGTAGACAACAAAACGATCCACTGCGGCGATCAGCTGGAAGTACCCGAGATAGGGCAGGAAGTAGGGCTGCATGATTGCCGTCTTCATCTTTCGCGACCCTGAACCCGGATCACTGCGGTGCCAGAAGGTCCAGAACCCGTGCGACATCGGCATCGCTCAGGTCGGGATAGATCGGCAGGCAGAGGACCTGTTCAGCCAGGCGGAGCGCGACCGGAAGGTTCTCGGGCCGGGCACTGGGCAGCTCACGGTACATCGGAAACTCGGTGATCAGCGGATAGAAATAGCGACGCGGATGCACACCCGCTGCCTTCATCCGGTGATAGAGCGCGTCACGCGATATCGGATAGTCGGGTCGCACCAGAATTGGGAAATAGGAATGGTTCGCCCGTGCCCCCCCAAGGGCCGGATCCAGGTAATCCAGCCCGGCAATCCGGTCGATCCCCGTGCGATAGGCCTGCGAAATCTCGCCGCGCCGGGCAATGGCCGCATCGACATACTTCAGCTGCAACAGACCGAACGCGCAGTTGATCTCGCTCATCTTTCCGTTGATGCCGGTGGCGGGAACCCAGGTCTCGCCGTCGTGGCCGAAGTTCTTCAGCTTGTCGATCCGGTCCTTCATCTCGGCCGAGTGGCTGACAATCGCGCCGCCTTCGAACGTGTTGAAGACCTTCGTCGCATGCAGGCTCAGGATCGACAGATCGCCATGGTTCAGAACGCTGCCCGCCGCATCCCGGACCCCGAAGGCGTGGGCGGCGTCGTAGATGATCTTCAGATCATGCCGTTTGGCGATGGCATCAAGTTCCTTCACCCGCGCAGGGTTGCCGTAGCAGTGGACCGGAAGGATCGCGCGCGTCCGCGGCGTGATCGCCGCTTCGATCCTTGCCGGATCGAGGTTCAGGCTGTCGTTCTCGATGTCGACGAAAACCGGGGTCAGGCGGTTCCACAGCACGGCATGCGCTGTCGCGACAAAGGAAAACGGCGTCGTGATGACCTCGCCGTCGTCGACCAGCGCCTGAA
>Ga0075154_10002834_pt1 | contig 11187 bp, 9 predicted proteins | sample JI71714BDNA_FD_70965 | JGI IMG/M metagenome (GOLD analysis project Ga0075154, IMG submission 70965) | Wastewater effluent complex algal communities from Wisconsin, to seasonally profile nutrient transformation and Carbon sequestration -... | ecosystem: Engineered > WWTP > Effluent > Algae... | reverse complement strand
GGGTGCTGCGGGTTCCGCAAAGCGATATGCCGCGCGAGGATCACTTGCGCCGCTACCTGACCGCCCCGGACCGCCCCCGCGCGATCTTCTGCTGGTCCGACCTCGATGCCGTACCGGTCCGCAACATGGCCTGGCAGCTGGGCATCCGCGTGCCCGAAGATCTCGCGCTGGTCGGCTACGACAACAATCCGGTGGTGGCACTGCCGATGATCGATCTTGCTTCGGTCGATCAGGACGGTCGGCGGATGGGCCGCATGGCCGCCGAGGCCCTCTTGACCCGGATTGGCGGTCGTACCGTGGCCGAGCACATCCTGATCGAGCCGAAACTGATCCGGCGCGGCAGCCTTTAGGGTTCCACCCCGCCGACACCGCACAGGATCGCCCATTCCTCCGGGCTGACCGGCTGCACCGACAATCGGGTGTTGTTGACCAGAACCATCTTCTCCAGCCCCGGGATGACCTTGCATTCGTCCAGGGTGATCGCCCGCTTGAGCGGCTTCACCGCCTTGATCCAGACGCAGTCCCAGCGCGGGTCGTCAGTGGTGCTGTCCGGGCTGCTTTCCCGGCAAACCTCAACAATGCCGACAATCTCTTTCCCGATGTTCGAATGGTAGAAGAACCCGCGGTCGCCCACCTTCATCGCCCGCATGTTGTTGCGCGCCTGATAGTTGCGGACGCCGTGCCATTCCTCGCCTTCATCGCCTTTGGCGACCTGGTGATCCCAGCCCCAGACATCGGGCTCGGATTTGAAGAGCCAGAAACTCATCCGATCACCCGTTTCCATTCCTGCACCATCACCGACTGGAACAATCCGGCCTTTGCATAGGGATCCCCTGCCGCCCAGGCCTCGGCCTCGGCCTTCGACCCCACTCCCAGGATCAGCAGGCTCCCGCACATCTGCCCCGCCGCGTCGATGAACGGCCCGGCCTGCTCCACCACGCCAGTATCCTGTATATACGCCAGATGCGCTGCCCGGTTTTCGACGCGGGTCTGCAGGGCGTTCGGTTTATCCAGACAAATCAAGGCGTAACGCATTTTCATTCCTGTTTCAGAGGGCGGCTCATCAGCAGCCCGATGGCATCATTCAGCGCGATCTTCCCACGGGCAAGCGCATTGACCATTGCCGTGACCGGCATGTCGATCCCAAGGCCTTGCGCCAGTTTCACCACGGCACGGGCAGTCGCAACGCCTTCTACCGTCACGCGCGGATCGAAGGCCTCTCCCTTTCCCAGTGCGCAACCATAACGAAAATTGCGTGACTGTGCCGAGGTGCAGGTAAGAACCAGATCGCCGAAGCCCGACAGGCCGGCAAGCGTTTCGGCCCTTGCTCCCAATGCCTCGGCTAGCCGTACCATCTCGGCATAGCCCCGGGTCATCAGCGCCGCCCGGGCACTGTCGCCCAGCCCCGCTCCGATCACCGTGCCCGCCGCGATGGCGACCACGTTCTTCAGCGCCCCACCCAGTTCTGCTCCGATCACGTCATCGGTCCTGTATATACGCAGCGTCGGGGTCGATAGCACCTCCTGCAGCACCTCGCCGTCCTTCGTCGCAAGGGTCAGCGCCGTCGGCAACCCCCGGGCAATGTCCGCCGCAAAGCTTGGTCCGGTCAGGATCGCCGCCTGCGCCCCCGGACGACGCGCCTCGATCACCGCGACGGGGCCGCGCAGGGTCGTCAGGTCCACCCCCTTGCAGCAAGCGACCAAAGGCTGCCGCCCGTCGATCTGGGACCAGGAGTCCAAAGCGCCTCCCAGGGCCTGCATCGGCATCGTCAGCAAAAGCGCATCTCCACCGCAGATTTCGCCGATTTCTGCATGGATAGAGACGTTTTCAGGCAGCTCGACGCCCGGAAGCGCAACCTGGTTCTGTCCGGTTTCACGCATCAACCTGACCTGCTCGGCATCCCGCGCCCAAAGCCGGACCTCGCGACCACTCTTCGCCAGCGCCACCGCCAAAGCGGTCCCGAACGCCCCCGCTCCGGCTATGCCGATCATGCCTTGGCCCCCTTCTTGCCCGAGCCGAGGAGTGCCGGCGCGCGATCATCCAGCGGCCAGCGCGGCCGGGCGACGAAATCGATTGTCGGTGACAGTCCTGCACGGAGACGTTCGATCCCCGCCCAGGCAATCATCGCCGCGTTGTCAGTACAGAGCCGCAGAGGCGGGGCAATGAAGGGAACCCCTGCTCGGGACGAAACAGTCTCTAACATGGCACGAATCGCCCTGTTTGCCGCCACACCACCCGCCACTGCCAACGCAGTGGGCCGTTCTCCAGCCATATCAATCGCGCGCGATGTTTTCTTTGCGAGCACCTCGGCGACCGCCGCCTGGAAGCCGGCGCACAGGTCGCGGCGATCCTGCACGGTAATCCCGCCCTTCTCGGCCATCAGCGCATCCCGGGCCCGCAACAATGCGGTCTTCAGCCCGGAGAAGGACATGTCACACCCGTCGCGGTCCATCAAAGGCCGCGGGAACTGGAACCGCCTTGCATCGCCCAGAGCCGCCTCTGCTTCGACCGACGGCCCGCCGGGCTGAGGCAGGCCCAGCAGCTTCGCCGTCTTGTCGAAAGCCTCTCCCGGCGCGTCGTCAATTGTCCCACCAAGGCGCACGAAACGGTCCACCCCGCGCACCAGCAGAAACTGGCAATGCCCGCCGGATACCAGCAACATCAGGTAGGGAAAGGCGATCCCGTCCGTCAGCCGGGGCGTAAGTGCATGGCCTGCAAGGTGATTCACTGGAACCAGCGGCAAACCTTTCGCCGCCGCCAAACCCCTCGCAAGCATGACGCCGGACAGCACTCCGCCTATCAACCCCGGCCCCGCTGTCACCGCGATTCCGTCAATCTCGTCCAGCCCCACTCTGGCGACCGCCAGCGCCTCCTCGACCACCCCATCCAGTCGTTCCGCATGGGCCCGTGCTGCGATCTCTGGCACAACGCCGCCAAAGGCCTCGTGCAGTGCGTTTTGACCAAGGACTTCCGATGACAGGATCTCTGGCCCACCCGCGCCCAGGCGCACCACTGCCGCTGCGGTATCATCACAGCTCGATTCAATGCCCAGAAGGGTGAGGGTCCGGTCCATGGCCGCCGTTGCGTGAAGGGTCTTCGGCAGGTAACACCTTGTCCATGGCGAGACAATCCGCACCCGTCCTCGTAACCCGCCCGCAGGCCGAGGCCAAAGCCTTCGCCGCAGCCCTCACGGCCCGCTTTGGCCCCAGGGTGCGGCCCGTCGTCGCCCCCCTGATCGCCCCGCGCTACCTGACCCCTGACATTCCCGCTCAGGACTACGCCGCTGTTGTCTTCACGTCGGTTCAGGCAGTCGAGGCCGCCCGTCGCCTTGGCATCAGCCTCCCGAACCTCGCATGGTGCGTCGGGCGCAAGACCGCAGAGATCGCCGGAAAGGCCGGATTTCAGGCGAGATCCGCCGATGGTGATGCCGAGGCGCTGACAAGGGCCATCCTTTCCAACCCGCCAGATGGCAGAATTCTGTATCTACGTGGCGTAGATACGCGCGGCAAACTATTGGAAAAGTTAAACTATTCTGGCATAGATACAGATGTTGCAATTGTATATGCACAAGAGGCGCTGCCCTTGTCGCCCAAGGCGCTCGCCCTCCTGACATCGCCGGGTGATCTGATCGTTCCGCTCTTTTCCCCCCGGACCGCCACGCTGTTCCGCAAGGCTTTGCCCACTGCGACGCAGGCCAGTCTCCACTTCGCCGTGATGAGTGCCGCCGTCGCCGAGCCGCTGGACGATCTCCCCCGTGCCGCTCTCGCCCTGGCCGCCCAGCCTGACGCCCCCGGAATGCTGGACGCGGTCGAAAGCTTGCTTGCCGGTCTGCCTGCGCCTTGAACCTGTGGGCGGCCAGTGCTTAGGTTAGGGCAGGGACGGAAAGGGCCGCAGCATGACCAGACGCAAGGACCCTCAGCCTGAAACCCTTCAGCCTGAGCCACCGCCGATTGAACCTTTCGTGGCCGAGGTCGATCCAACCCCTGTAGCCGCATCGGACCCCGCCGGGCGCGACGTCCTTCCGGAGCCTCCGCCCCTCGCCCCGGCAGCGCCAGCACCCCGCCGCGCTGGCCTTGTCGCTCCGCTGTTCGGCGGCGCGATGGCGGCCATCGGCGGATTCGCATTGTCGCATTTCAATCTCCTGGGCCTTGCGCAACCTTCCGATCCGGTCGACCTCGCGCCTCTCGCCGCTCAGGTCGAACAGGCCCGTGCCGCGCAGGATTCCGCCCTCGACAAGCTTTCAGCCGAGGTGACGGCCCTGGCAGCGCGCGTTGCAACCCTTGAATCCGCCCCTCCCCCCGACATGTCGGGCCTTGACGCAGTGGCGCAGCGGCTTGCCGCTATCGAGGCGATGCCCAGCGGCGGATCTGCCTCCACCGCCGCATTGACCGCCAAGGTGATCGAGCTGGAGCAGCGCCTCGCTGCCCTGCCGACCAGCAGCTCCGACCCGGCGCTGCAACAGAAGCTCGACGACGCCCTCGCCCGGCTGTCTGAAGCCGAAGCCGCGACCACGGCTCGCGCCGCCGAGGCGGAAGCCGCCACCGCGAAGGCTGTCCGCGATACGGCGCTGACCACTTTGTCCGACGCTGTCGCCACCGGCCAGCCCTTCACGACGGAACTTCAGGCCCTTGCCGACCCCGTCCTGACCGATGCCCTCGGCTCTTTGGCCGAATCCGGCGCTCCAACCCTTGTCAGCCTGCAGCAAAGCTTCCCCGACGCCGCGCGTGAGGCCCTGCGCATTGCCCGTGATCTCAGCACGGATACCGGCTGGTCGGACCGCCTGGTCGATTTCCTCGCCGCACAGACTGGCGCCCGGCCGCTGACGCCGCAGGACGGGGAGACTCCGGAAGCCATGCTGTCCCGTGCCGAATACGCACTGTCCGAAGGACGCGTCGCCGATGCCCTGGCCGAACTTGCCCCGCTCGATCCTGCTGTAAAAGCCCCGCTTGACCTGTGGACGGCAGCGGCCAAGGCTCATCTCGCGGCCGGCGCCGCCCTGCAAGCCGCACGGGGGGAATGATGCTCTGGTCGCTGACAAAGGTCGTCCTCTTCGTCGTGGTGATCGGCGCCCTCGCGCTTGGGGCCGGGTTTCTCTCCGAGACGGGCGAAGCGATGCGCATCACCGTCGCGGGGTGGGAGTTCACCATCGGTCCGGTCCAGGCCGTCGTCCTGGGTCTGGTTCTGTTCCTCGCCGTCTGGCTGTCCCTGAAGATCCTTGGCCTGCTCGGCGCCACGTTCCGGTTTCTCAACGGCGATGAAACCGCGATTTCTCGCTACTTCGACCGGAACCGCGAACGCAAAGGCTACAGGGCGCTATCCGAAGGGATGATGGCGCTGGCTTCGGGCGAGCCGCGCCTTGCCCTGATCCGGGCGCAAAATGCCGAGCGTTTGCTCGGAAAACCCGAACTGACAACTCTGCTCGTCGCGCAGGCAGCTGAGGCCGCAGGTGACCACAAGCGCGCGACCGAGGCCTACAAGACGCTCCTGAAGGACGACGCCACGCGCTTCGTCGGGGTCCGCGGCCTCTTGCAGCAGAAGCTCGCCGAGGGTGATCGCGACGTGGCGCTGAAACTGGCCGAGAAAGCCTTCGAACTACGGCCCAAGCACACGGAAACGCAGGATATTCTTCTTAGGCTTCAGTCGGATGCTGGAGACTGGTCCGGTGCGCGGACCACCTTGGGCGCAAAGCTGAAGACCGGCGCATTGCCAAAGGACGTCTATCGTCGCCGTGATGCGGTCCTTGCCCTGCAACAGGCCAGGACGGTTTTTGACGACAGCGCAAGCATCGAAGCGCGTGAAGCTGCAATAGAAGCCAACAAGCTGTCTCCCGACCTGATCCCGGCTGCCGCCATGGCCGCGCGCGGCTATGTCGCAAAAGGTGATCGCAAGAACGCGACCCGCGTGGTGAAGAAGGCCTGGGAAGTACTGCCCCACCCTGACCTCGCCGCCGCCTTCGCCGAGATCGAACCGGAAGAGACGCCCCAGGACCGTCTGAAGCGCTTCCGCACGCTGACAAATGTCCGCACCGAGGCTGACGAGACGAAAATGCTTCTGGCCGAGCTTCTGGTCGCTGCCGAGGATTTCCCCGCCGCCCGCCGCGCCCTGGATGACCTCGCCACCCGCGCCCCGACTCAGCGCTCCCTGGCAATCATGGCCGCCATCGCGCGTGGGGAAGGGGCGGAAGATTCCATCGTCCGCGATCTTGTCGCCCGCGCCATCGCTGCGCCCCGTGGCCCGCAGTGGGTTTGCGACAAGTGTCAGGCGATCCACGATGGCTGGCAGCCGGTCTGCGACAACTGCGGCAGCTTCGACACGCTGTCCTGGAAGACGCCCCCGGCCACGACAACCGCCTCACCCGCCCTGGCCGAGCTTCTGCCCCTGATGGACGCCCGCCCCGAGCCGCAACCGGCTCCCGTAGACGAAGAGGAACGCCTCCCCCTGGACGAGATTGCCCGCCGCGCAAATTAGGGCTACACACTGCGGATGGGTGGTGCTAATAGCCCCGCGCAGAGAAGAATGCCGGTGTAGCTCAGCTGGTAGAGCACGTCATTCGTAATGATGGGGTCGGGGGTTCGAGTCCCTTCTCCGGCACCATTCTTCTCTCAAGCCACCGCGACACAAGCAAAAGCCGCCAGACCCTTCGGTCCGGCGGCTTTGCTGTCTGTCACGCCTTAGCGCTTGGGGCCTTTCGGCGGCACGAACCGCTTTGACGTGTCCTTGGCATCTGCGCGCGGCTTGGCCGGACGGTCCGAGGCACCCGCACGGTCGAACGGCTTCTTGCCGCCCGGACCAGCACTTTTGAACCCGCCGGGCTTGCCCGCGCCCTCGCGTTTCACGAAGGGCCGCGCATCGTCGCCCTTCGAGGCATAAGTCTTCTTCGGACGGTCGCCATCCTCACGCGGACGGAAGCCTTCGGCTTTCGGCGCATAGGGCTTGCGGGCCGGGCGCTCCCCGTCCTCGCGCGGCTTGAACCCCTCACTCCGCGGCTTGTAACCCTCGGACTTGCCAGCATAGGGCTTGCGGGCGGGACGGTCGCCATCCTCGCGCGGCTTGAAGCCTTCGCTGCGGGGCTTGTAGCCCTCGGACTTGCCGGCATAGGGCGCACGCGCCGGACGCTCACCATCCTCGCGCGGTTTGAACCCCTCGCCACGCGGCTTGTAGTTCTCGGACTTGCCCTTGTAGCCACCGCCTTCCGACGTGTGGCTCTTGTAACCCGTGGCCCGGGCGGGCTTGTCCGCCGACCCACCATGGCTTTTGAACCCGGTCGAACGTGGGGCCGACTTCTGGTCCGGGGTCCAACGCGGCTTCTTCGGGGCCTCATCGGTCGCGTCGCTGCGCGGGGCGCGGTCGGCATATGCGGGGCGGTCGTCCTGCCGCTTGTCCTTCCACTCTGGCCGTGCCTCGCTGGGGGTCACGCGCGGCTCATATTTCGGCTTCGGCTTCGGCGCATATTCGCGCGGTGCAGCCTCTGCGCCCTCTTCCTCGACCACGCGCGGCGGCTTCGGAGTGTAGGCAGGCTTTTCCCGGCGTTCGGGACGGTCAGGCTTGGCAAAGCGCGGCTTGTCGAAATCCGGCTCGCCCTCGACCCGCTCCATCGTCAGGCCCTTGTCCAGCTCGACCGTGCCGCCAAAACGGCTGGCCAAAGCTTCGGAGATCTGCACGAAGGTCTCGTCCTCGCGCACCCGGATCGCGCCGATGCCGTCCTTGGCGATGCTGCCCGCGTCACAGATCTTCGGCAACAGCCAGCGCGCCTCGGCCCGGCCAGCCCGGCCCACCGAAATGCGGAACCAGACCGACGGCCCGAACTCGCCCCGCTCCCGGGGAGCGGACGGCGGCGGAACCGGCAGGTCGGTCGACAGCACCTCGGGCGCAGACCGCCCCTCGCGCCACAGCCTTACGAAGGCAGCCGACAGAGCCTCGGCGCCGAACTGTTCCAGCAGGTCGGTTGCAATGCCGAGGTCGTCACCGATCGGCATGGTCAGCGACGGATGCTCCAGAATCCGCAGGTCGTCCTTGGCCTGCACGTCGTCCGCCCCGGGGGCCGAGCCCCATTCGGCCACGACCTTGGCACCCGACAAGAGCCGCTGCGCCTTCTTGTATTCCGCCGGCGTCACGATCAGCGCCGAAACGCCCTTCTTGCCCGCCCGACCCGTGCGGCCCGAACGGTGCAGCAGGGTTTCCGAATTCGACGGCAAATCCGCATGGATCACCAGCTCCAGCCCCGGCAGGTCGATGCCCCGCGCGGCCACGTCGGTGGCGATACAGACCCGAGCCCGCCCGTCCCGCAGCGCCTGCAGCGCGTGGGTCCGTTCTTGCTGGCTCAGCTCGCCCGACAGCGCCACGACCTGGAACCCCCGGTTGCCCATGCGGGCAAGCAGATGGTTCACGTTGACCCGCGTCTTGCAGAAAACGATGGCCGTGCGCGCATCATAGTAGCGCAACACGTTGAAAATCGCATGTTCCCGGTCGCGCACCGCCACGCTCATCGCGTGATACTCGATGTCGACGTGCTGCTTGGCCTCACCCTGCGCCTGAATCCGCAGCGCGTCCTTCTGGAAGGTCCCCGCCAGCTTCTCGATTTCCTTCGGCACCGTGGCCGAGAACATCAGCGTCCGCCGCTCCTCGGGCGCCGCTGCCAGGATAAACTCCAGATCCTCGGCAAAACCCAGGTCCAGCATCTCGTCCGCTTCGTCCAGCACCACGGCGCGCAGACCCGACAGGTCCAGCGATCCCCGCTCGATATGGTCGCGCAACCGGCCCGGAGTTCCGACGACGATATGCGCACCACGTTCCAGCGCCCGGCGCTCGGTGCGGTAGTCCATCCCGCCCACACAGGTCGCCAGTTTGGCCGACGCGCCCGCGTACAGCCATTCCAACTCCCGTGCGACCTGCAACGCAAGTTCCCGCGTCGGGGCAATCGCCAAAGCGATGGGCTTGTCCGCGTACAGAAGCACGTCCTGTCCGTTCAGCACCTCCGGTGCGATGGCAAGCCCAAAGGCCACCGTCTTGCCCGACCCGGTCTGCGCCGAAACCAGCAAATCGCGCCCGGCGACGCCTTCGGCCAGGACAGCGTCCTGCACCGAGGTCAGCGCTTCATAGCCCTTGAGGGCCAAAGCCTGCGCCAGCGGCGCGGCCACGTTTTCGATCGTCATGGATGTCTTTCCAAAGGGGGGCGAAGCTATGCGCCCAAAGAAGCCAAACGGCCCCTGTCCCCCTGGTGTGGGCCTCCTCGCCCACAGTCGCGGAATCTCGACCGTGGGCGGCCAGTATCCCAGATTGGACGGGCTGTATAGGCCCTACGCCACGGTCAAGCGCGCCACAGCCTCGGCATGCGGTCCCGGCGGAAGCACCAGAACGCCCTTCGCCTGCGCGCCTGCCGAGTTGAACGTCAGAGCCGCGCCGGTCATGTCCGTCACCACCGCACCCGCCCGTTCCGCAATCAGCGCTCCCGCCGCGATGTCCCATTCCCAGGCGTCGCGCAGGGTCAGCATCCCGTCAAACCGCCCCTCGGCCGCAAGGCACATCCGGTACGCAAGCGAGGCGCGGAAGCTGCGGATGATGTCGGGCACCCCGCCCGGCCACTTTTCCGGCAGCATATTCGCTTTCGTGGTCAGGATGTTGGCCCCCTCCAGCCGGTCGCGCCCGCTGACGGCAATCAGCTGACCGTCCTTCAGCGCAGGCGCGGTCAGCGAGGCCGTGTATATACGGTCAATCGCAGGCAGATACACGACCCCCGCCGTGACCTTGCCCTTGTGCGCCACCGCCAGCGAATGCGCCCAGGTCTCCTCCCCGGCCACAAACGCCCGCGTGCCGTCGATCGGGTCGATGATGAACACTGTATCTACAGCCAGCCGGTCGGTATTGTCCGGGGTCTCCTCGGACAGCCAGCCGTAGTCCGGCCGCGCCGCCAGCAACTTCGCCTTCAGCATGTCATTGACGGCCAGGTCAGCCTCTGTCACCGGCCCATGCTCTCCGCCCTTGTCCCAGACCTGCGGGTCGCGGCGCCAGTAACGCATGGCGATCCGACCCGCCTCTCGCGCGGCCTCGGTCAGAAGCGCCAGGTCACGCGCCGGCAAGGGTCATCCCGTCGATCAGGATGGACGGCACCCGCGTCGACAGATGCGCCCGCGCGTCGTTCGCCGGGATGATCCGCAGCAGCATGTCCTTCAGGTTCCCCGCGATGGTGCATTCGTGGACAGGATAGGCCAGCTGCCCATTCTCCACCCAAAACCCCGAGGCCCCGCGCGAATAGTCCCCGGTCGTCGGGTTGATCGTGGACCCGATCATCGACGTGACCAACAGCCCCGTTCCCATCTGCTTCAGCAAGTCGTCACGGGTCACAACCCCTTGCGTGAGATCAATATTCGTTGTGGACGGAGACGGCGGAGCCGATGTCCCCCGCGACGCATTCGCCGTGGACGCCATCCCCAGCTTTCTCCCCGTCGCCAGATCCAGCACCCAGCCGGTCAGCACCCCATCGTCGACAAAAGCCTGCCGCCGGGTCGCCAGCCCCTCGCCATCGAACGGCCGCGACGACCCGATGCGGCTACGATGCGGATCTTCGATCAGCGACAGCCCTGCCGGCAATACCTGCTTGCCCAGCAAATCCCGCGCCCAGCTTGACCCGCGCGCAATCGACGACCCGTTGATCGCCGACAACAAATGCCCGACCAAGGAGGCCGCGACCCGTTCGTCATAGACCACCGCAAAAGTCCCGGTTTTCGGCTTCACCGACCCGACGCGGGCCAGAGTCCGCTCTGCCGCCAGCCGCCCGATCTCCACCGCCGAGGGCATGTCCGACGCGTATATACGTCCCTCTCCGGAATAGTCTCTTTGCATGTCAGTGCCTTGGCCGGTGAAGGCCACCGCCGACAGCGACGTGGACGTCCGTCCATACCCGCCAGAAAACCCGTTGGTAGCTGCAAGGTGCAGCGCCCTCTGGCTATAGGCCGCCGAGGCCTCGACCTGGGTGATCCCGCTGGCTTCCAGGGCCGCCGCCTCGACCGCCCGAGCCGAAGCCTCCAGTACCGCCGCACCCGGCTCCCCCGCGGGATCGGCCAGGTCCAGGGCCCCGACATCCCATGCCGAAGCCAGCTGAGAAACCTCAGCCAGCCCCGCCGTCGCATCCTCCGGCGCCTCTCGGGCCATCGCCACCGCCCGCTCAGCCAGCGCTGTGATTGTCGCAGC
>Ga0075154_10002833_pt1 | contig 11192 bp, 3 predicted proteins | sample JI71714BDNA_FD_70965 | JGI IMG/M metagenome (GOLD analysis project Ga0075154, IMG submission 70965) | Wastewater effluent complex algal communities from Wisconsin, to seasonally profile nutrient transformation and Carbon sequestration -... | ecosystem: Engineered > WWTP > Effluent > Algae... | reverse complement strand
AAATCAAATGTGCTGGCAATTCTACTTTTTTTTGACTAGATGTTATAATAGAAAATAATTTGTGTTGTCCACCAGAAAATCCTTTCAGTATTTCAACATCTAATATGTTTGAAATTGTTGTAAACTTTTCATTGTACTCATTGGGCAACTGTTTGAAAATGATATCAAAATTTGAATAACAAATTTTAGAATATTCGCAAATAGCGAGTGACTCCAATAGATTGATAAATAATTTTGTAAGACTATCTTGGTCAAACCATAGAATTGCAACTAGTTTTGATAAAATATCAGAATTTAGTTTACTCGTGTTTGCTGCAAATATTTCCCAATAATTATTATTGTCTAGTTGATATAATAATAAATTAAGATCCTTTTTTTTGTACTTTTCCAGATATCCTCTAATTTCATAAATTTCATCTTCGCTTATTATAGGTTTAATACTTGTAGAAGGAATACTTTTAAGTGCTTTTAGAAGATCTCTTAGATTATCTTCTGATGGAATTTCAATTTTGTCAATAGGACCAAGTGTTGCATATCCATCAATTAGGACTAATACCAAGTCTTTAACAGATAGCATTTCAAATTTAAGGGGATATTCTTTATGAAAGCTAGAATTTGCATACTGAAATCTAGTCACAAGTGCTGTAGCTTCATTTTGTTTTCCATCAGGGTTTATAAATTCCAAAAAATCAACATAATTATTGTTACAATAATCATGAATCTTAAACTCACCTTTTTCATCTTTTAATAAATTCTTTACCAGATGAGATTTCCCACATTGTGAAGCACCAAAAAAAGCAACAGTTGGTTTCTCCGTAACTCTAGGTATCAGTGTTCGAATTTGTCTCCTTTGGGTTTTAATTTTTTTTATGAGTGGCTCTTTATCAATTACATTTTGCGTTCTTTCCACCCAATTTATACTTTCATTCATAAAATTTTCAATTTTACAAACTTCTACTTTTATTTCCGCCAATTTGTCATATGTATATTCCATCTTTTGATTTCTAATTAATAATGTGATAAAATTGCAAACTCACCATTGTCTAGCCAATATTCATTTATAAAATTAGGTGGCAATAGGGTTAAACAGATTAATCTCTTATTTTTATCCGTTTCCATTTCTCCCACTTGGTTTATACTATCTATAATTATATCTTCTTTTGAACTTTCAAAGTCTCTTTTAATAGATATGTTATATTTTTTTATTTTTAGTTTATTCAATTCTTCTTCCACCTTGTTTTTGATTTGATGCTCAGGAACCTTTTCTTCAATAAATTTATCTCTTAGGTAATTCTTATTAAAATCCAAGATATATAGTGGTTTTGTTGGGTAATTACTATTATCAAATTGCTTTGTCCCTATGTATAATGGAACTGTTGCATTCAATATTTTAAAATCGTTGTTTCTTGGAGTCAAAAATAGTTGATCAATATTTTTCTCCATCTTATTGAAATTTCCAATAAAATTGGCATTAGACAGTAACTGAGTTTTTAAAAAATCGGCGTTCAATACAAAGCCTTGAATTTTTTTAAATCTACATGCTAAAGTATATATCATAGCTCCAACGGCAACAGTTGTTTTAGGATCTGTTATAAAACCCTTAGGAGTCGTAAATGGGTACCAAGTACCGATTTGATAATTTGCAAGTGAGACAATTCTACTTTTAGGATACAGATTTACAAAAATATTTCTAATATGTTGGATTTCAGATGGTTTACCCGTCAGTAAAAAGAAATCACAACCATATTCTTCCAATATAAAGGTAATTTGTTTAAATAGATCTTTAAACCTATATTCAATTATATCATTAATTCTATGGATTGAAAATTCCCATTCTATGGATTGAAAATCAAAATCTCCGCCGAATTTTTCATTTATATACCTAATCAAACTATTATTAGGTGGGTTGCTGTAAAAAACTTCATCAAAAGTGAATACTTTGTTTTCTGGACTTTTTCCTTTAGCAAATTCCAGCATTTTGTTTGCAATTGGCATTAATATTTGCTTGACAAAATACTTTCGATAGTACCGATGTTGGGCACCCATTGTTCCTGACTGTTCTCCAAAAAAATGTAAAATTTTATCACTGGCATTTTCACATCCAACGCGTTCAGCGTATCTTCTTATTTGTCCATTTCCAAATGCCCGTTTATCATACTTATCCGCACCGTCAATTAAAAGTTGATGGATAATTTCTTTCAATAAATCATCACCTGCTACATTATATGTCTCATAAAATTGTGGATATGGCGTTAAAATAGGGATCTTGCTACCTACATCATATTTATATTTAGAAATCATTAGATCTGTAGTCCCTCCACCAATATCTAATGTTGCTACAGTTAAAGCATGTTCTTGATCTTGGTCTTTTTTTCCATATATCTCAAAAAAAGTTTTAAAATTGTTTGAATACTTTTTTGCTATTTCGGCATAAATAAAATTAATTTGACTACAAGAGGCTTCGTCATATATCCAATCTAATCTTTCATTGGTTTCACTATCTGGTTTATTAATATCTCTTGGCCTAGGTATAATTTCAACTGATATCTCTACATTATTTGGTTCTTTATTCCCAATATTGTTTCCCATCAATTCTGAAAAGTCAAAATCATTTTGAGATTTATTATTGAGTTCTTTACTAGCATCTTTATTGTATTTCTCTAAGAGAATTACAGCTTTCCTAGCAGCTTCACGCAATTCAAATTGTTCAACTTCTGACATCGTTGTCGGGCAAGTGATTACTATAGAGCGCAATTTCCTTAATTTTAGTATCTCGCCGTCCACTCCAGATCTAAATTCGAATGAATTAATCTGGCTGTAAACATGGTTCAAAATCTCAATGTATACAAAAATCATCATGGATGATTTACACCAATTAGCATCTGCGTTTTTTGCAATTTCAAGCACATCACCTTCAGGACTTAAATACCCTGTAAGTCCTTCAAATGTTACATGTTTTCTTCTGCCTCCTAAATTATCATCTTGTGGTAATGTAATAAATTCCCAAGGTTTAGATGAGAGGTTTTTATCCCACAAATACCTTTTAGGAGAAGATAAAGTATTTAAAGGTTCGTCAAATACAAATTGAGATACATCATATTTATTTAACAATATTTGTGCCTCTTCACCTACTCTTAATACACTTGGCAATGAGAATACTTTTGGGTAATTGGGTATAGTTATCGTACCAAATTTGGCTTGATTAAATGTTAAATTCATTGAAAAGGGTTCCTCGTATACCTTCCAAGGTTCAGAAAAATTTCTTATCTGTAGTTTTTTTACCGATGTGAAATTAAAACTTCCATCCGCCATCGTATCTTCAAAGATGAGCCCACATGTTCTTGAATTTCCAATATCTAAAACGAGATCTACATTTATACAGTCATATTTATTTGATTTGTGGATAAATATGTCAGGCATATCACCTGAATTTGATAAGTAATTTATCAAAAATAGATATTCACCTACAAATCGTAAAGAATTATCTGTATTACACTTATTTCGTTTTGCAATTATTTTTATTGCTTCTTCTATCCATTGATTTCTGCCTTCATTTTCAAGATATCTCATGTTTTTATGCGTATCACTACACAAACTAAATTTGTTTCTTCCAGGATTCGTATCCATTTCATTAATCAGACACCTATTATCACTCTCTTCTAAACCAAGTGTAGTGTCAAATGCAAATGAAATCGCGAGTGTCATACCACTTTCAGTAGCATCTACTATTTTTAAAAACATTCTAGCCCATCCTGATGGTCCAAACAAATAATTACCATTTAGCTGATTTTTATTAAAATAGGGTATTGGAATCCAATAATCCTTAAAAATACTGATGGCTTTTTTAAAATCATTTATGACTATAACTTCATCTTCATCAATTTTCGTAACAGTGGAAAAATTTGTTGTCAACAGTTCACCATTATCGCTAAATTGAAGTTGGCTATATGGATAATAAGTGTCACTTTCATTATCCTTGTATACCGAATGAAACATAAGTTTTTCACTATCATCAAAAAAGTTCTTTGACATGTTTTGATAAAAATACAAAGCACTTCTATTACGAGATTTTAAATCAATATATATTTCGCGATTATAAAATTGAATCCCTGTATCAGTTAATAAAGATATTTCCATTGTATATTAAGTTGCTTATAAATTTAAATTATTGAAATTGTAAAATGCCCTTCTCCCTACATTTTCATCCTTCCTACTTCTTTGCCATCAATGTATATTTTCGCCATTCGTTTTAATTTATTACCAAAATAAATTTTAATCATTAATTCATTCATATTGATAGGTATTACTTAATTTAACACCACTTCCACTGCCAAATGATCAGAATAACTATCTCTCAAAACAGACACGAAATTACAATCCTTTCCCTTGACAAAGTCCAAAACATTTGCACTCTTAAAATTTACATCTGCTAATTTATAAAGTATATTGTCTTCCCCTTTACTAAGATAATTGCCATCTTTGCACTTCTTTTTTAAAGATGTTTTTTGTCCATTCAAAACGGATTTATAACCATCGTCAATGATATATTCGAAAGCCATATCATTAATATTCAGATTCATATCTCCTGCCCAAATGACATTTTTTGATTTGTTTTTTATGAGCCATTGAGAAATAGCCATAATTTCACTACGCTCTGGAAAAGTTTCTTTGTGTGTACATGCATGATAGTTTACTATTTCAAGTACTATATTTTTATGCTTTAGTTTTATGAAATAAGGTTCTCTTTCAACGTATGATGTTAGTTCTGATAGCAATCTTGGGCCACCTCCAGTTACAGTCAATTTTGATGTTTTCCAAAAGAAGGCATATCGCTCTGACTTTTGAGAAGATGTGCTTTGTGTAGGGTCGCTGATACTGTAATCCCATTTAGATCCCATACGATTGAGCTGATCTGCTAATCGAGCAACAGCTTGTGCGCCACCCGGATGTATGGCTACGACTTCTTGGATGGAGATGATATCTGCATGTCTTACGTGTTGTGCGATGGCTGTGATTTCTTCATCTGTTCTACTTTGGCCAAAGTCTTTGATATTCCATGATACAATGATTATTTCTGCATTAGCAAGTATACTAAAAACTAAAAATAATAGGGTGTAAATGGTTCTAAATCTGTAAATCTGCTGCATTAAAAAAATATAGGTTTGAAAACATAGTGAGTTTTAGTCACTGTCGTTTTAAGATGAAAATCAATTTTCGTTTTCAAGACTTGAAGTATTTTATAAAAGTTCCAAGATCTTCATAAGCTTATAAAAAACAATTACGTCTTATCTAATTATGCTAATTCAATAACAAAAAATATCATACATGTATTTGTCACATACAAACTTAAAATAAACTTTTGGGTTTTGTTTGCCCCCAAAGCTTTTACTACTAACAAAATACTAAAAATTCGTTGTTTTACATCATAGAAGTACGCACCCTGATGTATATAAGGACAAATATATTTCTCCTAATTCAAACTACCAAATATTTATTTAAATATTTTAACGATATATAACAAAAGTTATAAGGGAATACCCTGAGTGACTTTTTTTTACATTTGATGGATTTGGCACTTATTCTAAGATTTGAAGGTGTTTGAATGCTTTAATTAGTTGATTTTATCATTGATGCTTCTTAATAGAATGAAAAATTATTTAGTCTTCATCTTTGCATGTGCCCGAAGGTTACCTAATGTCCATTTTTTACTTTAATGTATATTTTACAATTGGAGTGTTGGCAAATGAGTTTTTAATAAGTACTTTTGTGTTTTGAAAAGATGATCATGATGAGTTGAGACATTATGATTCAGTTGTACCGGAAAAAATATTTTAAAAAATTATAAATCTTAGTGTATTTATGAGAAATACGATTTATCAATATATGTTAGTTTTGTTTTTTTGTACTTTTATCTTTTTGATAAGTACTAAAGCAGTTTTTGGACAAGATCCAAGTTATCAGAATTTTGCACAAAATAGATTTTTATTTAATCCATCACTGACGGGTAGTTATGGAGCACAGAGTTGGAAGGTAAGGTCTAAAATGCAGTGGAATAATGACGGAGGTAGTGGTTACAGAACATTGAGTTTATTGTTTGAAGAGACGATGCCTTGTAGTATTCTTGATATCGGTGCCAAAGTCAACTACAATGAAGAAGGCGCAGGATTGTACCGTACACTTGAGTTAGGCTTTCTTTCATCGGCATTTTTACCTATAGGAATATCAAAGTTTAGTGATCACAACATTAAGTTGGGAGTAGATTTTTCATGGGGATTTAATAGTATAGATTTTGCGAGATTGATTTGGTCAGATCAGTTGGACTCTAAATACGGAAATATCTATCCGACATCATTTGTCAATCCTAATCAAGGTCGATCGTCATGGTATTTTAATCCAGGTTTTGGAGTGTCTATGAGATCGATGTGGAATAAAAAAAGCACGAAAGCCTACATGACAAATTTTGGCGCTGCATTGTATCGTTTTTATGCTTTGGAAGATGGTGAGATCAATCAATCCGTATCTGTATTGGGCCTTAAAAATAGTAATCCGTATCGAGTATCTGTTTTTGCAGAAGCAGAGTTTGTACCTGTCTATTTTTCTAGAAAGTATCTAACTTTTAGGCCCATGATCTTGTACCAAAAACAAGGAACTATCCAGTATGTAGAGACAGGATTTAGAGCAGGATATTTGAGAAACGCTGGTATAGGATTTTATTACCATACGGCACCAGGTAATAAGATAGGACAGACACCTTGGATGACATTTGCTACAGATTTTTTAATTCCTATAGGGAATGGAAAAAAACTAGAAATGAATTTGTCTTATTCAGAAAATTTGGGTGGCTTGCAGAATTTTGTAGGTCCACAATTTGAGATAGGTATCAGCTACCATCTAGCTAAAAGTAGTATGTGTAATATGATGGGTATGGAAGACGATGTGCCTTACAACAGTGAATATATTTGTCCGATAATGGCTATAACCCCTGGAAAAAGAAAGATGTATGAAAACATTTGGTATAAGAATTAGTGTATTTTTATTTTCAATATTTTGTTTGGATCAAAAGTTGTTTTCACAAATATTAAACTGTGATTCTGACGTTGAGACGTCATGTGGTGACATTATTGCTTCATTTAAATTGGGTGGAACACAAACTGAAGTTTGTGACGGGTTTGAATTTTTTGTCATTAATAATTCCACAATTACCGATGTTAGCTATTTCATTTGGGATTGGGGTGATGGTACACGAGATAGCGTAACAACTACAGCTGACCAAAAACATAAATATATAATATCAGAGGATAAAGTTTGTAACAAAACTAAATCAACTTATTTCATTTGTTTAATAGCGGTTAAAGAGTGTGGAAATAATTTGAGATCAGTCCATTCAAATAGGAGTCCAGTTGTTGTAATACATAGGCCTTTAGCTAAGTTTGATTACACAAACTCAGTGTGTGTGGATAAAAAAGTGGATTTCATTAATTCATCATGCAACGTAGATGAAACTTTATCAGATGCATATCTTTGGACTTTCCATGATGGTAATACCCAAAGTACTAAAAATGTAAGTAAAACATATATTAATCCAGGTGTTTATAATATTAACCTAAGCGTAAAAAACAGTTGTGGCGAACATGATACAACAAGTATAATAACTGTCGTTGATTACCCTGACGCCGTAGTAAATATCTCAGCGACTGCTCAGGATAGTGTTGTTTGTGTGGGTGATACCATCACTTTGATTAATAGAAGTAATCAGTGGAGTAATACCAATTGGGTTTTTCTTGGCAATAATAATTCACCTGTAAATGTACTCACCGACACTACTAGATGGAAACTAGATCAAAAAATCAGGAACTTAGAAAAGAAATTTCCAATCGATACTATCATCTATTTAGATACTATAAAGTTTGTAGTTTTAGATAGTACAGGAAATAAACCTTTGAAGTTTCAATTAAAATCAATGAATGTTTGCGGCACAGTTATATGGACATGGAACCTTAAAGTTGTAACTCCTCCAAGCATTACATTAAATCCGCCTACTACTTTTTGTGAGACAGCGATTTACACTCCAATACCACTTGTAACTGGAGATGTAAGTTCTTATACATGGTCTTTTCCAGGCGGCAATCCATCATCATCTAGTCAAAAAAATCCTGGTCCAATTATGTATAACTCACCAGGGACTTATACGATAACTTTAAAGGCGGATGCTGAGTGTGATACCATTACAAGAACCGTTCAAGTAGTTGTCAATTCTCGTGATCCAGTCACCATTACAGACCCAAATAAAATATTCTGCCAAAGCAGCAGCCCCGATACACTCCGTGCAGATAGGATAGGTGGCATTTGGTTAGGTCAAGGCATTACAAATGTAAGTTTGGGTATCTTCGATCCAAGCATCCTAAGTCCTGGTAGTTACCCTATAACATATACCGTTGGTCCCGACAATTGTCAATCCATAGCCAATATTACTTTACAAGTAGTAGCTTCTGAAAATGTTATTGTGTCAGATGCTGTTTTATGCGAAAATACGCCCATTACACAACTTGTCGCAAGCCCATCATCAGGAACATGGTCAGGTGATCTATCTGTTACTGCTTCAGGTTTGTTTGATCCTAGTCTCTCGGGGATTGGCGATTTTCCTATAGACTATGTTTATCAGGATGCAAATGGCTGTACTATTGAGAAGACTATTAATGTACGTGTAGAAGCTTTTCCTACTCTTACTGTAGTAGATACAAGTGTAGTTTGTGTGGGAAGTGGGATGGTTTCTTTGGAACAAATACTCAATATCAATGCCAATCCATCAGGTGGTACATTCAGTTTTCTCTTGGGGAATATTTCTGTTCCTAATATGATAGATTTAGCAAACTATAATGTTTCTGTTTTGCCTGTCACTATCTTTTACAATCGGAATCTTTGTGAAGTTAGGGATTCTGCATTTATACAATTTATAGAAAAGCAAATACTTACTATAACGGCAGATACCACTTTATGTATTTTTGATAGTTTATTCACACTTTCTGCCAGTGTAAATGGTGGTGCATGGTCAGGTCCAGGTGTAAATTCTAGTACAGGTATTATCAGCTTAACCAACGCTGGGCAAGGAATAAAAATTTACACATATAGTTTTCAACCCAATACATCATGTGCGCAAACAGAAACGGTCAATATAGATATAAAAAATCCTGGCGTCAATCTAAATGCAGGACCCGATCAAGAGACTTGTGATGGCACACTATCATTTACACTCTCGGGGAATAGCCCAACAAATGGCTTATGGTCAGGTGTAGCCATTGATCCAATGACGGGAAATATCGATGTTCCGCAGTTGACCGTGGATAGTCTATATAAGTACACATATTGTCTTACGGATGTCAGTGTGCAAGGCTGCCAAGCGTGTAAATCAAAAACTTTTATCGTACATTCTCTACCTGTTCCATCGTTTGAAATTGATGGTCTGACTTGTATAAATGAAGACATTACCATTATAAATCAAACACTAGGAAACAATACAATCTTGTTCAATCTTGATGATGGAACTACTTCAATAGTAGATTCAATCATCCATCAATATACAAATCAAGGTACTTATACCATTACCCTGCAAGTCACCAATCAATTCATGTGTAGTGCAGCTACATCTCAAGAAATCTATGTCACCACAAGACCAATTTCAGCATTTACGCTTTTAGATGAAGAAGGTTGTGCGCCTTTCGAATTGATGATTTCAAATCAAAGTAGTGGAGATGACATCAGCTATGAATGGGATATTAATAATACAATATATACGGATGCTTTACCACCTTCTGTGATTTTAGACGGTATCACTAAAGATAGTATATTTATCATTTCATTAGCAGTCACCAATCAATGTGGGACTGTATTTTATGAAGATTCTGTGCTCGTACATCCTTATCCTATTGTTGATTTTGGCGTCAGTGAGCAAAGTGGTTGTTCGCCATTAACCATAGATTTTGCCAATACTTCATTGGGCAATCCGACTATTTTCTTTTGGGATATGGGTAATGGTAATATTTATTCAGATTCTATTCCACTTGCGCAAACATATACGACTCTTCCAGAACAAATAACGACTTATGAAATACTTTTTGTAGGTACCAATATGTGTGGAACAGATAGTTTGACTAAGGAAGTGACTATTTATCCACCGGACATTACCGCTTTTATAGAATCGCCAGGATTATCTTTGTGTCAATATGATACTTTAGTGTTGACTGCTTTTTCTACACCAGGCGCTATCAATACATGGAAGTTGATTGCACCAGACGGTACTTTGTCAGGTGCTTCTGGTGACTTAGCCTTGTTTGATATGTCGCAAGCAGGGACATACACTGCCATACTATATGCTAGTCGTTGTGGATCAGACACTGATACGGTTGTAGTCACTGTTCTTCCTGCGCCATTTGTAGATTTTGATTTGCCATCATTCGCATGTGTAGGATCACAAGTAAATTTTACGAACTTAGGTATAGGTATTGGCGGAGTGACATGGGATTATGGAGATGGCAATATTGATCCTTCTGGCATTCATGTTTATGATACGGCAGGTGTATTCACAGTGACCTTAACTACCTTTTCATTGGTCAATAATTGTCCATTTAGCGTTACTAAAACGATAAGAATCATCGGACTACCTACTGCATCTTTCACACCGTCAGTGCTTGCAGGATGTGAGCCACTAGAGATTTCTTTTGCAAACAATAGTACTTCAGGCAGTAGTTTTGATTGGGACTTCGGCGATATGACATCTAACTCCAATGCACAAAATCCGATGCATACTTTTCAGCAAGATGGTACTTTTCAGGTAAAGCTAACCGTTTATGATAGTTTTGGTTGTTTTTCGGATACTTCTGTGCTTAATATAATCGTGCATCCCAAACCAGAAAGTAGGTTTAGTTTCCCTATGCAGAAATATTGTCATAGATACGATTCCATTCCGTTTACAAATTTAAGTGTAGGAAGTGTAGGTCAAGAATGGATCTTTGAAAACACAAGTTTCATTACTCAAAACATCACTTGGCTACCATCAGATTCAGGGGCGTTTAGCGTTACTTTGATAGCTGTGAGTACTTTCGGTTGTATTGATAGCAGTAGTAACGTTATTGATATCCTTCCATCTCCTACTAGCTATTTTATAGTTGACAATGAAAGTGGTTGCGAAGACCTTA
>Ga0075154_10002832_pt1 | contig 11198 bp, 17 predicted proteins | sample JI71714BDNA_FD_70965 | JGI IMG/M metagenome (GOLD analysis project Ga0075154, IMG submission 70965) | Wastewater effluent complex algal communities from Wisconsin, to seasonally profile nutrient transformation and Carbon sequestration -... | ecosystem: Engineered > WWTP > Effluent > Algae... | reverse complement strand
GCGTTGGTTATGTTTGGGCGCGTCGGACAAAAACGCCAGTAACGATTGATTCTACGGGGAGCGTTGCCAGAATCTATTACACGCAATTGCACGCGGACAAATATCCACCATGCAGGCGAATAGAGGTGTCTGGCGCAAACGAGCCCGAGTACAACGGCGTTTTTGATGTCTACCTTCACGCAGACCCGTTGGCAAGCGCTGGTGCGCTAACCGGGAACCTCTACTACGACATGCCAGGAACGCCAGCAGCAAGCCCTGCGACTGGAACAATCACCGTGAAGTACTTCTGAGCGACAGACATTGACCGCACTTTCCGTAACCGTCTCCGGCCAGCCGTTCGACATGATTGGCTACGTCGCCGAACAGTCGATATCCGGGCTGTTCTTCAAATCCGCATATGACGCTTTCAACTTCGAGAATAACGTGCTAACGAAAATCACCGATACAGACTATCCGGGGTGGAGCACGGTCACGCCGAGCAGCATCACGCGATCAGGATCAATAGCGACCGTTACCCTGTCGGCTCCGGTTAACTGGCAGTCTGGCTCTACCGTGACAATATCCGGGGCTGCGCAGACGGAATACAACGGAGATTTCACGATCACCGTTACCGACTCTACGCATTTCACGTACGAGGTAACAGGCACGCCAACAACCCCGGCAACAGGCACGATCACAGCAACAGGCGGGCGAACAACCGTCCCTGGCGTAGAATATCTTGATGGTTACTTTTTTGTGATGGACGCGAACGCAGTTATCTACAACTCAGGGCTGAACGACCCTACCTCATGGGGCGCGTTGGACTTCATCACGGCGGCGATCGAGCCTGGCGGCGGTGTGGCGCTGGCGAAGTCTCAGAACTACCTGATTGCGTTCAAAGAGTGGAGTTCCGAATTTTTCTACGACGTAGGAAATCCGACCGGAAGCCCGTTGTCTCCGGTGTTGTCCGCTTTTACCTTGACGGGCTGCGCTGTTGGCGAGTCAGTCGCCGAGCTTGATGAAACGGTCTATTGGGTGTCTAAGGCGAGGCAAAAGGGGCGCGCGGTACACAAGATGGTTGGACTCCAACAGCAACTTGTCAGTACTCCGGACATTGATCGGATTCTGGCCACCTCCGACCTGTCGAGCGTCTACTCATACGGCGTCAAGTTGTCCGGGCACTCGTTCTACATCCTGGGCTTGCGCGACATCGACGTGACGCTAGCGTATGACGCAACATCTGGAACGTGGGCGCAGTGGTCAAGCCTGACGGCGCAGACCCCGAAATCGTGCACGCTCACGCAGGCTGGGGGGGTGGTAACGGCGGCATGCACGGAACACGGCTACGCAGACGGAGCGGCGGTCACAATCTCCGGGGCAACGCCGAGCGCTTACAACGGTCTGAAGCAGATTCGTGCTACTTCTGACGACGCATTCACGTTCGGCGTTGCCAGTGGCACCGCAAGCCCTGCGACGGGCACTATTGAGGCAACCGGGTATGATGAGGGCTATTTCCGGTATTCGCACTACGTAGCGGCGGCCGGCCGGGATCTTGTGCTGCACGAGACGACCGGGGCGCTTGTGGAAATTACCCCGGACGCCTACACCGACGACGGGGCGCCGATCGCGCTCAAGATTAGGACAGGAAAACTCGACAGCGGCAACGAGGATTACAAAAGCATTGGACAGATTCGCGTCATCGGAGAAAAGCAGGGCGGCCAAGCGATGCTGCGCTGGTCTGACGATGACTATGCTACCGACTCGCAGTGCCGCCCGGTCGATCTGTCGTCGAGCCAGGCGCGCATACGGCGCTGCGGCGCGTTCCGGCGCCGAAGCTTTGAAGTGCTGCACATTGCTGATTTGTCGGTGCAGCTAGAATCGCTCGAAATCGATTGAAGGAACGAAACATGCAAGAAAGTCTTTGGCAAGGAAATGCGCTCGACGCGCAGGCGCAATCTGCCGGCTATCGGGCGCTTGGAAATGGAAACTACAAGCGCCAGTCGCGATGGTGGGAGGCGCCGATCAGTGGGCAGGATTTGCAAGGCAAGCTCGATGCGCAAGGGTTCGCGAAGCAACAATCCAACCCGGCAAACCTGATTGGCAGCACCGACTACCTAGCGCAAATTCAGCAGTACCTGAACCCGCAGTCGATCGCGGCGGGCGGCGCGGCAAGCGGGACGCAAACGGCGAATCCTTACGAGCAGCGCTTGCAGCAGTTGGTCAATGACCCGAATTCGATCAGTGACAGCAACGCCTACAAGTTCCGGTTTAACCAGGGACAGCAGGCGCTTGAGCGCGGTGCGGCGGCCAAGGGCATGCTTGGCAGTGGCAACACGCTGGCGGCTCTTGCGCAGTACGGACAGGGTATGGCCTCGGATGAGTACGGGAACGAGGTTAGTCGCCTGGGCGCGCTATCCGGGCAGCGCGACTCGTACAATTTGGGGCTCAAGGGCCTAGCAAACAGCGAGTACGGAATGCGCGCAGGCGTCGATAAGAACCGAGGAGCGCTGGCGCTGTCGGCGCTTTCGACTGCCAATGACCAGCGCCTGCGGGCAAATCAACTCGCATCCAACACAGCAACGTCAACCGGGCTCGTGCGCCCGAATATCTGGTAAGGGGCTGAGAATGTACGGTCAGGAACCAATGGACAGAATCGGGCGGCTGATGAGCTTGCGCGACCTCGTAGCGGCCGGCCAGATGGCGCCAGACGACGAGACGCTGCCGGTGAATACGCTGCGCAACAATTCGACGGGCGCGGAGTATCAATTCGCATCTGGTCCGCAGGGCGCCCAAGTCCCGCAGCTTGACTACTCGCAGCCGATCGAGATCTTCGGCCAGGGCAAAGGCTACGCGATCAAGGGTCAGCCACTGTCGGCAATGATCAACGGCCGGCGCGTGGATTACGGCGTCGATGGCGACGCAAGCATGAAAGCCACTCAGGCGGCGCAAGACCGGACAATGAAGCTCGCCGAGCAGATGCAGGGGCTTGACGCTGGCGCGCTAGACATCGCAAAAAAGCGCATGGAAAATTCAGCGATGCAATCGACTGGCGGAGCAAAGCCGCTTACCGAGTCGCAAGGAAAGGCGGCAGGGTTCGGCGTGAGAGCAAACGATGCTGACTCAATCATCCGGGACGTTGGCGGCGGAGGCGATGTGCAGCCAGGACTTATCAAGCGGGCTGCAGAAGCTGTGCCGTTTATGGGTGACGCGCTCGGCACGCTGACTAACTGGACGCAAAGCGAGCCCCAGCAGAAGATCGAGCAGGCGCAGCGAAATTTCATTAACGCAGTGCTGCGCAAAGAGTCTGGGGCGGTGATTAGTCCTGAGGAATTCGACAATGCGAGAAAGCAGTATTTCCCACAACCAGGCGACGAGCCAGGGACCATTGCTCAGAAGCAGGCAAACCGGCAGGCGACAATTGCCGCGCTGAAAACAGAAGGAGCGCAGGGGTACGAACAGGCTCGGGCAGAATTCGAGGCCAGAAAGGCGGCTATTGCCGGCGGCAAGAAACAACAGGAAGGCGCCGGAAACAACACGGTGGCGATGCCTGATGGACGGGTGATGACCTTCCCGAGCGCTGCGCACGCGGACGGGTTTCGGAGGGCGGTAGGACTATGAGCGGATACGAGGAAGCGGCAAAGCAGTTCGGCGGGCAGATGGCCGATCCTTCCGCGCCAACTGCGCCTGGCTACATCGGGATTGCTGCAAAGTTTGGGGGCAAGGTTGACACTGCGAAGCAAGTTGCGACGAACGCATACCAGGGCGCATCTGACTGGTTCGCCGAAACATTCGGCCCAAACGGAAATCTTCGCGGGTCGGCTATCGGCGGCGTCATGCAGGGCATGGCCGATCCTGTGGCCGGCGCGGCTCAGTTCGCGGCAAACCTGCCTGGCGTACGATCGCTGGCCGGCGAAAGCGTGAATTCTGGGATCCTGGCTAAAGAATCCGAATACGAAGCTGCTCGCGCCCGCGCAGGCAGAGTCGGGTTCGACGCAGCCAGGTTATCCGGCAACATCGCAGCTCCGAGCAATGTCGCCCTTGCTTCCCGCATCCCAGCAGCAGCAGGATTCATTGGTCGGGCTGGGTCCGGCGCGGCGGCTGGGGCGATAGGCGCGGCAATGACGCCAGAAACTGACACTGACACCTATTGGGGAAAGACCGCGCAGAAAGCGGCTGTTGGCGGCGCTGCGGGGGCTGTTCTGGCGCCTGTTGCTGGCGCGGTAGGGGATAGGATAGGGCGCATGTTTGGAGGCTCTGGCGCGCCTCCATCGGGAGGTCTGCAGCCAATCCCCGGCGCGCCAGGAACGCATGCGGCAGATGCCGTTATTGCTCGCGCAGCAGCGGAGGCTGGCCAGTCGATTGACGACATCCCGCAGTCCGTCCTGTACCAGCTACGCGCGCAGGCTCAGCATGCTCTGTCGCAGAATCAAACGCTCGACACTGCGGCGGCGCTACGCAAGGCTGACTTTGAGGCCATCGGACAGCAACCGCTGCTAGGTCAAATCACCAGAGATCCTATGCAGTTCGCTCGCGAGAAAAACTTGCGAGGAATTGCTGGTGCAGGCGAGCCGATCGCCGCGCGATTGTCTGGACAGACTGAGGGATTGAGCCGCACGCTTAGCGGGTTCGCGCAAGGCGCTGATGAGGCGTTCGCTGGAGGGCAGAAGATTGCCAGAGGCCTGGTGTCGATTGATGCGCGCGCTCGTGGGGTGGTCGATGATGCCTACAACGCAGCACGAGACTCAGCAGGCCGATACGTCGACCTCGATAACGTGGGGTTCGTGAAAGCAGCGAATGATGCTCTCGACGAGGGGATGCTCGGACACTACCTCCCGGCGCAGGTGCGCAACATGCTCAACGATGTGTCGACGGGGAAAATCCCGTTGAACGTAAATACGGCCGTTCAGATGGACTCTGTTCTGTCGGCGGCGCAGCGCGGCGCATTGCCGGCAGAGCGCAAAGCCCTGGGCGCAGTTCGTGACGCGCTCAATAGCGCGAGCCCTGCAAACAACACCGGCGCCGACGCGCTGGCAGCGTTCCAAGGCGCTCGCAAGCTGGCCGCTGAGCGCTTCAAACTGCACGACGCCATTCCGGCATTGAAGGCTGCTGCCGACGGCGACGTTCCGGCCGATGATTTCGTTCGAAAGTTCGTCATCAACGGCGACGCGCTCGAATTACGCGGCATGGCTAAGCTGCTCAAAGAGCATGCGCCAGAATCCTATCAGCAGGCCCGAGCGCAGATCGGAGCAGAGCTGCGCCGCTCCGGGTTCGGAGAGAACGTCGCGGGCGACAAGCCGTTTTCGCAGGAGCGCTTTAACGCCAAGCTGCGGCAGATGGGAACGGCCAAGTTGCAGGCGTTTTTTACGCCAGAGGAAATAGCAACGATGCGCACGGTCGGGAGGGTTGGGTCATACATGGAAAGCCCGCCAGCCGGTTCGGCCGTGAACTTCAGCAACTCCGCGTCTGCAGTAGCAAACGTCGCCCAAGCAGCCGCGCCTGGCGTCCTCGGGAAAATCGTTGGCGGAGCAAGGTGGGCGGCGCGGGCCGCCGGAAACAATGCCGCTGTCGGAAAGGCTATGCGCGCAGACGTGCCGAGAACATCCAGCGGACATCCGCCCGGGTCGCGGCGCCTGAACGAGCTATTGATTCTCGGAAGCGCGGGCGCTGGTGCTGGATCTGGGCGTCAGTAACCGGCTTTCTTCCCGATCCGATCCTTGCGCTTCTGCTCCTGATACCATCGAGAATCTGATTCAAGCGAGTTTCCGGTAAGGATGCGATAGGCAGCATGGATGACGACGACCAACGCGAATGCTATCGCTATCCGAATGAATACATGCTCCCAGTTCACTCAACGCCTCAAGAGGTAAAAAGTTGACCGTCATTGTATCCCCCCCCGTCCCGAAAACTGATCAGCGGTTTGACGACTGGATGATCCTGTTCTGGAAGCGATCGTTTGAGGCCATCGCGGCCGGAGGGGGGGGAGGGTTGGGGGTGCCTGAGTTCTCCGACAACGCATCGGCCATTGCAGGCGGACTTGCCGTTGGCTACGTATACCGCACAGGCGGAGACTTGAAGATCGTCATCTAGGGGGGAGACGATGACCGGCGAACAAGAAGAAAGGCATCTACACCTTGTGGAAAGGGTGGGCGCACTGTCCAGAGACGTTGACCGCTTCCGGGCGGAACTGGAAAAGGTCGCTGATCGAGCAGCGCAGGCAGACAGACGGCTGGCTGACGAAATGGCGGATGCGCTTATAAAGGTCCACGAAAAGCTTGACCACACAATGGCGATGCAAACATCACGGCACGCCGATCAAGCGGCTCAAATACAACGTATACAGGCGTCTATTGATGGGCTTTCGTTTGACCTGAAGGAGCCTATGGAGGTTTGGCGCACAACGAAATACGGGGCAAAGGCTATCAGTTTGCTGATGCTGTTTGTCCGATGGATTGTCCCAATCGGGGCCGCAGCGCTTATCGGGTACAACGCATGGCAGGCGAAGATTCTCACGGAAATACGCGCAGAAATACCTCAGTCGTCAGTAAGCACAGCGAAACCTGTAGAGAAATGAAGCCGCTTATTCTCGGAGTACTCCTCGGCCTACTGCTGGCCCTTCTGGTGACGATTGCGTCAGCGTCTGAGCCTCCGTCCGGCTTGAATGCTGGCGCGTGGGCAGCCTATCAGGCGTCGTCGTCATCGTCGGCAGGGGCTGCTGTGAAAACAGCGCAGACGGCCGCGCAGCAAGTTGCCGTTACGATAAATCAGCCGGCATCGGCGGCTGCAAGCGGCAGCAAAACATCGACGCTGCGCACCGTACCAGACTCATATGCGCCAACGGTTGGCGCAACTGCGCCTTGCCGGATTGCGGTATCGGCGGGCATTGCGGTGATCGGGATCGGGGTGTCTGGCGGCGGAAGTGTCGAGGATGATCCGTGCAACCTGCGCGAAACTGCCAGGCTGCTTGACGGGATCGGGCAGAGGGAAGCTGCGGCGCGGGTTATGTGCGGAGATCCGCGAGCCGCTCGCGCTCTCGGGAGCACAGTTTGTCCTCAAGCATCAGTCCCGCCATCTCGCGACGCTCCGGCCACCACAGAAACTCGTAGCATCTGCGATCAGGCGTACCGCTACGAAGATCCGGTGTTGGCGGCTCGGAACGGGTGTGATGGTTGGTAGCAATTTCCTGCGCAGCTCGCGCGCCCATCGGTAGCGCGCGGCGTCTTTCATGTCTTGCGCCTGCTGTGCTTAGTCCTGTGCTTCTGCGCGGGCCGGTTGCTGAACAACCGCGTGACGGCCGTCGGTCGTTACGATAAAGTCGCCAGGGCAAACTATCTGCCCGTTTCCTCCATCGTCAAGCCATCCGTGCTCGTGCATGGTTACGCCGCACAGGCGGCAATCGACAAGCCCGTCGATGTCCGGGTGTCGAAAGTAGCGGACAATGGCGCCCTCCCATCCATTGGTTTTGCACAGCGCAGCGCTGAATGTGACCAGCTCGACATTTTCAAACCCCACGCGATCCTCTGCGTAGTCCAGCGGGTGGTCGCCGTTCTTGAACCATTGCACGGTCGTTGTTGATTCTGCTTTGCTCATGCCGTTTCCTTTGTGGTTGGCGCGGCAGGCACCAGCCATGCGTACCTGTCCCCGGCAAACGGCTGATCTAGCGTAAAGCCGTTCGCCAGGATGTCGCACACAATCACCCTCTCAGGGTCGCGCATGCTGCTTTGCCATTCCTGTAGCGCTTCGCATCGGCGGCGGTAGAAGCTTCCCGAGCGCTCAAGGCGCGCCATCGCATCCGCCACCGTCTCGCCTTCCTTCAGGTACGGGCGGCAATCGTCAATCTTTTCGCAGAGGTGGACGTTCTGCGTACAAGAATGCTCATAAGACGTGCGCCAGCGCAGAATATCGCTATCGCAGCGAGCTAACTCTTCTGACTTCTCGCGCAGCTCCTGCTCAAGCCTGTGAATTTCCGCAGCGCACTCGCCGTGAATGTCGCCGTCTGGCTGTTCGTCAAAGCTCATATCTCAATCCTCAGTTGTTGTTGGCGCGGCAGGCAGCGGCATCCAGTGTGTCGGCTCGGTTGCCGGCGAGTCGCAGTCGAAGCTGTAGAACCACTCTCCGCGCTCTCCTGCCTCGCACACTTCAATATGCTCCCCCCCTTTGCTCCATGTGTTATCCCATGTGGCAAGAACCCGCACTCCATGCGCCGGCGCAGTAGCGATAGGCCGCCATTCGTCCGCCGCAGAAAGCCGCGCCAACGCATCCGCTGCCGTCTCGCCTTCCTTCAGGTACGGGCGGCAGGCGTCGAGCTGGTCTTGCCGTGCGCTTTGGCCTGCGCAAAATGCCCGCTCTGCAATCTCTCGCTTGCTCATGTATGGCACCTTTGAAAGCATGACCCACCACTTTTCAAAGGTGCTCAACTCATGCGGTTCAGACTCCGCAGCGCACTCGCCGTGAATGTCGCCGTCTGGCTGTTCGTCAAAGCTCATTCTTGCTCTCCGGTATGTGGTGGCCGCAAGTGCTCCTGTACCCGGCTGGCGTCGGCGTTCCGCACGAGGCGTGATTCCAGCATCCTGGCTCGTCGCACACAGGGATGATCGTGCCGCATTGACGGCACTTCGGGCAGCCGTCTATATGATTGTGCTCATTTGGCATAAATGGGTGCGGAGCCGTCAGCAATTCGTCTGTCGTTCCTTGCCATCCGCACCGGTGCGTGTCGCACTTAACTTTGCCGATCATTTCTCGACCCTTCTCCTGTTTGAAAATGTACGATTCCCGCGACACCACGCGCACGATCCGTGATGCTCGCAGCCGGAGCTTGTATGCTGCGGTGTTCCGTCGCGTACCATGCCGTCTTTGTGCATGTGGTCTTCGAGAGCTTCGCCAAGGCGCATTTGATGGCGCTTACGGCGCCTTGTGTTGCTCATATCTCAATCCTCCATGCATGCTCCTGATTTTCTCAACAAGCGACGGGTGCGCTACAAGCATCCTTCTTAGCCGATCCACGGAAAACGGCAGGAGCAACATCGACGTGTCGATCATGAACGCAGCCGGCTTTTTCACCATGCCAAATCGTTTGTTCCACTTCTTTTGAATCCTGGCGTGGTATCTGTTGGTCTGGTTGCGCCGTCGCTTGTGCGCCCTGGCCGGCTTCGTTTGGCAGGCGTTAATCGACTCCCGCACTTCAATACCGCCAAGCGGCCCGGAAATGTTGCATGGCGCATAGTTGCTCCGGTCTTTGCCGAAAAGCTCGCTCAGCTTCTCAACGCCGAGATGAATGTCCGCCATAGTGAGGGTGGGCGCGTTACTCGATGTTGTTGCTGTTGCCGGGCTAAAAATCATTTCTCAATCCTCCGTTGTTGGTGGGGAGGCCGGCGCTGATCACAGGATTGCTGCGCGTTAGCTCCGTTGGTCATTGCGCCTGCTCGACGCTCTTTTTCGCGATACTCGGACCACGATCCATAATTTCCCGCTCGATGTTCGCAGCCGTAAGCCGCGCCATCTTCGCCGACTTGCAGTCAAGCGACTTGCCATGCTCCGGAAATACGTCTGTCGGGTATCGCGCGGCGGCTTCCTGGCAGATTGCTACGCACGCCATGCGCTCTCTTCTTGCTGAGGCAATCCATGCTTGCTCGACTGCGCAGCGGAGGGATACATTGCCTCCTCCGGTCGCTTCCCACCATGCAAAGAAGCGCGTTACGTCGTCATCAGGGAACATCGATCACCCCTCAAAAAGCTTGGCGGACGCTTCCGCCCTGACCGCCTCAAGGGTGATCTTGACGCCAGACCACCCCTCACAATCTTTGCGATGCACCGGGAAGAAAAACGTAACCGGACCTCCAAGGCTGATCGGCGCAAGGCCGGATTTGAGCATAGATTCTGCCACCAACTGAACGCCGAACGGGTTTAGCCCGACCGCGTGCAGTTCGTTCATGATTGTCATTCCATTCTCCTAAAGTTGGGGCGGATCATGGCCGTCATTCTGCATTGCGGACAAGTCGCCAACAATCCGCCCATCTTGCCACTCGCCTATATTTGCGCCCATGAAAAAAACGTCCGCAGGGATTGGTTCCTTCGCGAGCGCTTTTTTGCCACTCCGGCGTTGTCGCGCACCTGGCCGGCGGTGAGCCCTGCAGATTCTGCAAGCTCCGCTGTTGTCAGGCCACAATCTGCGTTGGCCAGCGCGCGTAGAATCTTCGCGCGGGCGCCGTTTTGTTGGGTTTTTTGTTCCATTGTTCGTCCTTGTTTTCTGTGGTCAGAAAGGGATGTCGTCGTCCATGTCATCGAACGTCGGCTTTTTCTTTGCTGCCGCGCTCTGAGCCTGAGCCTTCTGCCGTTCAGCTTGTGGCGCCTGCCGCTGCTCGCCATCGCCTTTGCCGCCGAGCATCTTCATTTCGCTACCGATGATCTCGGTCGTGTAGCGGTCGCTGCCGTCCTTGTCCTGCCATTTGCGGGTCTTCAGGCTGCCTTCGACATAGACCGATGATCCCTTGGTCAGATACTGGCCGGCGATTTCAGCGAGGCGTCGGAAGAACACGACGCGATGCCACTCGGTCGCCTCTTTCTTCTCCCCCGTTCCTTTGTCCTTCCATTGCTCGCTTGTTGCGATCTTGATATTGCACACGGCGTCGCCGTTGGGCAGAAAACGCTGATCAGGATCGGCGCCAAGATTGCCGACCAAAATAACCCGGTTGACTGATGCCATTTTTCTTTTTCCTTGTTGTGTGAGGTTAGGCGGCCTTGATCTTTCCGGCGGTTGTCGCCCGCCCGTTCTCGATCCAGACCGCCTCAATGTTGTCTGGCAGATTCGCCGGCAGTGCCTTCAGCGTCGCGAAAAGCAGCGCGGTTGCGATCTGCCCTGATGAGGCCAATTCGTCCAGCCAGAACAGCAAGTCCTCGCGACCCTCAATGTCGAGCATGTCGACGCGGTCGAGAACGAGCAGCTTTTCGCCGGACAGATGCGCGATCGTCTCGGCGATCATGGCGTCGACGCGCCACCGCTCGGACTCTGAGAGGAGGGCATACGCGCGGCCGTCTGCGGTGATGTCCATGTCTGACGTGATAGCGACATTCATCCAACCGGTCGAGAACGCGGAATCGACCAGCCGGCCATTCGCCGGACCAAGCGCCTCTCCGAGCATTTGGCCAGGGATCCCGTCCGGCGCGAGGGCAGCGGCGATCGTTTCCCATTGCTGCACGTCGCCGTGGTGCTTCGCGGCGTCGGC
>Ga0075154_10002831_pt1 | contig 11203 bp, 18 predicted proteins | sample JI71714BDNA_FD_70965 | JGI IMG/M metagenome (GOLD analysis project Ga0075154, IMG submission 70965) | Wastewater effluent complex algal communities from Wisconsin, to seasonally profile nutrient transformation and Carbon sequestration -... | ecosystem: Engineered > WWTP > Effluent > Algae... | reverse complement strand
CTTCTACTTGAAGATTCCCGCTATTATTGGCGGTTTCCATAACTGGGGTGGATCCAGCTTGAAATCCCTGAATATTGAAAACCGTTCCTGTTAAGGCTGCTCCACTATCTGGCACCAAGGTAACACTTCCACCACCGCCACCGGCTCCAGATTTATCGAGATTATTCGTGAATGGATTGTAAGAAAATGCCGCGCCCATCTCCCCTCATATAAAATTAGAAATTTCAATATTTGAGATGGGTAATGGAGAAGTTTGATGGCTATGATTACATTGAGAACAATGGTTTAAAATTTATAAGCAGGCTATAGTACACCTGAATAAGACTTTACTTTGCCAGAAATCTCCTTTCTTTTACACAACATTTTTCGATAGACACGCGGTAGAGTTCATTTGTTAATTTTTTCCTAGCAAACATCGATTTTTCCTGATAAAATCCCTCTTAAAAAAGGGAAGTTTAGTGGGTAATGCCATGAATGATTATGCAATAAAAACAGAGCGATTGATTCTACGTCCATGGCGTGATGAAGACTTCGACTCGTTTGCTCAACTAAATGCTGATCCTCGCGTCATGGAATTTTTCCCTGGAGTATTGACTCAAGAAGAGAGCGATCAGTTTGCCAAACGCATTTGTATAGCGATGAAGCAGCAAGGCTGGGGATTGTGGGCTGTTTCCATTCCTGATGTTGCTGACTTTATCGGTTATATTGGCTTAGCCCCTGTAAACTTTGTCGCTGATTTCACACCTGCTGTTGAAGTGGGTTGGAGGTTAGCCTATGACTTTTGGAATAAAGGATATGCAACCGAAGGCGCTCGAGCTGCTATAAAATACGGATTTGAAACTCTACATTTGAATGAGATCGTTTCTTTCACTGCTATAAATAATATACGCTCAAGGCGTGTGATGGAAAAAATCGGGATGTATCATGATGAGAAGAGCGATTTTGATCACCCAAAACTACCCGAAGGGCATGCATTAAGAAGACACGTTCTTTATCGAATTAAGACTGGTCTTTTTACCCAAATTTGGGAATTGCCTCCGGAAAATTTCCAACCACGTGTAGAAGTTGCAGCTTGTTATGTAGAGATCGGTGACAGGATCCTTTTGATGGAACGAGCTTCAAATTCTGCAGAAGGAAAAACATGGGGTGTTTCTGCCGGAAAAATCGAAGCAGGGGAGACACCTCATCAAGCGGCTATTCGTGAATTGATTGAAGAAACCGGTATTAAAGTATCTTCCTCACAGGTTGAGGAAATTGGCAAGCTCTATGTCCAGAAACCAAGGGGCGATTATATTTATCACATGTTTCAAGTGCATATACATGAGATGCCTAAAGTGATTTTATCACCTGAACACACCCAATATTTATGGGCAAATGCTGAAGATATTGAAGACTTGCACTTAATCGGCGGTGGAAGAGAAGCATTAAACTATTATGCACGCATGAAAAAATAGTATGATCACACAAAAAGAATTTTATTTCATACGCCATGGCCAAACTGACGGAAATGCTGCCGCAGTCAAGCAAGATCACGGAGACATCTCATTAAACTCTATGGGTCGTGAACAGGCGCGGATGATTGAGCCTATTGTTGCCTCTCTCCCGGTCAAAACGATCTGCTATAGTCCATTAAAAAGAGCCAAAGAAACACGTGAAATTGCATGCTCCAGCCTCATTGCTACCCATGCAGAAGTCACAAACTTAAGCGAATGCAATACGCAAATTTGGCAGGAGATGACTACACTGGGCAAACAAGCTAAATCTACTCTAAATGAACCTGTATATAGTTTTATGCAGCGCGTTTTGAAAGGGATTAATGAAGCCCTTGCGTGTCATGGGCCAGTTCTTATAGTCGCACATGGAGGTGTTCACTGGGCGGCCTGCTGTTTAATGGAAATTGATCACCATGATTGGATGATCGACAACTACATTGTGACTCATTTCTCAATTAAAGAAGATGGTCGTTGGACTGCAAGGAAATTAAATGAATAAGGATCCCACATGTCTAACATTACACCGATAACATTTGAAAAGGCCTCTCTTAGGCATAAAGAAAGTGTATTTGAATGGTTAGAGACGCCACACGTCAAGGAATTTTGGGATAATAGCCAAAACCATAAGGACGATATCGTCATTTTCATGAATGGAAGGAAAGAGCCTTCTCCCTACTTTGATGGAATATTCGACTACTGGATTGGACTCATTGATAATGACCCTTATTGCCTTGTCATGACTTCAGAAATCTTGCCTACACAGACCGATCTTTCAGACTTGTGGAGAAGCAACCTATCCAAAAAAGGAAAAACTTTTAGCATCGATTTCATGATCGGCAATCAAAACTATTTTGGCAAAGGACTTGCAGCACCTACTCTAGAAGCTTTTACAGTCTTTATCAAGGACAAGTTTTATCCTTCTGTCGATACTTTTTTTATAGACCCTGAAGAATCGAATGCAAGAGCTAAACACGTGTATGAAAAATCTGGATTTCATTATGTGGCCGATTTTCATCGCGATTGTAATGGAGAAAAGGACGTCAGGCACTTTTTAATGGTAAAAAAACTGAATGGTGACACCTTAATGCCTCTTGAGTATGTCGTTGAATTTGTTATCCAGATGAAGAAATTGAATGTAAAAGTTTGGATTGATGGTGGATGGGGTGTCGATGCTCTTCTTGGTAAGCAGTCTCGCCCTCACGGCGATTTAGATATTGCCATTCAACTAAAAGATGCACAAAAGGCCAAAGAGTTATTAGAAAGACAAGGATATAAGGAAATCAGGAGAGATAACGAATGGAATTTTGTTTTGGGTGACTCCAAAGGACACGAAATTGATTTTCATGTTTTCGTTTTTGATAGCCAAGGGAATATCATTGAAGGCATTAAGTATCCAGATGAATCTCTTACAGGAACAGGCACAATTGGTGGAAACGTTGTGGATTGTATCGAACCTCAGCATATGGTCCAATTTCACACAGGATATCAACTCCACGAGACTGATTTTCAAGATGTGTCCGCCTTATGCAAAACGTTTCGCTTAAATTATCCGGAAGGATACATCAATTTCAAAATAGTCGTTTATGGAAGCGACGAATACAAAAAATCAGTTGAATTACGAGAAGAAATTCTCAGAAAGCCACTTGGTTTGACCTTTTTGCCAGAAGAATTGGAAATGGAAAAAGACCATGTCCATATCTCCGGATTCATTGGAGGGAAAATCTGTGCTACGGCAGTACTTGTCCCTGAGGGAAGCGTATGCAAAATGCAGCGGGTTGCCGTAAAAGATGAACTTCAAAATCAAGGAGTAGGAACTGCCTTGATGAAACACTGTGAAGGGTATGCAAGGGAACAACAGTTCAGGGCCATCTATTGCCATGCGAGAGATACAGTAATCCCCTTTTACCTAAAAAATGGCTATCAGATCGAAGGAGACTTGTTCGATGAAGATGGAATTCCCCATCAAAAAATGAAAAAAATATTGGACTGAATAGGTCAAAACAATAGGAACATATGTATGTCAATTATTTTAAAAATTTTAATTCTTGGCGGAACTAGTTTCCTTGGTCCTCATCTAATTCAAGAATTACAACAGCATGGTCATGAAGTCACGATATTCACAAGGGGAAATCAAAATTCTAAATTTTCAAATATTGAAGCGCTGTACGGAGATAGAGACGGAAATCTTGAGGCTTTGGAAAATCGATGTTGGGATGCAATTATTGATACCTCAGGTCATATTCCAAGGTTGGTGAGAGATTCGTCTAAACTTCTTAAGAACTCCACAAAACATTATACATTTATTTCTACTATTGGAGTGTATAAGGATTTTGATACACAGAAAATTGATGAAAAATATCCTGTGGCTAAATTGGAGGATGAAAACAGCGAAGAAATCACAGAAAAAAATTATGGAGCTTTAAAAGCTTCTTGTGAAAACATTATTCAATCTCACTTTCCTGATCGTTGTTTAATAATACGTCCTGGTTTAATTGTTGGTCCTCTCGATCCGACTAATCGATTCTCTTACTGGCCTAAACGTATAAAAAGAGGTGGAGAAATTCTATCCCCTGGTTCCCCAACGCAACTTTTACAATTTATTGATGTGCGAGATCTAGCTAAATGGATTGTCACTATGATCGAAAAACAGGCAATAGGTGTGTATAATGCCACAGGGCCAGCAAATCCAATGAGTTTCGTCGAACTGTTGCAAGAATGTCAAAGTATCAGTAATTGCGAGTCTACTTTTACTTGGGTTAGCGAGGATTTTTTAATTGAACAGCAAATACAAGACTGGGTGGAATTGCCTTTATGGCTTTCGTACAAACGCAACATGCCCGGTTTTCTCAATGTAAGCATTGAAAAATCGATACAAGCTGGACTAACTTTACGCCCTGTTTCAGAAACTATTAAAGCTATATTAGATCAGGATGAGGATGGAAATGATAAAAATCAAATCGGAATAAATCCTGAAAAAGAAAGAATCATTTTAAATCAATGGAATGAAATATCTAAAAAATAGTGTGATAAATAATGATATATAAAATTGCAATTATCAGTATTTCAATTTTAGCGATTTTTTCCTGGGCAATTGCTAGACCACATAGAGTTTGTGGAGATTGTATGGAACCGGCAATTGCCGATGGCCATCTGTACTTTTCGAATCAACTTGCACCATATCTCAGGGAATATAGGATTGGCGATATCATCACATTCACGCATGAAGATCGTCTCTGGATTTCTAGAGTTGTAGCTTTAGAAAACGACACCATTGAGATCAAAGAAAATGAAATTCTAGTTAATGACGCTATCATGAACAATGGCATTTCTAGAAACTGGGACCGCTGGGATTATGGCACATACGCCATAAAAACAACTTTCACAGTTCCAGCTAATCATGTCTACGTCTTATCTGATAATCTCTCTGCACATCATGATGACAGCAGAGTTTTTGGCCCCATCAATAAATCAAAAATTGCTGGATTGATTTGGTAAATTGCATAAAAAAATGTTTAGGTTAACAATCAAATGATTCCAATTGCCTTCAAGACGCTAAATATTAATCATTTAAATCTTCTTCATAAATGGATGCAAGAGCCTCATGTGTTACAATGGTGGGGAGAGGGAAGATCATGGTCACTGGATGACATTCAGAAAAAATATATCCCTTATACGAATGGCTATAAGATACAGCAAGGAGCCAAAAAACCCATCCACCCATTTATTATCGAATTTGAAAAACGTCCCATTGGATACATCCAATTTTATCGTGCAGCTGACTTCCCAAGAGATGAATTTGACGTCGAAAATGTTTGGCAAGAGGATGGAAAGACCCTTGCTGCAATTGATTTTTACGTCGGCGAACCAGATTGTATAGGCATGGGTATTGGACCACAAGCACTACGATCATTTTTGAAAGATCATGTTTTCAAACGTTTTGATGCCTGCTTGGTCGATCCAGAAAAAAATAATAAAGCGGCAATCAAGGCTTATGCAAAGGCAGGATTTTCTACTCTCCAAGATCTGGATTCTAGCATCATCATGATTGCCCATAAGAAAGAAACCAGAAATCCAATCATCATTTTCGGCAGCTCAAGAAGTGATGAAGACACATTACAAGCCATTAAAAATGTAATACAAGACCAACCCATCCCAATCGTCGATCTCAGGAATCTAAGCATTGCTTGTTATGATTACAACTATGAAAATGCCAAGGATGATTTCATCCCGTTAGCAGAAAAAATGGTGAGGCATAATCCAATCATTTTAGCGACGCCTGTCTATTGGTATACCATGAGTGCGACCATGAAAACATTCATCGACCGCTGGAGCGATTTGCTCGATATCAGAAAAGATATTGGTCGTCGATTAACGAATAAAGAGCTATACGTCATCACTTCTTACGGCACAGATATGCCAAGAGGCTTTGAAGATGCTTTTTCTCAAACTTGCGACTATCTCGATATGCAATACAAAGGGTGTTTTTATTATTACAGCGGTGATGATGTTGAGCTAAAACAGAAAAATGATCATCTTGCAGAAGGGTTTTACAGTCAAATCTGCAGTGTTTAGAAACACAATTTAAAAAAAAATTGTGAAATGGTCATCTTTTTCTTTCACTTGCTACTGAAAGCGTCTATAATGAAGCAGCCGTATTTGCAAGGAGATTGCCATGCCTCTAATTCAAGGAAGCAGCAAAGACACTATTCATTCGAACATCAAAAAGCTGATAGGGGAAGGGTATAAGAGAAAGCAAGCTGTCGCAATCGCCTATAGCGAAGCGGAGAAATCTAATGGTAAGAAAGATCAGTTACAGGAAAAACCCTCTCGTTACAAATTCTCCTCTGCAGGGCAGAATTATGGCGAAACACAGCAGTTTCCATACTTGTGATCTTTATTCAGCGCTTTTTTCTTCCTCTGGATATACCTCGGGAACATAGTGAGCAAAATTTCTTGATTCTCTGTCACAGATGAAAACTGAAGTGACGGATGCTGAGCCGCCTGTTTCTACCTTGTCACTTTCATGATAGACGCCGTTCCACGCCTTTTCTGTCGCAATAGCTTCTGTCGGCGCTTCTACTTCCACCATAAAATACTGCGTGTATGCAAGTCCCACACGCCATTTTGGAAATTTTTTATTCATAATCCTCTAAAATTATCATGTTACATCAATATTTCCTTGAACTACTCCTGTGCAGGTCCAATCCGTGTTTGCTGTGATGCAAAGAAGTTGGATCGTATCATATTGATTACTTGAATCAAGATGTCCGCCAATACCCATTGTCGTGCTGCGGTTTCCAAAATAAATCGTCTGTCCCCCATTCTGTGCAATTTGCCAACCACCAGAACCTTTGCCAATTACCCAGACCAAATCCCCCACATTCGATACAGAAGGCAATGTCATCGTGACTAGACCCAAATTGTTTGCAATATAGCCGTTATTCACATCCATGACTTGAGAAGGACTTATCACTTCTGTGAATGGAAACTTGGAAGCAGGCGCCCATTTTACCCCTTCGACAGTTGATGAATCAGCCGTCAAAACATCATTGTCCGATCCAACGGGTAGTCTCACATCACCTGAAGCTGTTCTAACAATCAGATCTCCTTTTGTTGTAGTAGGAGAGAGGTTATTAAACGCTGTTGCAGGATCAGCCACATCCGAAAGATTATTGGAAACGGCAAGCAAGTCTGTTACTTTGAATCCGGAATCTTTGATGACTTTCCCAGTATTATCGGCGTAAGTCGCAATATCATCAGTAATGGATGAGCCAGGGCCAATCACATTCCCTGATCCACTACCACCGGTACCAGACTTATCCAAATTATTAGTAAACGGGTTATAACCAAAGATCGTCATACTTACCCTTATGAAAAGTATGTTGATCGGTTTGTCCAGCTATAGATAAATCCCGATCCATTATCGGGAATCTGAACCCGATTGATGAACCCGTTGGCGTCATAACCAAGCTTCCGGATAAACCATGTTGTGTGGTTCACGTTTTCATTGGGCGTGGCGGAAAAGCCGACATATAGAGGCTTTCCAGAGACGTCATTGTCAAGCCTTTGCTCGTAAAAATCCGTCGTTCCCAAAGTGGAAGCGAGATTATTGATTTGGTCGAAAATATTGGTGGGAATTGACATCGATCACACTCCTTTGACCACCAGCAGGAAAGTGCTTTTATCGAGGCTGACTCTTTACGTCTTCTCGATACTGCGATTTGCAGACATGGCTATCACTTTTGGAAATCTGCTCATTTTCCAACGTTTGATCGCTGGAAGCAAATGCAAAGTCCGGATGAATAATTTCGGGTAACGTGCACCCATCCAGTGATTCTTCATGTCTAACATTTGGCATAGCACGGCCTTGCGCAATGGTTGCTTTTAAAAATTCTTGTGCTGGCTAAATGAAAACGATTCTTGAGGAAGGAGGGTAAAGGAGTCGATGCGTTCTAAGAGTAATTGATTTTTAGGCGGGTTGACGGCTTAATGTTTGAGCAGTCCATCCGCGATTTTGGGATCCATACATATTCTGTGTGGGTCCATTCTTGCTATTGTAATAAGCCTTAACTTTCATTTTGATTAGGTTTGTGACCGTCTCATTTTGGCTCATTGAGTCGAGCATAAACCATTGGCACCAATGCTCTCCGGATTGATCCGTCTTTTTGAAACTAGGAGCTGCAATGAATATTCCATTGCCATCTTTTGTCTGTTGCACCTTATAGCGTAAGATGATCTGACCGAAAAATCTCAGGCTAGCAACTCCCAGGTATTTTTCTGCTGGAGTTTCATCGAAGGTTAAGAATTCAATTTGGCTGTCTTCCATACTCTTGATTTCCTTTTGTTAATCTTTGTCCTCATTCAGATTTTGTTGACCGCCGCATAGGACACTCTGAAAAAAGCACCTAAATGGCACGATGGAGATCCATCACTTTCGTCCACCACAATAAAGACTTTACCCGAATAATACAAATTATTCTGCACAAATTTTTATATATTCTTATCTTTTGATCGAGACGTCAAAAATCCTTATGGGGGAACCCCTAGACATTGTCAAGAGCAAATATCAGGGAAACGGATTTTGATTTCCTTGAGGTTCAAGATAATCGATGTCTTTGAGTGCATAATCTGGAAAATAAGAAAGAGCATTTTTATAGAGAACCGGACGTCCTGTTTCTGCAATACGTGTCGCATTGTTATCTGTCGAAAAACTATTGTCAGCAGTTCCAACCCTTACTTGCCATTTTGAGCTAATCTTGAGTAGAACAGCGAAGTTGTTCTGTGCTCCTTCCCATTGCTTGAGTGCGTATACATCTAACGGAGGCTTAGCCATGTGAAGATTCCTTTTGTCCATTTGATCAATGGAATGACACCTTGTGTTTTATCATAATCAAGATTTTTCTTCACTGTTTGTCTCCTTCCTGGATTTTTTTGGCATTGGCATATACTCCTCAACCATATCCCTGATCAACTGAGAGACAGAATAGACCTCGCCTTTCTCTCGCGACTTTTCAATGGCCTGCCGCTTTAAAAAATCGTGATATTCCTTCTCTACGCGAATGCAGACCATTGTAGGTTCTTTAAATATTCTCTTTGCCTCTTTTTTCTTGTTTCCAGGCATTTCCGATAAAGGTCTTCGATTATGAGGCCCCACCCATTTGCAGTTCTCTTTGCAATAATCCCCATCCAGACTGATCAGTTCGATTCCATCGCAATCGGGAGGCATCGGCCCCATCTCTTCGTAAAACTTGATGAAAGAATCTTTCCATTCAGAACACATCCTCACTCCACGACCACCATAACTCCTGTAGCTTTTCGCATTCTTGTTGTAGCAGAGCATTTTGATCCTGGTCCACGTCTTGTGTTCTTTTGTCCGGGTCATTTTATGGGTTGTCATCTACATTTTATCCTACATCAGCAGTTAAAAGATCATTCATTACAGGAAATTCTTTTAGAATCATGCCTCTTAAAAATTTTGGAACCGAAAGGTTTCTCTCTTCAGCGAGCTTTTTAATCATGATGAAATTTTCAAAAGGGATAGCAAAGGAAATCACTTGGCACTCATTGCCCTTCCATTTTATTGAGGAAGGCGTTTGTCTGTGATTTTTAGGATTTAGAGGATGATTTTTCTTGTGAACAACTCCATGACATGTATGACAGAGCCAATAGACGTGTAATGGACTGCCATAGTCTACGTGGTGAGCATCGAGTTTGCTGTGTTCAAGAGTGCAAAGATCGCAAGTAGCAGAGCGTTTTAACTTACCTTCTTTTAATGCAGTGGCAACAGCTCTTCGAGCTATTTCTTTTTTTCGATATTCGATGCATTCTTCATCGCTAATCATTTGCTGTGTTAACATAAAGCGGGGAATGTGCCTTTCATGGGTATTGTATTTTCATGGGTAGAGTGCGTTTTTGGAGAGGTATTCTCTGGTTTCTTTTTTCTAGGGCGTCCTTTGGCTTTTGCTAATGGCTTCACCTGTCCGCCTGTGATAAAATGGATTTTTTGAGCTGTATCTTCGTCGACAGTTTCATTCTTCTTAATTTTCCAGATTACCTGACGCGAACAACCGGCTAGCCTAGCTAGTTCATTAGTTTCCATATTATTTTTTCTTAGCCAAGTCTCAAGATCCATGTCGATCAACCTCATTCTTTATATAGATAATACGCATCGTAAGATGTTTTTGTAAATCTTTTCGTTCCAGAAAAATCTAAAAACATATAAATTGTGTCTACAAGCCTCCAAAGGCAAAAAAATTAACTTTTAATAAAGGACAATAACCACTATGATTCATAAGTAGGAGCCTGAAATGTTAGTGGAAATCAGAGAAAGACACAATGTGAATCTACCACGTGTAAATTCGCAAGGTGAAGTGAATATGCGGGTAAAAGAGGGTATGAGCGAGACAAGATTAGGGGGTCAAGTTTGGCGACCAGCCCCCCTAATGGTGGAATTTCGCAAAATGCTACTTCCAATGCCCCTGCTATTCCTTTCTGGGGTTTTTACAGGAGTTGGCATCATGCTAGCTTTAAAGTAAAAAATGACTCAAGGAAAAAAGGAAAATTATGGACAGGACAAAAATGGATAGAGAGTTTCTCGACTCGCTCGATCTCAAGAGTGCGATGGATCACATTATGGAACTGACAGAATCGGTAAAATACGATCTCGTCAAGGCAGAAAAGGACCATCAAAAGTCTGGAAAATACACCATGTCTTGTCTTTACCGCGTCCGCCAGCTCCTTGTAGATCTCGAAAAATTGGGGCTACAATTTCGCAAGCTATCAATCGCTTATGAAAAAGAGCTGGAGGAGAAGAAACGCTTAAAAAAATAAGGCGAAAGGGGATTTTGACCTCTTTCGTTTAAAATATCGATCTAAGACGAAAAAGGACAAAAATGAACACCCGTCATGAAGAAGACGCCATTCCAAATGGATACGCGCGCGTCACAGAAATTCTCAAGCCATACACTTCTTTTGAAGGCATTGACCCATCCGTTCTTGAAAAAGCGGCTGATCGTGGAACACGTGTTCACAGCTACTGCGATTTGTACACACAAAATCTTCTAATTGAAAAAGTCGACGATGACTGTCAGTCCTATGTCAATAGCTTTATCCAATGGTACGATGCCATGGTCGAAGATATTTGGCATCAAGAGTACCGACTTTTCTGCAAAAACTATCGATTCACTGGAAAGCTAGACATGATCGCCACC
>Ga0075154_10002829_pt1 | contig 11205 bp, 9 predicted proteins | sample JI71714BDNA_FD_70965 | JGI IMG/M metagenome (GOLD analysis project Ga0075154, IMG submission 70965) | Wastewater effluent complex algal communities from Wisconsin, to seasonally profile nutrient transformation and Carbon sequestration -... | ecosystem: Engineered > WWTP > Effluent > Algae... | reverse complement strand
AATTTCTTCATGTGGTACCCGCCACGTGATTTATCTCGCGCAAATCAATCCCAAATCGAAAATCGAAAATCACTTATTGCCCCCGCATTTATCTCGCGCAAGTAAATCTAAAATCTAAAATCTAAAATCTAAAATCGATTGACCGTCCGGGTCTCGCAAAAAAGCCCAGTAGCCGATCGGATATCCAGAATCTTTTGGTTCTTCAAGCAATACGCCTTCTTGACGTGCTTTGTCGCAGAGTTCGTCCATATATTCGCGGCTTTTGCAACCTACTCCCAGGTGTGCCAAGGGAGACAGAACGGGATGTACGGAGTCTGTTTGAATTAGCACAATTACAAAAGGGCGAGTGCGATCGGAGAGCCAGACCACAGCAACACCAGTTTCTGCATCGATGCGGCGGTGAACGACCTGCATTCCAGCATACTTGGAGTAGAATTCGATAGTGCGATCGACATCAGAAACGGGCAGTGCGATGTGTGTGAGACCGATATCACTCATATGTTATGTTGCTCCCGTCATATTAGGTTTAAAATCAAGAATTGCCACTTCCAATATCATAATTTTAATGAGATGCTCGCCACTTTGCCGCTTTCATATCGATTTGTTTTTTGAAAAAATCTAGTTTTCTTGACATGGTTGATAATTATTGGCTCCTGTTGTCATTATCTAAGGTGAATCCCGCCTAAATTTTTTCTCAATAGCAGCATTTTCTATCTGGTTCCGAAATATATCGAGCATTCCTATAATGTGTCTGTCTAGCTCTAGATAGGCATCCCTATTAAACACCGAATACTCACCGTGGGCAATTTCGTTCCTTGTCTTTACAAGCTTGATATCAATTATTGGCAATTTAGTAGAGTATATTGAAAAGTCAATTCCGAGATTATAAGTTATTTCTTTTAAAATGTCATAAGATAAATTCGATCCAGTAGATATTACATTTTTAGGTAGAATAGCTCTCTGATTTAATTCGGAAAGAAAGAACTCACAAACAGGTATATACAATGATGCCTTATGTGTCTCCTTAGCCTCTTTAAGTTTTTCTTTCATAGCCAAAGCTAAAAAATTACTAGAAAGCTGCTGATACGTAAGCTTTTTTGAGATAACATATTCTAGATAAGAGTTGGCTGCTAACTTGACAAAACCTTCCCAATGGGAATAGAGAATACATACTCCACTCCGAACTAATACTTTATGTCTTTGGTCAGAAACATTTTTCGCTTCTATCAAAGATTTCATTTCTGACAGTTCCATCTTTCGCCAAGCAAGATCCGTTGCCAATCTATCGCTTAATTCTGCCTCTGTTCGGATGCTCATGAAGGGGAAAAGACCTCTCTACCAAGGGGAATAAGATACGGTAAGCGTCTTGCTGCATTCACTCCAGCTCCCGACCATTGTTTATAAGTTGGATGTGACCAAATACTTTTTATACGATTAGGTAATTGGTCTGTTGGAACCGGATTTTGATAGTTGTATCCAATTCCTAATGCTATTACCTCATATGCCGATAAGAGAAAGCCTCCCAGGAATTTATCATTCTCCGATTTATATCGCTTGAAGCTGTCCTCTCCCATAGCTTCATTAAGCATACTGAATGCCACATCAAACGCTGTCTCTATGTGGGTGCTGTCCAAATCTTTTTTAATAGCCATTTCATACATTCTAGCCGTTAGAAACTCGCTAACATCACCGCCCAGCGTTAGAAGACTTGCATAATCTATATCGAAGAAAAGAATAAAACGCAATACTAATTCCATATCATACTGTTCTTCATAAAGTCTATCGCTCAAAGCAATGCAGCTTTTAAATGAATGGCGATTCGCAAGTGAACGCATTAAATTATATAAATCTTTATTCAACATTAAAAGAATGCAATTTCTTACTTCTTGCGGTGTAGCAATCGATCCTCCTGTATTCAGCCGCTGAAATAGCTCATATTTAATCATTTCATCACTTTCTTTTGCAACAATATAGACGTATATTTTGGTTCTTTTTATCAATAAACGCTGCGCCTGAGTTAAAGAGTTATCTTTATCGTCAGGATCGTTCCATTTTTTACCTTTTAACGAAGGTAAGTAAGTTGTTTCTTGTAATGCGACAGCAGAAGATGTATCTTGCTCTTGATTGTCTGGTTTCAAAATACCTACAAATTCATATATGGTTGAGAGTCTCTGCAAACCATCGATCACATCCCAAATCCCATCATCTCTTTGACTGACAAAAATTGGTGGAATCGGTATACCTAAAAGAATTGATTCTATAAACCTGGATTTTTGAAAATCCGACCAACGAAAAAGCCTTTGAAATTCTGGGTGAATATCGATTTCCTTACTCTCATAAAGACTGATCCACTCGCCAATAGACATTGAGTAGCTATCTGTCCGAATTTCTTGCCTTGTTCTTTCAATCTCTTCTTGTAGAGGCATGGCTGAAGCAGTCCTAAGTATTATGTATAGCTATACTTGCAGAATGGCAATATTTAAAGATTATATCACGCTTACGAACATCTGAAAAAAAGATCGCCCAGAAATAGTCAACTTTGCTCTCAAGACAATGCGGAAGCTGATGCGATCGATCGGGTAGAATACAAAAATCCATTGAACCGATCGGCTAAACAAATCGCTCTCTTAGTTTGTCACATCCGTGAAAGCCGCAATGCAGCGATCGCCCGTTAGCGAAGCTTGCAGAAGAGGATCGCCCACCCCCAGCTTTAAGCGAACACCCAAATCCCTCACCCTCACCCTTTTTTTCATTTGGTCACAGGCTATGATTGACGGTTGGCAGCTTTTGAGAATCTAAATGCTAAACACAAATACAATTATTTCCAGCCTGCTGTTATTTATCCCAGTTTCCATCGCCGGACACTTTCTCGGCTGGGAATCCTCCACCATCTTTATCACCTCGGCTTTAGCCATCATCCCTCTAGCCGCGTGGATGGGGACGGCCACCGAAGAAATCGCCGTCGTCCTCGGTGCCAATTTGGGGGGTTTGCTGAACGCTACCTTCGGAAATGCCACGGAACTGATTATCGGCATCGTCGCCCTCAACGCCGGACTAATAGATGTTGTCAAAGCCAGCATCACCGGTTCAATTATGAGCAACCTGCTGCTGGTGATGGGATTGGCGATGCTGCTGGGCGGCTTGCGCTACAAAGAACAAGAATTTCAGCCGACAGTCGCCCGGTTGAATGCTTCAGCGATGAACTTAGCCGTGATTGCCATTTTGGTGCCAACTGCAGTTAATGCCACCTCTATTGGCATCCCTCCGCAAACTATGCAGAACCTCTCTAGCGCTGTTGCTATAGTCCTGATTGTCGTCTACGTGCTGACGCTGCTGTTTTCGATGAAAACCCACAGTTATCTGTACGATGCAGGGGTGGCAGAAATAGAAATGCTGGAAGATTTAGCCGAAAATAACTTAGCACCAGAGGGTCCTGACCACAAAGTCAATCTGCCGCTGTGGATTGGGGTGCTGTTGGCCTGTACCCTGATGGTAGCTGTCGAGTCGGAACTGTTGGTGGGTACTCTGGAAGAAGCGACGGCGCGTTTGGGGCTGACATCACTGTTTACCGGGGTGATTTTAGTGCCGATTATTGGCAATGCAGCCGAACATACGACGGCGGTGACGGTGGCGATGAAAAATAAAATGGATTTGTCGGTTTCTGTGGCCGTGGGTTCGAGTTTGCAAATTGCTTTGTTTGTTGCGCCGGTGTTGGTTTTGGCAGGTTTTGTCTTGGGCCAACCGATGGACTTGAATTTCAACCCGTTTGAACTTGTAGCGGTTGCGGTGTCGGTGCTGATCGCCAATTCTATCAGTTCTGATGGCAATTCTAACTGGCTAGAAGGTACTTTGCTCTTGGCAGCTTATACGGTTTTGGCGCTGGCGTTCTACTTCCATCCGGTAATTGAGGGACTTGTTTAAAAGGCTTTCTTGTGCTGAAGGAAGAGGGAAGAGGTTCGAGGGAAGAAGGCAGATTTTTTCACTCCCTCACTCGTTCACTCTCCCACTCTCACTTCTTTCTTCGAGAGTGGTGGTTGCGATCGTACAATTGAAATGTGGATGCTCTCTCGTTATTATTTCTGGTCTGTTTGTACATTATGTGCTGCGATCGGGGATTTGTGACCTCGATCGGCTGTGACAAATAACAAAACCTTTGGCCTCAAGCCGATCGTTCGATCGCACTGCCCCGGTTATACAAAAACACGGGATGCTGAAGTCAAGCAAGACTAAAGCCTCCCTCGACTTCAGAGACGTTGGAAGATTTCAATCAAGGGTGCTCATGAGTCTTTTACTAGGTGTGCTACGATCGTCATAAGTTGAAAATTGAGTTGGACTCAGTAAACGACGGTCGATTTAAAACTGACCAGCCTATAAAAAGGTCGAACGGGATACCACGATTCGTTAAATTGGTTGAAAATAATGGTTAAACAATGGCTAAAAGCTTCGACAATAATAAATAGTTGTAGAGACTTCAAAAATAGGGTGCTGCTCCACCCGAATTTACGCCTGTGGACAAGTAAGAGCCGACTCTCTTGGCAGAAGCAGGAATCAGACCCTCTAGAAAATACTTCTAGTTGAATGGTGAAACTTAGATAAGTTTAGCCAACTTTTGTAGAGCAGTGTCAAAGTAAAACTTGATAGAGCAACCTCAATCAGGGTTATGTGGCTTCTGTGAGTTATTGCCTCAATCCCAAATGCCCGAATCCCTCCGATCCAGCCAACTCTGGCAAATCCGCGTGTATCCACTGCGGGTCAGAACTTTTGTTGCAAGGTCGATATCGGCTAGTCGCGCCTCTCGGAGGCGGCGGCTTTGGCAGAACATTTGAAGTGGACGACAACGGCGCCCGAAGAGTGCTCAAAGTCCTGCTCAAAGAACATCCCAAAGCTGTAGAACTGTTTAAGCAAGAAGCCGACGTATTGGTCAGGCTCAGACATCCAGGTATTCCAAAAGTCGATCGCGACGGTTATTTTATATTTACGCCAGCTCACAGCACAGAGTCTTTTCACTGTCTGGTGATGGAGAAAATTGCTGGGGCCAATTTGCAAGACTGGCTGAAACATCGGGGCCGCCCGATCAGTCAAGAACAAGCTGTAAACTGGCTCAAACAACTGTCGGAAATTTTAGACCAAGTTCACCGCCTCAACTATTTCCATCGGGATATCAAGCCGCACAATATTATGTGCAAGCCAAACGGGCAGTTAGTGCTGATTGACTTCGGGACTGCTCGGGAAGTTTCGGCGACTTATTTCGCTAAGGTGGGCCAGGGGCAAAATGTGACTGGTATTGTTTCCCCAGGCTACACGCCGCCGGAACAAACAAATGGCAAGGCTGTTCCGCAGTCGGATTTTTTTGCTCTGGGGCGCACTTTTGTTTATTTGCTGACTGGAAAGCCGCCGACTGCGTTTCCAGAGAACCCGCGCACGGGCAGATTAATGTGGCGCAAAGGAGCTCCTCAAGTTTCCGACTCCGTGGCTAATGTGATCGATTATCTGATGGCGCCTTTTCCGGGGAATCGACCTCAAAGTCCCCAGATGGTTTTGCAGTGCTTGGAGGAAATTAATCTCGACGGCGCAGAAACTCAGGTGCCGACTCAGTTGCCGACGACGGGGCAAACTAAAATTCGCACAACTGCCGGGGAGGGTGGGGCGAAGAAACAGAGCTCCATAAACCGCCTCAGACCTCTGAATTCGGGATTGAACAAGACCCAGAAAGATGTTTTTGATTGGAAAAAGAAGTTGCTGGCGGGCACGGCTGTTTTGATGGTGAGTATTGGCGCGTCTCAAATTTACGGTTCGCTGCGTTACGGGGTGTTTCCGGCAAACCCCGTGTGGCTGCTTTCGACTTTACCTACCACTCATTTTTTGCAAAGAAGTTTGGATAATGTCGGGAGTGTAAATGCGATCGCCCTGTCGCCTGACGGTCAAACTTTGGTAAGCGCAAGCTTTGGGACGATTAGAATTTGGAATGTGAGGACGGGACGCCTGGTGCGGACTCTTAATTCGGTGCATTCTAAAAAATCGGTCAACACGGTGGCGGTGAGCCCGAACAGCTCGATTTTGGCCAGCGGCGGCGGCGATAATAATGTGATTCTCTGGGATTTGAAGACGGGGCGACGGATGCGGACGATTGCCGCTCACAAAGCAGCCGTCAACGAGATCGCTTTTAGCAGGGACGGTCAAACTCTCGCTAGCGGCAGCGATGACAAAACTGTTCGCTTGTGGAATGTCAGAACCGGCAGCAGGTTGCGGACTTTGAGCGGCCACGCGGGGGGAGTAAACGCGATCGCTTTGAGCCGGGATGGTAAAACTCTCGCTAGCGGCAGCCAGGACAAGACTGTGCGTTTGTGGAATCTCGGTACCGGAGAAGTCAGAAGAATTATCACAGGTCACGGGGGCCCGGTTAATGCTGTGGCTTTTAGCCCCAACGGGCAAATTGTGGCTAGTGCTAGCACCGACAACACGATCCGTTTGTCGAACGTACAAGACGGGAAGCGCACCCGCACTTTTAAAGGGCATTCGAGCTGGGTGAGGACGATCGCCTTTAGCCCGGACAGCCGCACTTTGATCAGCGGGGGCGGAGATATTATAGTTTGGGATTTGAAGACGGGAAAAGAAAGAAGCAGTCTTTCGGGTCACAGTCAGTTTGTGAGTTCGGTTGCTATTTCCAGAGATAGCAAGACTTTTGTGAGCGCCAGTCCCGATCGCACTATTAAGATTTGGCGAATGCCATAGTCCTACTATTTTAGATTTTAGATTTTAGATTTTAGATTTTAGATTTGGTAATGACTGATTTTGTAAGGTTTGAAGTAATGGCTTATAGTTACATTGTTTTTTTGAGTGGTATCAATAGTCATTAGGAATGAGAATTAAATAACTTCCACTCTTGAAAGTGGGATGGGCTATAAGAGCCCATCCAAAAAAGACGGGCTATAAGAGCCCATCCCACAATAACAATTAAAATTGTAAGTTATTTAATTCGCGCTCCTTAGTTAGTATTCCTCACTCATCAGTCTTATCAAATAGGGTGACTCGGAATTTACCCTGCAAGCTAGAGTCCCGCTCGTGAGCTATCATCGAGAGCAGGACGCTCGCACGATCGGCATCATTCGGATGTTAGCCTATTTGATATTAGTGATTCAAAACCCATACCAATTACCCACTAGGAATTCGCAATTTGCACTTTTCACATAAATTTGGTATTATCCCAAAATTCCCCGCCCGTTTTGGGCAAATTCATCAACTGTTTGCTGGGATAATTCGTGAACTGCGATCGCCTGCAACACATCAAAAGGCAATGTTAAATGATGGGCGCCAGCTAATAATGTCTTCACCGCTTCTTCCGGCGATTTAATGCTAGCTGCCAAAATCTCAGTATTACTTCTGTGCAACACATTTGCCATATCCCGCACTAAGGCAAAACCGTCTCCCAACAATCTGGTGGCGCGATTCACGTAGGCGATCGCATATTTAGCCCCCGCTTCTGCTGAAACAACGGCCTGGGCCGCACTGTAAATAGCTGTCACCGCGCAAGGAATGGACGGTGACAAATGCGCGACTGCTTGAAAACCAGCCGCCGTTGCGGGAACTTTCAACACTGTTTGCTGTCCAATTAATTCAAAAGCCGCTTTTCCTTCTGCTACCATGCCATCAACATCAGATGCCATTAGCTGATAATACACTTCCCCTGGAATCAGTTGTGCCAGTTGTTTAAGGGTTTGCTCAGGAGATAACTCACTTTTTGCCAAAAGTGTCGGATTAGTAGTAATTCCCGCTATCCATCCGAACTTGCTCGCCCGTGCGGCTTCCGCTACAATTGCAGTATCAACATAAATTGCCATCGGCTCTACACCTTCAGTTTGTTAATAATTTCCAGACACTTGCTTGCAGATTGAGATAAATCCGAGCAAAATTAATTGTTAAGCTTTAACAATATCAGAATCTTGGAAATATTACTGTTAAGTAAATATAACAATTCAGTGATGTGCATCATCAGTAGTAGTGTGTGAGTTTTGAATTTAACAGGACTTAGGCTCAGAAATCCCGTTTCTTACAAAAAATTCGTTGACGACGACATATCTGTGAACAAATCGGCTTTCTGAGGAAAATTGGCTAAGTGCTATTTAAGATAGCTAACAACTGACATCCCAATTTTTAAGTCAGTTGGTAACTGCGATTGTCGGGTACGGAAAACTTGACAATTCCCGCATCCAGGATACCCGCCACGTGATTCATCCGTGGAGAAATCAAAAACCTGTATCCGAGAAACTTGCCGAACGTATTTATCTCGCGCAAGTCAATGCTTCAATCTAAAATCTAAAATCTAAAATCTAAAATCGATTGACTCGCCAAATCCCGGATACAAATAAATTACATTTGTATTAAGGGTTATGTATGCAATAACTCCAGGATGTGACTCAGAAAATGACCGAAGAAAAAAATCAGCAGCCACAAGTCAGCCTTGAGACATCTTCTGAACAACCTCAGTTGGAAAAACCAGCAGAAACTGCTGAAGAATTGTCGAAAAATCTTAAGTCTGAAACTCTGTCTCAATTGGTTGAAAATAACGCCGAAGAGCGTTTGAAGGCTCTAGGCCGCTTAATGATGGTGAGCCTAACTTGGTCGCTGGCGGGGCTTTCCAAACGCGAGTAAGTTATGGAACACTACCGGAACGAGCGAGTTATGATTGATGAGTTGTGTCGGGACTTTGGTTTAACTCAAAACTTACAACTCCCGGACTTAGGAATGAGAATTAAATAACTTCCACTCTTGAAAGTGGGATGGGCTCTTATAGCCCATCCAAAAAGGACGGGCGGGACGCCCATCCCACAATAACAATTAAAATTGTAAGTTATTTAATTCGGGATCCTTACCTGATGTCCGGTTAGTTGTAATAAAATTTGTTTTTAGTCAAGACTTTAGTTTTTGTTTTAAGGACTAAAGTCTTCAACATATCACTCATATCATGTCCGCTCGATTAACCATAATATCCTGGTCTGGGCGGGTTTTTGAGATTGTCCTTTGTTGGCAGGTATTGTTGGCTCACGGGCCCCTACAAAAATCACGGTCGCTCGACTGGACATGATATCATAACTTTTCTTGAATTCCTTCAAACGGCCCCAAAAAAGTCGGTTCGGGACGGGTAACGCGCACTTCCCAAAGCGCTTTGATGACTGCCAAAAATTCGCGGAAAGTGTAGCGAATCATGCCCTTTTGGCGAAATTTGCCCCAATCGGGCGTTCCTAAGCCGATCGCCTTTATGCCCAACCGGCGACAGGTATAAACAGCGCGGGCTAAGTGAAAGTTTTGGGTAACTAAAACAGCCTGCGTTATGCCAAAAATCTCTTTCGCCCGGTAGCAACTTTCATAGGTACTAAATCCGGCATAATCGAGAACGATATTATTAATCGGTACGCCCTGGGCTTCGGCGAAGTCCTGCATTGCTTGGACTTCGTTGTAATCGACGGTGCTATTGTCTCCTGTCATCAAAAGTTTGTCCACTCGCCCCGCTTTGTACAAATCGACGGCTGCTTGCACTCGATCGGCTAACATGGGGCTTGGAGTGCCGTCTTCCCAAAGTCCGGCACCAAAAACTATAGCAATGGGTTCAGCAGGCACGTTAGCTATATCGCTGTGGCGGTAGTTGCGGGTAACAAATCGGACGTAGTAGTTGAGCGCTAGGGGTGTGAGCACTGAGGTTAATATTAACAGCCCGATGGCAAGGCGCCATTGAAATATAAAGGATTTAGGCAACATAAATTCAAGTTAACTTCCTATATAATTACACGAACAGGCCGCTTCGCGGGTCTAATAATTGTCTTGTTCCCGAATTTACATTATATTATATTGACAAAAATATGATTCAACACCAGCCAAACTTTGAATTGCTGGAATCACTTTTATGGGAACCCAAAAACGGCTATTTTTTGCTAGACAGACATCTTCAAAGATTAGAGCGATCGGCTGATTATTTTAAATTTTCCCTATCGCTAACAGAAACAAGCAAAGCTTTACAAGCATTAAGTATGACTTGCGGGTCAGTCAAACACAAAATACGGTTAACAATATCTTGTGAGGGAAACATAACGTTACAAGCTCAGACACTAGATAGCGGTATCTTAAAAATCGGTGCATCTGTGGGAATTGCCCGCCAACCGATCGATTCTCAAAACCCATTTCTTTACCACAAGACAACTTACCGATTGCCTTATACAATGGCTTTGGAGTCGCAGCCCCAATATCAGGATGTCTTTCTGTGGAATCAAGATGGAGTTATCACCGAATCCACGATCGCCAATATCGCGATCGATACACCCGCAGGTTTAATCACACCTCCCCTCAAGTGCGGTTTATTACCGGGGACGTTTCGTTCTCAACTTTTAGAGGAGGGAAAAATCAGAGAAGAATTAATTACCTTAGATGATTTGCAAAGAACCAAAACTATATTTCTCATTAACTCCGTTAGGGGTTGGATACGCCTCAAAAAAGAGGCAAGCGGAGATATTTGGAAAGTTGTAAATAATGGCTGAGATAACGCTTTAAATCGATTTTAGGAGGGGGCCAATTGTGCACCTTACTACAGAATTGACATTGTGCGTAATTCCTGAAAGTGTTAACCAGAGTGCAATCTATTATGAAACAAATACAACCTTGGCATTGGCGACAGCTTCCCCTAAATCAGCGCAGCGGATCGGAGATTTTTCAAATTTTATTTCTCGGTAAAACCGCCGGTGCAGGCTCAATATCGGAGTGTTTCCCCCGCGAGATGGCTGTTCTGCTAGAAAGTCCAGTTACATCTTCTACTAACTTGGCACGATATTCTATTTGTGCAGGTTCTCCCCGGATAATTGACGGTCAATCTCAGCTATGGACACCGCCAGTCGGGGAAATTTTACCTTTTTTGCGCGCTCTTTTGGACTCTCAAGAGCAAAATTTAGCAGTGAATGTACCGCCGGAAATTCCTTTTACGGGGGGTTGGTTGGGATGGCTAGGTTATGATTTAGCATGGGAAATCGAACACCTGCCCCAACTCAATACCGATCCGCTTCCTTTCCCGGTTAGCTGTTGGTACGAACCAGAATCTTTTGCGGTTTTAGACCATCAAACGCAAATTCTCTGGTTGGCTGCGAGTCAACCTTCTCAACTCGATGTTATGCAGCATCAATTAGAGCAAGCCAAGGGAGAAATAATCCAGAATAATTTACCGGA
>Ga0075154_10002828_pt1 | contig 11208 bp, 12 predicted proteins | sample JI71714BDNA_FD_70965 | JGI IMG/M metagenome (GOLD analysis project Ga0075154, IMG submission 70965) | Wastewater effluent complex algal communities from Wisconsin, to seasonally profile nutrient transformation and Carbon sequestration -... | ecosystem: Engineered > WWTP > Effluent > Algae... | reverse complement strand
GAATATGGTGTCTTGAGTGTGATCAGGTCATCTATTTCATCATCTTCTTCGTCAAGATAGTTCAAGTCTTGAAAGTTGATGTATGCTGCAAGTTTTGTTGATGAAGTTTCTCGGCGTTGATGGCGAGGGGCATTTTTATTTTTGGGATTCAGTGCAGCAAATTTTGGTGAATCTGAGAGCCTTGCTCTGGAAACACTAGTCTGCAACCCAAACGAATAAGCAGCTGCAGATCCAAAGGTTTGGAATAAAAGGCGTGGAAAAAGCACTGCAACAATATACCTCATTTTTGCTCAATAACACAGGTTTGTGATTGTGAAGATAAAATTATTTGTAAATTAATGTCAAGATGCACAATTCGTGTGGCAAAGGTTTGGCCAATGACAAATTGTTGGATGTTTGTAGACGTCAACGTCATTCCCGGGACTCACTGTGAGAAAAAATCTTGAAACTGGAGAAGTCACACGGACAACTACCGGTAGCAAACAAGATCCAGTTTGATAGATATTTGTTCCAGAAAGACTTGCTCGTTTTTTGCATGTGACATTAATGTTTGATTCTTGAAACCATGAAGGTTCAGACATTCTTTGCTCTTGTAAGAGCAGTGATTTTGATAGTGGTTGGGTGTGTTGTGATTTGCAGCAATGGTCTAGAAAGCGATCATTTTGATTTAATTGGAGGTGGCGCAAGTTTTCAGCATGGCGTGAAATTGTTTGAGAAGGAACAATTTGAACAAGCGATTCCATTCTTGTGGAAATCCATCGTGACCTACTCGACACAAGAGGCAGAATCACAAGTGCAAAACGGTGGTGGCTCCCGGTTTCCCTACACTGTTGAAAATGCATTCTTGGTATTCATGCAATGCTTTGCTCGACAGGGCAAATTGGCTGATGGGTACCTCTATGTAGCCAAACAGTATATGCGCCGCAAGCAGCCAGCTGAAGCTGAAATGTACCTCAATCAGGCTCTTCAGATAGATCCAAAGCACAATGAGGCCAATCTTTGGAAAGACTATTTAGGAGGCAAAGAGGAATTGTCTGAACAATTGTCCCAATTATTGCTCAAGCAGGAAAACAACAATATTGAGCATTCGACAATCGTGAATGCTCAGGGCCACACTCCAGAACAGTTGCACGATTTGGGAACGGCAGCATTCAACAAGAAAGATTACGTCAAGGCAGCAAAATACTTTGAACAATCGTGTCAAGAGTCCAAGCAAGAAATTGGATCGGCTTGTGCCAATGCCGTCTTTTGTCGTACGGAAATTTTGGATTGGGGTATCAATGGAACGCAGTTTGACAAGGATATGGAGAGAGTTGAAACTTTAACTCTCATGGAGGCCATGACGCTATCATCCAAAACCTCGAATCATCGAGTCCGATGGAGAAGAGCCACATCTGTACATCCACACATGATGTTGGGATATCCAATAGAGGCTCGATTACAACGGATTGTTGACGAGGCTTATGCAGATACCGATGAGATGCGCGCGCGCGTATATATAGATCCAGTCACTGGTAAGGCCGCACTCAAGCCTCTGCCATCCGATTTTCCCAAGGATCCGCAAGTCAAGCGTCTAGAGTACCAAAAACAAACTAACCAAAATCCAAATTTCAAAATACGCGTCGGATTTGTGTCTAGTGCAATCAAGGCTAGTGCCGTAATGTATTTGGGTCATTCCATTTTTGAGTTTATCGATAGAACCAAGTTTGAAATACACATTTTTGCCACATCTCCACCTGATCATCCATCATTTATACAAGCTGCCACTGGAGGAGCCGACTGGCGTGAACGAGTGAGAGCTAATGTCGATGTATTTCATGAAATTCCACATTTACAAGAAGATCACATTGCACTTGCCCGACTGGTAATCAGTAACGATATACACATTATGATTGACTGGGATGGATATGCACGACAGGGATTGAGGCCACAAGGGCTCTTTGCGCTTCGTCCCGCACCGATTCAAATGTTCCACCAAGAGTTTTTGGGCACGTCAGGCGCTCATTATGTCGATTATCTTTTTACAGACACAGTCACCTCTCCTCCGCACCTTGCAGATCAGCTATATACTGAAAAACTCATTTATCTGCCCAACCACTTTTTTTCCAAGGGCCACGCCGTCATGCCTGAGATTCATGCTCCCAAATTTAAATACAAGAAGAAAACCACGCCCTATCAACCCGGCACGGGATCACCACAAACCAACCGCTGTTTATCCAAATCTGCAACCCATGACGCCTCTTTTGTTTATTGCAACTTTCACAAATTTCTCAAATACAATCCTGAAACGACACGTTCATGGTTGGCAATTTTAGAGCGGGTCCCCGACTCTATGCTGTGTCTGCTGGAGAATCCTGCATCTGGTGTAGTCAATTTTAGAGCATTTGTCGACCAAGTAAACCCCAAATTGAATAGTCGTATATACTTTTTACGGTGGGAAAACAGTCTCATTGACCATCAAAGACGTAATCGCGACTTGTGCAATGTCGTTCTTGATACTTGGCCATATAATGGTCACACCACCACCATGGATGCTCTGTACGCTGGTGTACCTGTTGTTACACGCAGTGATGGAAATCATATGGCATCAAGAGTCACCACTTCAGCCAATATAGTTTTGGAAATGCCGGAACTGAATGCCAACAATGTCTCTCACTATCAAGACATTGCAGTTCAGTTGGCCACTGACAGTGACAAGTTTGACAAGTTAAGACACAAACTCATTTCCTCGTGTTTGCAGACCAATCCCATGCACGTCTTCTGGGATGTCAAATTGTATTCTGAAAACTTTCAAAAGGGACTAGAATTGGCGTGGAAACACTACTTGAATGGCGAGCCGCCTGCACACATTTACGTCACGAATGCATCACAACAAAAACAACAAGTAACTTTGATAAATGAGGAGCTTTGACACTTTATACAATTAACAAATAAAGGTCGTAACTATGTAACTTCACTGGACTTTATATTGAATGGTAACACGAGTTCCCGAAGTCGTTTTAGAGTCTCCTACAACACACACACCAGTGTTGAGATCATCGTCCGCTCCATCATAGTCCATCACCTCTCCAATAATAGCAGCTGCTTCGTATCCGCTTTTATGCAAATCACCAAGTATGGCTTGGGATAGATCGGGCGAAACAAACAGCAACAACCCTCCGGCCGTCTGCGGATCAAATAATAAAGGGTATCTAACTGGCTCATCCAACGCTACCTGTACGTGATTGCTTATGGCCCGCCGTGAACGAGAATTTTCCACGTGAAGTGATGAATAAATGCGCTTTCTGGAGGCTGCCAAAGCACCTTGCAAAAATGGGATATTTTCCAAATCCAATTGTGCACAAATTCTGTCCAATTTTGGATCTTTGTCGTTTGCCAAGAGCATTTCGAGCAAGTGTCCCACAAGTCCAAAACCCGTGACATCAGTACACGCGGAGACCGCTGAGCCATATTTGCGCGCGACTTGACTGGCTTTACGATTGCTCTGCATCATGCCTTGCAGTGCCTCCCAGACGTGCTCTCCATCACTTTCCACTCTCATGTGTGCCGCAAAAAGCGCTCCCGTTCCAATGGGTTTGGTCAAGATGATGTCCGATCCCACCCTGCCTCCTTGTTTGCGCAGCAGTGTGCTTGACTCCTGCACGATTCCAGTCACTGAAAATCCCAGAGCTTGTTCGGCTCCTTCACATGTGTGGCCGCCCACCAATTCACAATCGTCTTGCCCTAGAGCGTCGCTTGCACCGGCAAGCATGGATAACAAGGTTGATTCTGTAATTGCTTCTTCTGCAGAATACGGAACCACTGCCAAAGCTAGAGCTGTTTGTGCATCAGCTCCCATGGCATGACAGTCACTTAATGCATGCACTGGGTAACGAACAAGATAAGACTAATTTTTCAACGCCAAAAAATACTCATGTTCATTCTAGTTCTCACCTGCTGCAATCTTGCCAAAGACATATGGATCATCTATAAAGGAACGAAAAAAGTCTATAGTTTGAACCATGGCCCCTCCTCCTTGTTTGGGTAATGGAATGACGGCAGCGTCGTCATAGTCCACTACATACTCCTTATTTCCTCGTTGCTGGGCACGTCTCGCGCGCACTGCATCCAATACTCTAGATACAGTGTTGGAACCAACTTTGGCCCCGCATCCTCCACACCGCATTGCTGCAGCTGAAAATGCTGCGAGTGCATCTGGACCCTTCGCAGAAACATTGGGCGGCGGTTTCTCTTGTGCTTGTTGTTCAGAGGACTCCATTTTCGGCAACTTTTGATACATTTCCATCCACTTTCGATCGATTTTGTCTTTCATGGTCCACAGATAGGCACCCTCCATTGCCAGAAAACCTTTGGAGGCGACTGCATACTTGTCACCCGTGGAAATTAAGCCCAAAAATGTAGATTGAGGAATATGATTAATTAGTGGTTGTTTTAATACACATGCTACCAGATTTTCCATGAGAGGCGGCCCAGCTCTAACTGCAAACACCCCCGCCTTGGGTCGAGGATTGTCTACCATGTGACAGCAATCTCCAGCCGCAAAGACGTTGTCGTGACTTGTGGTTTGATAAGTTGGTCTCACAGTCAAGAAGCCCTTGTCGTTGGTCTCAAAGGGCGTGGACTCGGTCAACCACGGAGCGGCGCCTGCACTAGTGCACCACATACATTCGTGAAACTTGATTGGCGGCTGTTCCTTTGAAGATTCTGACAGCACCAACTGACTCATGTTTGATTCTAAAGAGTCGACTGATTTGATTCCCACCACTTCGGCATTGTAGCGCACATCCACCTCTCGTTCAGCCAAGATGCGTTTGAATATGGTTTGGGCACGAGCATTGTGACCGTGAAGCAAATTAGTTCCCATTGTTGCCACGACAATCTTGATAGCCTTCTCGTCTCCACCTGCTTTTACAAGTTCCTCTCGTAGATTGAATTGAGCAGACATGGCCAATTCCACTCCGCCTAAGCAAAAGCATGAGCATGAGCAAGAACGTGAGCAGATAAATATAACTCATTTAGTAAAAACAAATTCATTCAACTCACCGGCTCCCCCTCCAACTACAGCAAGCACAAATGGATTCTCTTTTGAGTATCTTTCATGGTCCTGTCTCAATCTTTGTCTCATTTGATCATACTTTGCAGCAAAGGTACTGATTGGTTTAACTGCAGTCACAATAACTTTGGCCTCAGAGTCGCCATTGTGGCTTTCACACGGCATACCTGCAGGCGTGATTCCAATGTCAATACTCAGAACATCATATCGAATGGGCGGTCGGCCGTCGTCGCAATAGATTAGTCCGGGCCCATCGTTGCGCGGTTGTTCAATCCTTGTTGCGGTGGCATGCACAAATCCAACACTTCCAAACTGACACAGTTTGCTCAAATCAAGATGGATCTCTTCCCATGTGTAATGGCCTGCAATGTATCCAGGCAACATACCACTGTACGGCGTCATGACATTATTTGAAATTAGCGTCACTTTTACTCCACTCTTGTGCAATTGCTCTTTCAGTGGTGACATGCCGCACATTTTCAGTACATAGACATGGGCATGGCCGCCACCGATCAAAACCAAATCGGAGACTAGTGGTGGAGTAATACTTGAAGTGTCCATCATTGAACTGAATTCAGGGTTTTGTCCCTTTGTCTTGATTAAGCAAGTCACAAATAAAAGATGTTGATAAATAATTTTACAAATATTAACAGCTGGCAATCTTCACGATACAATCTTTTGAGCTCGGCAATTGAATTTTTGCGGTAAATAAGAATTCAACAAAATGAATTTATAATGCGAGTTGTATTCTCCTTTTTACATATCTGCTCAAGACCGCAGCATAAATGTGATAATACTTGTATTGTTGAAAATAAAGATGCTAGCGCAATGACAGACAGTAGATCGCTATTGAAAGTGCAATGTTCAGAGGAAAGAGATACCATTTTATATTTATTTGCCAATACCCATTCATGCGAACGCAATTTGTATCCTTATGCATTGCCAACTTTAAAAGTTTCATGAAATTAAATAAGAAGAATATGAATCATTCTAAAGCATACCAGTCAAGAAGTACAGAAATCTTGATAATCGAATGCAGACTCTCTCGCAACCGTATGTTCAGCAAAGTGCGTCAGGATAGGAACTCTAAAATCAACGAGAGATTAACAATGAAGTTGCTTTCATAAATGTGCTCTTGCATTACATCAAGTATTGTTTGGCAAAAGTCGCCATAAAAAAGTAAATCGTTAATCGTACTAACCCGGCGTAAATCCAAACAAACAAAAACAAACTGCGATATCTCCTTGACAATGCATCTCAATTTCCGAACACCACTATTTCTACTTGAATTTCTCCTCGTCAGAACTATTTGCTGCGACGCATTCACATTTTTGAAATCCGAAGTATCCACGCGAGTATCATCTTCGTCCTCAAAACAATCAACACAATTATTTTCAAAGGGATTCGGAAAGCCGCCAAAAGGTGATGAAGGCAAGAAAATTCCTCTCAGGGGCGCCGAGGCAGCTGCAGCACTTCCCGCAGAACGAAGAGCAAATTTATTCCAGTCGCTGCTTAGAGATTTACAAATTGAAGGCGTCCCTCTTTTAGAGTGCGATGCCGCATCTGTGGAAACATATCAAGCAGCCTGTTGGACGACATTAGCAGAAATGTCAGATAATGACGAACCATCCAAAAATTGCTTGGTCATGGAAAAAATTCCAATGAGTGCACTCATGTCGTTTGCAGATGACTTTGCGACATTAAAGTTGCAACCTCGCTTGATGGAATATCTACCCGAGCTTAATCGATTCAGCATTCAAGTGCTTGGTAAAGGTGTTGGACCAGCTTTGGTGTTTGAGGCATCCGCGCGAACAGACGACGAGAAAGCTGAAAAGGATCAACGGATGGGCATAGAATCCAAAACAAGTGAAGAAAATGCAACCGCAGCACTCAAGTCCTTTGTGAGAAGAATGGTCATTGCCGAGTCAGCCTGTCCCTACACAAAGAATGAGGATATCGCACCTGTCGGGCTAGAAGCTAAGGGTGTGAATCCATCAAATATTGGCTACAGATACGGCGGTAGCTCTGACGCAGCCCATGCCATGGCAATGTTTTGGACCTGCATATGTGAGCTGCAAAGCTTTCCACAATCCGAAATCAGCACAATTGTGCTCTCCTTGCCATGCATTGGTGCCGGAGTGTCAAATGATTCACATACGCGCTTTGCCTCTGTCGTGGAGCTAATCAGTCGCAGCCTATGTATGTTTCGTGGAGATGCAATGTTTGGATTAGTCCACTTCCACCCTTCATATGACCGTGACGCAATTTTTCCCAGCGACAAACCAGCTTACGGACATTTACCACCTCGTGATTGGCTGCGGCCAATGCTTAGATTAAGTGGAAATGATGAGGCCGCAAACAATTTGACGGCAGAACAACTTGCCTTGTCAGACTATCAACGAAGGTCGCCGCATACAGCGATCAATATCTTACGTACCACCCAAATCGCGGCAGCGGCTGGAGCTAAAAGTATAGTTGACCTTCAGCTTGATGATTCTACAACAGTCAAAGCCAGTGGAATAACCACATATAGTCGAAATGCAATTAGATTGGCAGAGATCGGTAAGCCAGAGCTAGATGCGGCGGTTCACAGAGAGGTTGAGATGACATGGTCAAAATAAATTGAATTCAACTTAAAGTCATAAAATCTAGAAACCAATCTATTTTCCATCCAGGTGAAAAATGAAATATAACAAGAATAAATTTTGATATAAGTTCCTCTTCATACCCAGCCAGCATCAGACTTCAAATCTAATATATGTCGCATTTGTTCAAATGGCACATGGTAAGATTAAACCATAAGAGAAAGCTGAACACATTCTCGATTGATAAAAATTATACCTCTATGTTGCTAGCTGGGCATAAATCAAGCAAGATCAACTATAGAACATTAATTTGTTTACGGTGTGTTGATACAAGAATGCGAGGATTGATGTGTTTATTAATTGTATACCAACCAAAATATAAAACAAATCATACATCATTAATGAGATCTGAGAGTAATTACTTTACAGGTGATGGATACTTGATGAATCTTCCTTCACCTGTACCTCGTGTCATTTGACACCAAGGTACGTACGCGCAAATTTGATCTTGACTTGTTTTGCTTGTTGAATATGCTGTAAGTCCGTGGTATAAGTTGGATGGATAATGGATATACAATATTTTCATCCGTTCGCCGAGTGAAACCTCCGAAATACTGTACATCATCTGCTTTGTACTCCTAATGAGACTACTATTTGCCCAGTTTCAGATTTACTATCACGTACATTGAGAAATTAAGGCTCACTTTAATTTAAGTTAATTTACAAAAGCAGGGCATCCAAGATTTGAAATGAAGTTAGAAATTGCCATCTCGCACATACTTTGGTGTGCCACGGTGCCAACAATCAGCTCTTTCGCACATAATACTTTACCCTTCACAAGAGGACAAGGAGCATGTAAGGCAACGGCAAGCGATTGTGTGATAACTGTCGATACAAAACCGATCGCAGGAATGAAACCTGGAACAAGTGGGTTGAGGAAAAAAGTAGAAGTATGGCAAGGCTCGACAGATCAAACAAAAAATTACGTTGAGAATTTCATCCAAAGCCTGCTCAACGTTGCAGTTATCAAAAATGGCGGAGAAATGCTTGATACGTAGGTGCATTACACATGATTGTTGATCAATAGTCTTATTTACAAAAACAATTAACTTTTTCGAGCTCAATCACAACCCTTGTATATACAGTTTAATCGTTGCAGGAGACGGACGCTATTTCAATTCAGAAGCTATGCAAATCATTTTCAAAGTGTTGGCAGGGAATGGAGTATCCAATATATGGGTGCCTCAAAATGGAATCATGTCTACACCTGCAGTGTCTGCTGCTATTCGTAACTTGGATGGTGGCAAAGCTCAGGGAGGCATCATCCTAACTGCGAGCCACAATCCAGGAGGTCCAGGCGAAGATTTCGGGATCAAATACAATGAAGGATATGGTCAACCTGCTGGCGAAGACTTTACAGACGCTGTAAGCTAGTGACGACCAGCTGTCAATTGCGCTAAAGAAATTTCAGATCTCACGTTTTGCACTTTGTAGGCCTACGAGGAAAGTCTCAAATTGACTTCCTTTAAAACTGTCGAAGGAGCCAATGAAGTTGACTTGACGGCATCTCCTGGAGCTGAATTCTCTCTATCTCCTTCATGCACAGTCAAGATAATAGACCCTTTTGACTGCTACATTGACACCTTGAAAACGTGCTTCGACTTCGACCAGCTAAGGAAGTTTTGCCAGCGAAAGGACTTTACTATGCTTTTCGACGGAATGCATGGAGCCGGTGGTCCATTTGCTCGCCGAGTCCTAGTTGATGAGTTAGGCTTGCCAGAGGTATGACTTGCCTTCCTAGGTTTTTAACCTTATTCTATGACCCACTCACGTCAAAGGTACCCTTTATCTATAAAAATACAGTCTTCACTTATGCGGTGCAACACACTCCCCGATTTTGGAGGTTGTCACCCCGACCCCAACCTAACATACGCCGCAGAGCTAGTCAAAAAGATGGGTTTGAAACCAGATGGAAGCGCCGACACTTCGATTGAAGATATTTCAGAAATACCATCACTTGGTGCCGCAAATGATGGCGATGGCGATCGAAACCTCATCGCAGGAGCTCAATGTTTTGTTACACCCTCAGATAGTCTCGCAATCATCTGCGATAACTGGGATGCCATTCCACATTTCTCACGTCGCGGTGGACCCAATGGTGTTGCCAGATCAATGCCTTCTTCTGCAGCCTTGGATGTAGTGGCTGAAGCTAGAGGTATTCCATGTTTTATCACGCCCACTGGATGGAAGTTTTTTGGCAATTTGATGAGTTCCTTAGAGCTTTTCGATGGAAAAGATTACACCCCATTTCTTTGCGGTGAAGAATCCTTTGGAACAGGCAGCGATCATGTGCGTGAGAAGGATGGTGTGTGGGCAGTTTTGGCTTGGGTCTCGATTCTTATGAAAGCCAATGAGGGTGTCGCTGAATCCGAGCCTTTGATTGGGGTCAAAGATATTGTAGCAAAGCACTGGGCGAAGTATGGCCGTCACTTTTACTGCAGATATGATTACGAAGGGGTGGATTCCGATGCAGCCAACAAAGTCATGGACCTTATCCGTGAGAAATTTGTGAACTTTGACATTTCAAATGTTGTTGGGGACTCTTCAGGGATTGACCTGGTGGAGGGGGAAGAATTTTCGTAAGTACTTTCACTTTGTTGCTAGATTACAACCTTGATACGCTGAGGGATTCGTCTCATCCATCATTCCCTCTAGATACACCGACCCAGTAGATGGATCGACAACCAATAAGCAAGGACTGGTGTTGAATTTCAAATATCCATCAGGTGACCCAGCAAGGGTAGTATTCCGATTAAGCGGAACAGGATCTGCCGGGGCTACAATTCGAATGTACCTTGAGCGCTTCGAAAAAGATATATCTAAACATGACGAATCTGCGCCTGACGCGTTGAGGAGCTTGGCGGCTAGGGCTGTTGGTCTTGTATTGATGCAAGAATTGACGGGACGCGATGCACCTACAGTTATCACTTAGGACTAAGTTTGTATTGTTTACAAGTCAGATGCAGATAACGATATTATGAAATTAAATAATATTGTTCATCATATGGATACTATATGGTTGTTTAAATTTTATAAACGGCTTATGCGTTGGCTTGCTGTTGATGCTCCTGTGCAATGGCGTTTGCTGCGTGCACAGCAGCCTGTTGCATAGCTGTCTGCATCTTTTGTATCTAAAAGAAAAAAGCATGTGGATGAGTATACCCGATGGTAAAAGCCAGGTTTTGTCTTAAATTATCTATACTTACATTTTGGGCAATTTCTTGGGATTTTTTTTCTTTAATCTCCATGTTCTTCCTTACCTTGCTCCTGGATATATATAGTAACGAAAATTCATTATTCTGTCGTCCGAGATCGAGGCATAGGCTTGTTTCAAACACAAACTTACAGTTCTCCCCCAATGAACTCTAAACGTTTTTGTACTGTCTCTTTGGCTTCGCTTAAATCATTTTTCATGAGGACAGGACCCATCCTTTTAAAGACTGGCGCAGAGTCATCTAATAAATCCAATTCTTGCTTCACCATTTCGTTCTCGTTTTGTTGGCTTATCAG
>Ga0075154_10002824_pt1 | contig 11216 bp, 12 predicted proteins | sample JI71714BDNA_FD_70965 | JGI IMG/M metagenome (GOLD analysis project Ga0075154, IMG submission 70965) | Wastewater effluent complex algal communities from Wisconsin, to seasonally profile nutrient transformation and Carbon sequestration -... | ecosystem: Engineered > WWTP > Effluent > Algae... | reverse complement strand
TCAGCTGCCAATGAACCGGTGCATTCACGTCCACCGCCAACGGCGACTCCGTTGTCATGCGCGCTGGTTGATAAACCAATTCAATAGGGCTCTTCTGCACCAGACGTTGACTGGCAACTGCCTGAGACTGTGGCGTACAAGCATTGCAACAGATTAGCAATATTAACAGGAGAAAATTCCGCGTCATCGACGATCACCTTTACAGCGTGGACCTTTATTCTATCCTAATTAGGCTTGGTCGGAAATTGCTGCTTCAATTGAATATTTTCTGAACAGCAACATTGTTCTAAATCATAAAACCAGCGCATTCGCCTATCTTTTTAAGGGTAAAGCTCGTATGATCCGCCACAAAGATGGGTTGTGAAAGCGAGCTGAGTCAGTGGTTTGGCGGCAGATACAGCGTGTCTAAAATAAGAAAGGTTGCCCTCGGGTGTTTTCATTTACTAACTAGCAAAAAACTGCAGCGGAACTCAACATGAGCCATACACAATCGTTAAATGTTGACTACAACTACACAGTTGTCCGCCTATTCGCACTCACAACCGTGTTGTGGGGCATAGTCGGCATGAGCGTGGGTGTTTTAATTGCGGCACAACTTTACTGGCCAGCACTGAACTTTGATACTGCCTGGTTAACTTATAGCCGTCTTCGTCCTCTTCACACCAACGCGGTTATTTTCGCGTTTGGTACCAGCGCGTTATTCGCCACATCTTACTATGTTGTTCAGCGCACTTGTCAGGTCCGCCTGTATGCTGAAAAGCTGGCAATGTTCACATTTATCGGCTGGCAGGTCGTCATTATCGCTGCAGCAATTACCTTGCCTATGGGTATTAGCCAGAGTAAAGAATATGCCGAACTGGAATGGCCAATCGATATTCTGATCACTTTAGTCTGGGTTAGTTACGCCATCGTGTTTTTCGGCACTTTGATCAAGCGTAAGACCAGCCACATCTACGTAGCAAACTGGTTCTACGGTGGTTTTATCATTACTGTTGCTGCATTGCATATTGTCAACAGCATGGTGATCCCGGTTTCTCTGACCAAGTCATACTCTATCTACGCAGGTGCTGTCGATGCGATGGTCCAGTGGTGGTATGGTCACAATGCTGTAGGCTTCCTGTTGACCGCAGGTTTCCTTGGTATGATGTACTATTTCGTACCAAAACAAGCTGGCCGTCCGGTTTACTCTTACCGCTTGTCCGTGGTCCACTTCTGGGCACTTATTGCACTCTACATCTGGGCAGGTCCACACCACTTACACTACACCGCTCTGCCTGACTGGACTCAGTCCGTCGGCATGGTAATGTCTGTCATTCTGTTCGTTCCAAGCTGGGGTGGCATGATCAACGGTATCATGACGCTGTCAGGCGCCTGGCACAAACTGAAAACAGACCCGATCTTACGCTTCCTGATCGTATCGCTGTCGTTCTATGGTATGTCGACGTTTGAAGGCCCGATGATGGCTATCAAGTCAGTGAACGCGCTGTCTCACTACACTGACTGGACTGTTGGTCATGTTCACTCAGGTGCTTTAGGCTGGGTTGCCATGGTTTCAATAGGTGCTCTGTATCACCTGATCCCTGCCGTTTTTGGGCAAGGCCGTATGTACAGCACCAAACTTATCAACACACATTTCTGGTTACACACTGTGGGCGTGGTGCTTTATATCGTGGCACTTTGGATCAGCGGTATTATGCAAGGCATGATGTGGCGTGCAGTCAACACTGACGGCACCCTGACATACAGCTTTGTACAGTCGCTGGAAGCTTCTTATCCGTTCTACCTGATGCGCTTCATTGGTGGTTGTTTCGTCGTCACCGGTATGCTCGTGATGGCCTACAACGTGATTAAAACCGTTCGTGCCAAACAAGGTACGTTAGAGCCAATCGCAGAAGCGGCATAAGGAGTCAATCATGTCGAAGAATTATCATGAGTTAGTTGAAAAGAATGCTGGCTGGCTTGGCATCCTGACCGTTGTCGCCATCAGCTTTGGTACCATGGTTGAAATCACCCCCTTAATGTTTATGAACGAAACGACTGAACCGGTAGACAATCTTAAGCCTTACACTGCGCTGCAGCTGGAAGGTCGCGATGTGTTTATCCGCGAAGGTTGTACCAACTGCCACAGTCAGATGATCCGTCCGTTCCGTCACGAAACGGAACGTTATGGTCACTATTCTGTTGCCGGTGAAAGTGTCTGGGAACATCCGTTCCTGTGGGGTTCGAAGCGGACAGGTCCTGACCTGGCCCGTGTTGGTGGTCGTTATAGTGACGATTGGCATTATGCCCACCTGATGGACCCACGGTCTGTTGTGCCACAGTCAAACATGCCTGCTTATCCATGGCTGGATACTGCAGTGCTGGATGGTCAGTTGACAGCAAAGAAAATGGAAACATTTAACGTCCTGACCAAAGGCAAAATGCACAAAGACGACGCGGATGGTGTGATGTACTCGGCAGAAGAAATTGCCGCAGCACAAGAAGCTGTCAAAGGTAAAACTGAAATGCAGGCCCTGATTGCCTATCTGCAATCACTGGGCACAGCACTGAAGTAATTGCCATGGACTTCGTTACAGTACACATCATTTTCACCGTGATTATTTTTGTGGCTTTTATTGGTCTGGTAGTCTGGCTGTTTGCTTTCAAACGCAAACCCGACTTCGACCAGATAGCAAATGTGATATTTGACGACGATAAAAAGCCACAACAAAAACAACAACAGGAGTCGGATCATGAGTAGCTTTTGGAGTGCTTGGATCATTGTATTAACACTGGCATGCCTGGTTGTATGCTTTGTGTTGCTGACATGGAACCTGAAAAACCATGTTGGCGTTCCAGAAAACGAAACCACCGGTCACGAATTTGACGGGATCTCGGAAATCAACAACCCACTGCCAAAATGGTGGACCATCATGTTCTACGCCACCTTTGTCTGGGCGGTGTATTACTTTGCAGCCTATCCGGGTTTAGGAAATTGGCAGGGTCTGTTCGGCTGGACCAGTTCTAACCAGGGCATTAAGTCTCTGGCAGAATCAAAAGCAGCAATTGAAGCAAATAAAGCGGCTGGAACGCCGTCTCAGCTGGATGCAGAATATGCCAAAGCAGAAACGACATTTGCTAAAGAGTTCGCTAAATACACCAGTCGTCCGGTTGAAGAGCTGGCCTTTGACAAAGACGCATTGAAAGTCGGTCAACGCTTGTTCCTGCAAAACTGTGCTCAATGTCATGGCTCTGATGCCCGTGGTCAGCGCGGTTATCCGAACCTGACCGACAACGATTGGTTGTACGGCGGCACTGCAGACAAAATCGTTGAAACCCTGCGCCATGGCCGCAAAGCGGCGATGCCTGCATGGGGCGACGCTCTGGGTGAGCAAGGTATCAAGGAAATGACCGCTTACGTGCTGAGTTTATCCGGCCGTAAAGTCAATGATAATGATGCTGCTGCCGGTAAAGCGAAGTTTGGCATGTGTGCAGCCTGCCACGGGATGGACGGTAAAGGTTCACTGGCACATAACCTGCCATTTGGTGCGCCAAACCTGACTGATAGTATCTGGTTGTACGGTGGTTCAGCCGGTTCAATTGAACAATCGCTGCTGCAGGGGCGTAATGGCGTCATGCCGGCATTTAAAGACACCCTGGGTGAAGATAAAATCCACGTGCTGGCGGCATACGTATACCGCTTGTCACGTCCGGATGAAGCGAAGTAATCGCTGCGTTCGGACCCGTATAGAAGCCCCGTTGAGGGGCTTCTTTTTATCTGCCCGAGTTATCAGAGGAAACAAAGCGTGGTAGCAAAACCCTGGTATAAACAAGTCTGGCCCTGGATCCTGATCAGTATCCCGGCGATTACTGTGCTAAAAGCTGTTCATTCGGTCTATCTGATGAATCTGCAAAGCCCGGATCTGGTCGTCGACGATTACTATAAACAAGGTCGGGCTATCAATCAGAACCTGTCTAAATACCGTGAGGCTGCCGCGCGTAATCTGCAGGCTAAAGTGTTACTGGCAGGCAACAAAGCAGTGCTGACTTTTACCGCCAGCAGTATTTTAGATGAAAGCATCACGCTAGATTTTGTGCATAACACTATCGCTGCCAAGGATTTTAAAGTCGTCGCTGAGCGCAGCGGCGAAAGCATGTATATTGCCGAATTGCCAGTAACCCCAAGCGGGAAATGGAATCTGGTGGTGCACGATAATGCCACCGAATGGAAACTTCGGGCGACGCTGATCCTGCCAGCAACCGAAGCCATTAAACTAACCTACTGAGACCACAGACCGCCCCATGCTGCAACAGCGCTGTTTTCATTGTCATGAACCTGTCCCGGCCGGTACTGATTTCCACTGCGAAGTGTTAGGGCAGCAACAAACTTTTTGTTGTGCCGGTTGCCAGGCTGTCGCCGAAACCATCGTCGCCCAAGGCCTCAGTGACTACTATAAATTCCGCAGTAAAGCCGCGATCAAAGCAAATGCGATCCCTTCTGAACTGGCTGCCCAGCTTCATAGCTATGACAGCGCAGAAGTCTTGCAGGATTTAACCGCACCTGAGGGCGATGCACAGCGCATTGAGCTATCCGTCAACGGTATGAGTTGCGCGGCCTGTGCTTGGCTTATTGAGCGCCAACTGCAGCAAAATAGCGCCGTGAAACGAGTCAGTGTTAACTCCGGGACTGCCCGCTGCGAATTAGTCTGGGACTCTGCAGCAGCACCACTGAGCCAGATCCTCGGTCAAATCAGTGATTTGGGATATCAAGCCAGCCCTTTCGTGGCTGATAGCGAAGAACAGAGTTTTCAGCTTGAACTCAATGCCTATCTGAAGCGCCTTGCAGTATCCGGTATCATGACCATGCAAGTCATGATGCTGGCCTTCGGATTATATTTTGGTGAATACACCGGTATCGATGCACAACATGAAGGCTATCTGCGCTGGGTCAGCCTGTTGTTGACAGTGCCCGTCATGGCGTATGCCGCCTTACCATTTAGCAGCAGCGCCTGGCGCGCGCTCAAGGCTCGTCAACTGAATATGGACGTGCCCATTACGCTGGCGCTTTATTACACCTTCATCGCATCTTTGTATGCCACGGTATTCGACACCGGCGAAGTGTATTTTGAATCCGTCTGTATGTTCGTGTTTCTGCTGCAGCTCGGTAAATTTTTTGAATTCCGCGCTCGCAAACAAGCTCGCGATGCAACCAGTAACTTACTGAAGGTGATGCCCGTCAGCGCGACATTATGGGACGGTGAACACGGCACACCGACATCCGCACGGCGCTTGCAAAGCGGTGACCATATTTTAGTGAAGGCTGGCGAGACCATTCCGGCCGACGGACAGGTGCAAAGCGGTGTCAGCTCGGTTGACGAATCGATGCTAACCGGAGAATACAAAGCCGTCAGTAAACAAACCGGCGATTTGGTGTTGGCCGGCAGTATCAATCATGACGGTATTCTGATTGTCCGGGTGCGCAGCGGCCTGACCGAATCCCGGCTTGGCCAAATCATCGCGCTGCAACAACAAACCTTGCATCAGAAACCTGCAGTTCTGGAAAAAACCGACCGGATCGCCCGCTTTTTCGTCCAACGTTTGCTGGTGATCGCGACGTTGACGTTTTGTGCCTGGTACTTCTGGATTGATGCAGACCGCGCATTCTGGGTAACCTTATCCGTGTTGGTCGCCACCTGCCCCTGTGCTTTGAGCCTTGCCACACCAACCGCGATCACCTGCGCACTGGCACAGTTGAACCGCAAAGGTATTCTGATAAAAAACCAGCATGTGCTCGACGTGCTGCCCCAGCTGACGAAAATCTTTTTTGATAAAACAGGGACTCTGACTGAAGGGCGGTTTAGTTTGACGGACGTGCAAACTTTCACCACGCGCTACGATAAAGACCAATTGCTGAATCTGATGGCCAACCTCGAGCAACAATCGGAACATCCAATTGCACGCGCTTTTACGCCATACTTCCGGCAAGCATTGCCACTTGAGAACGTGAGCCTGACGGTTGGCGCGGGGCTTTCCGCCAGCTATCAACAACAGCAGCTGGTCATCGGTCGGCCTGACTTTTGCGGGATAGACGTGGCAGATCCGCGTCTGAACGGTTCTCAGGTGTGCTTTGCCATCGACGGAGAATTGGCCGCCACAGTTCAACTCGCGGATCAGTTACGGGCTGAGGTCCCTACCCTGGTCAGCGCATTGCAACAACGGGGATTAAATCTGGCCATCCTGACCGGTGACGCTTCAGCTGCGGCCCCTGCAGTATCAAAACAGCTAGATATTTCTGAGTTATGGCAAGGCTGCAGTCCGGAACAAAAAGTCAGTGCTATCCAGCAAGCTGTGCAACAAGGCGAATCGGTGTTGATGGTCGGAGATGGCATCAATGACAGTCCGTGCTTCCACGCTGCGCACGTTTCCGTCGCATTGGATAGTGGGACTGAGCTGTCGAAGAATCAGGCCGATGTGGTGCTGTTACACAACGACTTGCAACAGTTACAAACCCTGATAGATGGCGCTCGTCGCGCGCATCGTGTCGTACAGCAGAATCTATGGTGGGCAGCGGGATACAATCTGGTTATTATCCCGTTGGCGGTCTGTGGCTTTGTCTCGCCTTACGTCGCAGTGATCGGCATGTCCTGCAGTTCATTGCTGGTGGTATCTAATTCATTACGGTTGCTCAAAGCATGAGTATCATCTACGTTTTGATCCCCATTGCGGTCGTCTTCGTGATGATTGGCATTGCTATTTTCTTCTGGGCTGTACGTTCCAAACAGTTTGATGATCTGGATAAAGAAGGTTTCAGCATCCTGTTCAACGAGAAACCAGCGTCGAACGACAAACCAACCGATACAAACCCCGAGTCCCGTGAACCCTGATATTTTTGCCGCTTTTTTTGTCGGCCTGTTTGGCAGTGCCCATTGCCTGCTGATGTGCGGCGGAATGGCTGGCGCATTGCAAATGATGATGCCGCAATCGCCGGCGCGTCGCGCCTGGTTGCAGCTGATGCTTGGCCTCGGGCGAGTCAGCAGCTACGCACTGACCGGTGCCCTGTTCGGCGGTATTGGTGCAGCGGTGATCGGCAGCAGCGGGCTGCTACCACAGTGGTTACAACTATTCGCCGGCTTGATGCTACTCGCGATGGCGTTGTATATCAGCCGCCTCTGGTTTGGTTTATTAATGCTGGAGCGAGCTGGACAGCGGCTATGGCGCTTGGTGCAGCCCGTTAGCCGGCGGCTACTGCCATTAGATAGCAGCCCGAAAGCCTTTGCTTACGGCCTGTGCTGGGGCTATTTACCCTGCGGTTTGGTTTATTCTGCTTTAAGCTGGAGCCTGGGCAGCGGCAGTGCTGTGAATGGCGCACTGTGGATGGCGTTATTCGGCTTAGGCACATTACCTGCTGTGATGCTGGCGGGTCAGGCGGCGGACAGATTACGCCAGCTGCAACAACAACGCTGGATACGCTATACGCTTGCAGCGCTGCTCGGCGCTTACGCGTTACAGACAATTTACCTTGCACTTCGGGCCCTGGTTTTTTAAGCTGAGGGAAGTTTGGATGGAGTTTGGAAACCCAAGATGAATTCACCTTCAAGTATTAACTGCCAACACTGTGGCTTTAGCCAGCTTTGTCTGCCATTCACCCTTAATGATGCAGAGCTTGATAAGCTTGATCAAATCATCCAGCGTAAACGCCCTTCGCATAAAGGCGACCATCTGTTCGAAGCCGGAAAACAGCTGCAAGCGTTATATGCGGTGCGCACCGGTTCGTTCAAGACTTATACCCTGACTGAACAAGGCGAAGAACAAATCACCGGTTTCCATTTGCCAGGCGACGTCATCGGCTTCGATGCCATTGGTGATCAGCAGCATCCGAGTTATGCTCAGGCTCTCGAAACGGCTATGGTTTGCGAGATCCCCTTCAATAACCTCGACCAGTTGTTAGATCAGGTTCCAAAACTACGGCAGCAGCTGATGCGCCTGATGAGTCAGGATATCCATGACGATCAGCAAATGATGTTGTTGCTGAACCGTAAAACAGCTGAAGAAAAGCTGGCCGCGTTTTTAACAAATCTGGCACAACGGTTTGGCAGCCGCGGTTTCTCGCGAAAAGAATTCCGCCTGACCATGACCCGGGGCGAGATCGGCAATTATCTGGGTTTAACCGTAGAAACCATCAGTCGCCTGCTGGGTCGTTTTCATAAAGACGAACTGATCCACGTCGATGGCAAGCTGATTGCTATCACGAATTTCGAAGAACTAAGCCGGGTAGCTGGCATGGCGCAAATCGGCCGTTAATAAGCCCTGCTCTGCCAACAAAACCGCCGCCCGGCGGTTTTGTGCTTTCTACGATCAGCCCTGTTCGCTGTGCTGACGGGAACCAATCTGCAATCTATTGATCCAACACAACATCAATCAGCGCGAAGCTGCTTATCTTAGCTACACTGATTCTGTACCTGTGACCGTAAAGGAGAATGATGATGGCAACATTTCAGGATGTGCTGGTGGTTCTGGATCCCAGCACCGACCAACAAAAAGCATTGGCCAGGGCCATCGAGTTGGCCGAACACACCGCTTGTAAACTGACCGCTTTTTTATCCATCTACGACTTTTCCTACGAAATGACCACCATGCTATCCGGTGAAGAACGCGAATCGATGCGTCAGGCCGTGATCACCGATCGGGAGATCTGGATCCAGGAGTTGTTGCACACAGCCCGCAGTAAAGGCATCAGTACCTGTGCCAAAGTGGTTTGGCACAACAGGCCTTTTGAAGCCATAGTGCAGGCCGTGACTGAGCATGGTTACGATTTGGTGATTAAAGGTACGCATGACCATGATGTACTCAAGTCGATGATTTTCACTCCAACCGACTGGCATATTCTGCGCAAATGCCCTTGCCCGGTGTTACTGGTCAAAGAACACGACTGGCCGGCCCAGGGCAATATTCTGGCGGCAGTAAACGCCGGCAGCGAAAAGCCCATTCATAAAGCACTGAATCAGGTGATTATCCGCCAAGCAAAAGCCATGGCTTCGATGCTGAACGCGAAAGTCCACCTGGTGAATGCCTATCCGGGCACGCCCGTGCAAGTGGCTGTCGAGATCCCTGAATTCAACCCGACCGAATACAATGACAGCATGCGACACCATCATATGGATGCAGCAAAGGCATTAGCCGGCCAGTTTGATATCACCGGTGAGGCGGTGCATGTGCAAGAAGGATTACCGGAAGACGTGATCCCGCGCGTCGCCCGCGACTTGGACGCGGAGATGGTCATTATTGGCACTATTGGCCGTACCGGCCTGTCCGCCGCGATTATCGGTAATACCGCCGAGCACGTCATTGATCGCCTCGACTGCGACGTTCTGGCGCTCAAAGCAGATCTGTAAATAGCTTCAGAAAACTAGCCCCGCTTGCAGCAAAGGGAATTGGCAAGCGGGTATGATCCGCTATAATGTGCGCCTTTTTACTGTCTGGGTAGCACAATGTCACACTCCGCCGAAGCCAAAGCGCAATACAATCTGAACAAACTGCATAAAAGACTGCGTCGTGGCGTTGGCCAGGCCATTGCTGACTTTGGCATGATTGAAGACGGCGACAAGGTCATGGTCTGCCTGTCCGGCGGCAAAGACAGCTATACCCTGCTGGATATTCTGCTGAATCTGCAACAATCGGCGCCGATCAATTTCAGCATTGTTGCCGTTAACCTGGACCAGAAACAACCGGGCTTCCCGGCCCACGTATTGCCCAACTACTTAAGCGGCATCGGCGTCGATTATCAGATCGTCACTGAAGACACCTACTCGATCGTCAAAGAAAAAATCCCGGAAGGTAAAACCACCTGCTCATTGTGCAGCCGGTTACGCCGCGGAATTTTGTACCGTACCGCCAAAGAGCTCGGTGCAACCAAAATTGCACTGGGCCACCATCGGGACGACATGGTTGAAACGATGTTTCTGAACATGTTCTACGGCGGTAAAATGAAGTCAATGCCACCGAAACTGATCAGTGACAACGGTGAACACATTGTGATCCGGCCTCTGGCTTACTGCCGCGAAAAGGACATCGAAAAATACGCCGTCGCGCGCGAATTCCCGATTATTCCATGCAACCTGTGCGGCTCACAGGATGGCCTGCAACGTCAGGTAGTCAAAGAAATGCTACAGGACTGGGATAAACGTTTCCCGGGCCGGATTGAAACAATGTTTCAGGCCATGCAAAACATCGTGCCTTCCCATATGATCGATAAAAACCTGTTTGATTTCGCCGCCGTCAGTAAAGAACGCGATGCAGAGTTTTCCGGCGATACCGCTTTTGACAAAGAATCCGTTCCAACCAAGCCGGTCGGATTATTGGAAGAAGACGACGAAGAACAACAAAACGGCGTGGTTGTGCAGCGGCTGGAAATCAGTCTTTAAGCGCTCGGCAATAGTCGGCAGTGCAACAGAAAGCTCTGTTGCACTAGCTTTGCGTTACACCCCTTTGAACCAGCCCCAAATCCCCAGCGAAAAATCTGCGAACAGGTCAATCCCAAGTGCGGATTTCAGTAGATACAGCAGCAACAAACCGAGCGCCATACTAATCACCAATAGCACACTAACCAACACTGCTTTCACCAGCAAGCCAGCCTTGTAGCTGTGGTGCTCGCTACGCTGACTCCCCCGAATGTTGCGCCCGGCCACCAGCACGTAATAGTAACGCCAACGGCCAAGCCCCAGCGTGCCGCGCAAATCGACTTTGTGTTTACCCCACTGCCGCGCACCGAGCGCAACGCGCAAATAACTGAGCTGCGCTTCCGTGAAGCTCTGCTGCATGTCAGCCGGCATGCGCTCCAGTAACTTCTGGATCGCCGGGTCCTGGCGGATATCGTCGCCGGCTGCAGCACTCATACTGTTTAGCCCTGTTGCAACAAAGCCGACAACTCAGCTGTTTTCGCCTGCATCAGCGCGATATCGCCGCGGCTTTCTACATTGAGCCGTACCAGCGGTTCGGTATTGGAACTACGCAGATTAAAGCGCCAGTCGGTAAACTCCAAACTAATGCCGTCGGTGGTATCGAGCTTGTCGGCTGATGGCTGATACAGTGCCAGAATTTGTGCCAGCTTGGCTTTTGGCTCGGCAATAGTGAAATTGATTTCACCACTGGACGGAAAAGCCGCAATGCGCTCGGCGACTAACGCAGACAACGGCTTTTGCTTCACACACATCAGTTCGGCCACCAGCAGCCACGGGATC
>Ga0075154_10002823_pt1 | contig 11219 bp, 8 predicted proteins | sample JI71714BDNA_FD_70965 | JGI IMG/M metagenome (GOLD analysis project Ga0075154, IMG submission 70965) | Wastewater effluent complex algal communities from Wisconsin, to seasonally profile nutrient transformation and Carbon sequestration -... | ecosystem: Engineered > WWTP > Effluent > Algae... | reverse complement strand
GATGTGGAGAGACGATTGCGGAATGAATCCGTTATATCCGCAAACAGGTACCTGGATTTATGACAGGGCTAACTGGTGTCCGGGTGGAAAAGGTTTAGCTCATGACCACGATCTTTCTTCTTTCGTTACCAAAGGACAAAACAACACTGTATCACTGGATTTTGAACCTTACACCACCACAGGAACAGGAGGTAATATTCCTTCCTATATTCTCGATGGTCAATTGTTCACTTACAAAACGCCTGCATTTACAAACGATGCAGCTATGGAAGACATCATTACTCCGAGTTTGAAAGATGAGTTCAAACGGTATAATCCGGCTTGTAATAATCCTGTTGTGGTTATTCGTAACACCGGAAAAAATCCGCTTACTTCTTTGATTATTGAGTACGGTGCTGAAGGTGGAGTGATGTGGGGATACAACTGGAGCGGTAATCTGAAATTTTTAGAATACGATACTGTTGCACTGCCTGCTGCTGATTGGGGTAATTTTGCCCAACCGGCCATGTTCAGAGTTAGTGTTCGCAACCCCAACGGAGTTGCTGATGAGTACGCTTCGAACAACGTATATAAAACACCGTTTGTGCGCACACCTAAATACACAGGTAAATTCTATTTGCAGTTGCGCACTAATAATGCAGGTGCAGAAACATATTTCAAACTTACCAATGCAGCCGGAACCGTTTTGTATAGCCGCGATAATATGGCTAATGCTACCACTTACCGCGATACGTTTGACTTACCTCGGGGTTGTTATGAATTAACTATTTATGACCGGGACAAAGACGGCATTTATTTCTGGGCCAATAATGATGGCAGCGGAACGGCCAGTTTGCGTAGCGTAAATAATCAACTGCTGTATAATTTTGAGCGCGATTTCGGTACACAAATTACACATCGCTTTACCATGGACTGGACATTGGGTGATGAAGGCCTGCCGGTATTAAATGAGCAGATACAACTATATCCTAATCCTTCACAAGGAGCTTTCTCCATTGATTTTGCTTTGCCTGTGCAACAGGAAGTGAAAGTAACCGTGCTCAATATTATTGGTGCAGTAGTAGCTGAGCAATTTTTGCCCAATGCAGGTTTTGATACAGAAGAAATACATGTGCTGGAAGGAAAACCTGCCGGAACTTACTTTGTGCAGATACAAACACTGCACGGTACAGTTACCCGTAAACTGATTATTCAATAAAACTACTTACCACCCACTACATGGCTACTTACAGCATGAATAAAAAATACACCTTACTTTTTTTAGTCACTTTATCTGCTCAGGTATTTGCTCAGCAACCTGAAGAACCGAAGCAGGAAAGAGGGCAGTTCTCAGGAAACTTCCAAACCAATGTACAGTTTTACGACCGCGATGATAAAATAGGGGCCAATACCACACAGTATCTTCGAGAGAAATCATCAGCTGATGCGTGGCTGTTTTTGAATTACAAGTATTCAGGATTTTCTTTTGCTTTGCGTTATGACCTGTTCAATAATTCCCCACTACTCAATCCTCAAACCGCTTATACCGATCAGGGAATTGGTTTTTGGCAGGTGAGTAAAGACATAGAAAAATTGAACATTACTGCCGGTTATTTTTACGACCAGTTTGGCAGCGGCATGGTGTTTCGGGCTTATGAAGACCGTAACATCGGTATTGACTATGCCATTCGTGGTGCACGTGCTGTTTACAGTTTTACAGATAACTTTAAAGTGAAAGCATTTACAGGTCAGCTTAAAGGTTCACTCACCAACCGTTTTAATGTTTTCCCTGAAGTAGTGAAAGGTGTAAATGCAGAAAACTCCTGGCAAATCAATGACAATTTTGGTATTGATGCAGGTACCTCATTGGTTAACCGCACCATTGACCAGGCTACCATGAACAACATTGTGACCACCATTAACGGTTATCCGTTAACCGACAGGTTTTATCCTAAATACAACACGTATACCTACAATGCCTACACCAATCTAAGGTATAAAAATTTCAGTTTGTATTTAGAATATTGCGGCAAAACACCGGATAATATTGCACCCGCACCATTAGATACCAATCAGAATTATTTCTTACGCAGAGGCGATATTTATTATGCTACCCTGTCGTATTCTCAAAAAGGTTTAGGCATCAACGCACAGTACAAGCGCATTGATCATTATGGTTTTCGTGTGGCACCTACGGAGCAATTGTTGAGCGGTGTATTGAACTATTTGCCTTCGCTCACCCGTCAAAATACTTACCGGTTACTTGCCCGTTACAATTCAGTTGTACAGGAGTTGGGTGAAGAAGCCATACAGGGCGATGTGGTATGGTCCCCAAATAAAAAAACAACTTTCACTGCCAACTATTCCAAAGTAACAAAGCTGGATACTGAGCCTTTGTTTCAGGAGATTTATTTTGATGCACAGCATAAATTCAGCAAATCATTTAAGGCAACCTTGGGTATACAATCCATTCAATACAACCAAAGAATTTATGAGATTAAACCGGGCGCACCCACCGTTTATGCGCTCACGCCTTTCGGAGAGTTTACCTATAAGTTTAATACACGTAAATCACTTCGTTTTGAGTGGCAATACATGGATACAAAACAGGATTTAGGAGGCTTTGTAAACGTGCTGGCTGAATTTAACATTGCGCCTCACTATTCCTTTGCTGCGGGAGATTTGGTGAACCACCAGCCGCATCGTTTTGCAGGCTCCAGCATACCCAAAGAAGTACTTCATTACCCAACAGTATTTGCTGCCTATACACACAAAACATCCCGCTTTACACTGGCCTACATTAAACAGCCGCAAGGTGTAAATTGTACAGGCGGTGTGTGCCGTGTGGAACCGGCTTTCAGCGGAGTTCGTTTTACATTAACCACCAGTTTTTAATTCAAGGTTATGATCAGAAAAATTCATTCGTCTTTCGCACTACTTGCACTGGCATCTTTATGTATAGTTTCCTGTGAGGAAGAACCACCCGCTATCAATTTTGATGTGCCCGTCCCGTCAAAAGACACCTCGTACATGGATAATTCAGTGGTGGCCGGGGATCAACCCAAGAACGTACTCATTGAGGATTTTACAGGAGTGAATTGCCCCAACTGTCCCCGTGCACAAACCAAAGCAAAAGAAATATACAATGCTAATCCGGGTCGTGTAGTAGTTGTGGCCATTCATCCGGGTGAACCCTTGTTTAACGATTTAACCACTCCGTTTAATTCGCCACCACACGTTAGCAAATACAATTTCAGAACTTCATACGGTAAGGATATTCTGTTGCTCAACGGTAATGCTTTAGGTTTACCAGCAGGTGCCATTAATCGCAAAAAATTTGCGGGTGAAAACTCGGTGACTGTAATCAATTACGCTAACTGGCCCACTTATTCAGGGCAGGAACTGGCAGCGGGTAGTCCGGTAAAACTGGAGTTCAAAACAGTTTTATTCGATAGCGTTACACGTAAATTGAAGGTGCGTGTAAAACTCACTTACTCACAATTAGTAAATGACACCAACCTGCTCACCATTGGATTAATGGAAGACAGCTTAATTGATGTGCAAAAAGATGTGTTCACTTATATAGATGAGTATCAGCATGACCACGTCTTACGCAGATTGATTACTCCGTATACCGGAGAAGAGATTACCGTAACCAAGCCCGTAGGCAGAGTTTACGAGCGGGAGTATGAAGTGAAATTAGATAATGCATGGAACTTCCGTAAGATGGAAGTGTATGCACTTGTATCAAAAAACTCAGATGAGATTGAAGTTATTCAAACCGTAAAAGCAAAGATATGGCCATAAGTAAGAGTGTAGTTTTGTTTCTGGCAGTTGCATTGGCAGCCTGCAATGGGGGAGTGGAAGTTGTACACAAAACTGTGGCTGAGCACAGGGCTGAGATTGATGCTAATTTCAAGGATGCGGAGAAGTCGCCTTTACCTAAAGAAGCTATAGCTTCTTTTACAGGAGTGAAGTATTATGCTGAAGATGCCGCGTATAAAGTAAAAGCGAAATTTAAACGTTCAACAGGAGAGTTACCTTTTGCTTTTCCGCATACCAACAGCAAAACGTATGTGTATGTGAAATACGGAGAGTTATATTTTTCTTTAGATAATCAACCATGCACCTTGAGTGTTTACCAAAGTCCTGAGTTAAGTAAACAGGCCGGTTATGAAAAGTACTTATTTATTCCGTTTACTGATTTAACCAACGGAACGGACACTTATGCAGGAGGACGTTATCTCGAATTCAGCATACCCGATAAAGAAGAAGTAGAGCTGGATTTTAATTTCACCTACACACCTTATTGTGCGTATAATCCGGCTTTCAGTTGCCCTATTCCGCCTAAGGAAAATAACTTATCCGTTGCTGTTAAAGCCGGGGAAAAATTATATCAATAATATTTTCTGACGCTACTTCTTCAGGCAGCAGCCACCCAGTTTGGCTACTGCTTCCGGTTTAGCTTTCACCTCATCGGCATCATAGCCTAAAGCGGCAATAGCCTGTTTTATTTTGTCAGCAGATGTTTTCTTCGTGCTGTACACTACTTTAATGGTCATGGCTTTTTCATCCAACTCAATGTTTTTTATCCCCTTTTCATGGTACAGTTGGTTAATTAGCAGCTCACCACAGGTCTCGCATATTTTGCAGTGATCGCAATAGATGGTGGTTTTAATCACTATTGTTTCTGTTGCCGGAGGAGTAAAAGCCGTTGTAAAAAGCCATAGCAATGGCAACAACATAAGAGTTTTAAGTTTCATAATTTTAAATTAATTGAAGGTCATGCTCAACAAGGCAGAACTAATTCCTGCTACTAAAATACCGTATAAAGGCCATAAAAACAAGAACAGACCAAAACGTATGGAGTCATGAAATGTGTAATCTTCTACTACACGTGGGGCTACATAAGAACACAACCTGTACAAAGGCGCAAAGTACCATTGCTGAGCGGGTGTTTTGTTTTTGGCCTCTTCAGGGATGTCAATAAGGGATGCTATGTCATGGTAAAGAATTGTATTGAAATCTTTTACAAAAGCAGCATCACTTTGCGTAAGGTTAAAGTGTTGGGCCGTGTAACTTTTACCTGCTTTAATGTGCACGGTGTTTCCTGCTCCGTTAAAATGGGCATAGGAAAGTCCGATGGGAATAACTATCAACTCATTTGCCGGACTGTTGCTTTTCCAGGCCCTGGCTGATATGCGTGGAGGGCCCTTTTTAAAAATGCGCAATTCATGGTCAGGAATACTACGGCCTTCTGGAAAAATTAATACGGTTTTATTTTGCTCAAGCAACTTTGCACATGTATCGAATGTGCTGTTATTTTTACTCAGGTTCTCTTTCCCTTCAGTGATGCGGTATATGGGGAGTATATGAATAGCACTGAGCAAACGGGCAAAAAAAGCACGGTTAAAAACGTCTCCCCGGGCAAGCGAGTGAACAGGGTATTTAAAATAAGCTTCTAATAAAACAGCATCCAGAAAAGAGTTGGGGTGATTAGGTAACAAAAGAATGGGTTTGTTTGCGGGGGCATGATCAAGTCCGGTCACCTTAATCTGGCTAAAATATAAACGTGCCGTTACACGAACACCAATTTTTAACAGGCTGTACAACATGTGTGATTGCAATAGTACTTAAGTTCGTATTAAAAACAAGGCAGTTTAGTGAAGAGCCAGTAGTGCAATGCATAAACCGTCAATAACACCGGCCATACGTTTGATGTCAAGCGTTTCCAAGGTGTCGGTTTTTTCGTGGTAATTTTTGTTTCGAAAAAATGAGGTGTCGGTTATCATCAACGCACTGTAACCGAAGTGCCAGTAATTGAGGTGGTCGGATAAGTTAATACCTGGCATTGATGCAGGCGCTTTAAAGTTGACTGTTTTAATGGTACCCGCTCTTTTGAATTTTCTGCAAAATTTATTGGCAAACTTCCCGCTACCGAATTTACGCACCAGCGTAATGAAATTGCCCTTATTCCCATATATGTATTTAAGAAAACCCGCACCTGCGGGGTAACCCTGAGAGTTTTTTACGTCCCGGTAATAACCGATCATCTCTACTGAAATCATTCCGTAAACAGCCGCATTATTCTTGTGTAACATCTCTGCATGTTGGTAGCTACCCATTTCTTTGTCCTCAAAATAGGGTGGCTCTTCAAGCGTGTAGGCTACCAGTTCAACGCAATGATTCAATGGTTGCTGGTACAACATACGCGATAATTCTAGCAAAGCAGTTACTCCGCTGGCATTGTCATCAGCTCCTTCCTGATCTCCGCACACATCATAATGCGCACCCACCACAATTGTTTTGGTGTTTTGAATTCCAAATCGGGCAACAACGTTTTTATATATTTTTCCTTTAACCGGATATTCCTGAAAGAAAACAGTATCGGCATACTGCTTAAAGTGATTGTAAATGTATTGAGCTGTTTGGTTAAGCAAAGCAATGTTTTGATGGTTGCGGTAGCCCGAGGTTTTGGTGAGACGGATAAGGTGCTGTTTAATGGCAACGGTATCCGTTGCCGGTGGTCTAGCACCTGCGAGTAGTGTAACCGCGAGCAAGAGTGAAGTGGTTAAAAAGCGCATAGACGAAAATAGTAAATAATTGACTGGAGGAGAAAACGATAAATTATGCTGATGCACAACACGTTTACCTCTAATTAATTCTCATAATTGTAATCGATGCGAATTAATGTAAAGTAACACAAAGCAAATCCCTTACATTCCCATTTTTAGGGTTTTCACTACTTAAATTTAGGGTTTTCCCTATTGATTTTTAGGGTTTTCCCTATATCTTTGAATCTAAAGTCTTATTAGCTTTGGTGAAAAATTTCTGTTATGGAAAACTCAAACAAATTTATTAAGTACCTCGCTTTTCTTTTTTTGTTATTATTTCAGTTTACTAACACTATTGCTCAATACGGATACTTTGAGCAAGGTTACGGGACGGATAGAAATGAAGAAGGGTTTGACCTCGCTGTTACCACCGATTATAAAGTGATGATGGCCGGTTACCTGCAACAAGGCACCAATAACAAAGATGTTTATATTCTTTATACAGATTCCATTGGCGATACACTTTGGACCAAAACAATTGGCGATAATAACGATGATGTAGCCAAAGCCATTTGGCAAAAAGATGCTTCATCCTTTTTTATTGCAGGATATACCAAACCCAATGGTAATATTGATGATGAAGGATATTTTATTAAATATGACATTGCAGGTAATGTAGCATTTAGTGTGGCTATAGGCACTGCTGATAACGATTATTTTAACGACCTTGCTCAAAGTCAGGATGGCAACATAGTTTTAGTAGGCTACAGTAACACATTGGGAACAAACAAGAACATATACGTTGTAAAAGCAGATACCAGCAGCGGTACTGTATTGTGGAGTAACCTTTACGGTGGTAGCGGCCATCAGGAAGCCACAGCTGTATTAACCAAAGTAAACGGCAACATAGTTATAACAGGAACTGATTATAGCGGAAGTTTACCACAAGCCTTTTTATTGGAGTTAGACTCCAGCGGTAACCAATTAACCTATCAGTTGCTGGCACAAACATTTTCAAGCTATGCCAACTCCATTGCCATGACCCGTAACGGCAAGTACTGGTTGGCCGGATATACCGATAACAGCGGTAATACCGATGCATTAATAGCCTTGGTAGATGGAAGTGGTATTTATGAAAGCCACCAAACTTACGGTGGCAGCAACGATGATAAATTTAACAGCATTATACGCATAGGCAATGCCTTGTTTATGGCCGGTAGTACAGCAAGCTATGGTGAAGGAGCAAGCGACCTTTACTTTGTAGCTGCTGATAGTGTGGGTAACTTACTTTTTGATGAGTACGGTGGTGGCACAAGTACTGATTATGCCAATGCTATGTTTCACCGCAACGGTCTGTTGTACGTTGCAGGTTACAATAGCAGCTTTGGAGTTACCGAAAGTGGAAATATGTATGCAGCCCGCTTTAACGTGTATGAACTGGCTGGCGTAATACAAAGTACCAATGATTTACAAACACTATTGCCTATTCCCGATGATTGCACCATGCCTCGAATATTGTATTCGGATAAGATGATGGGTAATACTGATACAACTTATCTAAATACATATGATTACACTTTCTGCGGGTGGTGTACAGGCAGTACAATTAATGAATCTGAGATTACCAATCCCACTTCAACTCAATACACTGGAATAATAGGCAACCCATACAGAGAGAACGAATTATTAGAATTTTGCCAAACTCACCAGTTTAACTACATCTATTTCTATGGAAGTGCATACTTGTTTACTAAAAGAGGTTTTGACATCAACACCAACTATACTGTAAATCTTACAGGTGGGGGCAGTCAAAATTTAATTACCTACCTCAATGAGAAATTGTATAACTTTATTGTAAGGGCAAAGTTAAACTATGGTGTTCAACATGTGGGTATTGCCGGTGGTGATTTACCCAATATGCCCCATACAGAAAATATTTTTTTCAGAACTGGCGATTTCAACACCTTTCAATCTTCGCTCCAAAATTACAACTACAGATACACCGGAAAAATAGGACAAATTGTGTTGGAAGATGAGTTTTGGAATTCCCTAGACTCTAATTTTACATACAGAAGAAACCCTTTAGATTCAACTTTTGACGACCACAAACTATACGTGCAACGAATGCTTACTGTGGCCCGAAACGATTTTAACATCCGTCATGTAGATGATTACATAGGAAGGTTAACCGATACACTACAAAATTGGTGGGACAATACAGGTAACTACTATACACGAAACAGTATAATGAAGCCAAGAATTAAACAACGTGCTGCTGAGTTAGAGAACTTAACAGATACAAGTTTGTTCAGAAAGCGTTTAAGTAGAATATTTTTAACCTATGAAACACAATGCCGATTCCCCAACAATAAAGAACAATCAAAACATTGGTTGTTTAATGGAAACGCTTGTCAGTCAGATACAGTCTCGCACTGTGGTTGCCCAGATTTGTTGAACGCTATTGGTGGGCATGATGATAGCCCATATGAAGGAGTAAATTATAGCCCAACTGCTTGGCAAGATCACTTTAAATCATACAGAACAATGATGTTTGGCAACAGGCACAAACATTATTATGCAGGAGATAGTATAACAAGGGTATATCCTATTTTTTATGCTCAAGCAGGTTGTTCAGATTATGATTCGTTGTGTCTTGACAAAGGTGATACAGCAGACCACTATTTAGGTTACTGGCTTTTAACACCAAAAGTTGGTGAAAACAGAACTTTAAAAAATGCTGAGGAACAATTTAGAAATACGTTTGCAGGTAATGCCTACTATAATGATACAGCCAAAGGCCCAAATATGCGTTTAAATGGTTTTGTGTATTTTCATTATCAACTATTAAAACGAATACACCGCTATAACTTAGCATTGGGGCAACAGTTTACCAACTTTAGCGATTACAATGCTACCCCTCGCATAGAACAAGACACCGCCTTTAGCGACAATACCTGTTTTTGGAACATACCAATTAACAATGGCGGGTTATATGGTGAATTGGGGCCTGGTAAAGTAAGCAAAAGGCCAGTACAAGAAGAACCAATAAGCTACTTAGCCTCACATCCTAATCCAACAGCATCCAACTTATTTTTTGATGTGCAATATTCAGATAAAGAAGTAGAAGCAAAGCAATTTGATGCTGTACTGTTGGATGCAATGGGTAAAACAATTATAACTGAAAATGGAGAGGGTTCTTCGGGTAGCATAAGCACAAAAGAGATATCCAGCGGGGTCTATTATTTGAGGTGCATTACTTACACTTCAAAAGGAACTTTTACAGCATTTCAAAGAATCATTATAATGAAATAATGTTATGAGCAGAATAATTATTTTGGCATTATTACTACTTCCTTCGATAGCCTTACCTCAAAGCCAATTTACGTTTTCTAAAACATATATTGTTGTTCAGAATCCCGGGTATCAGCCTTTCTTTACTCCTTTTGGCGTTTTTCAAAATTCTGATTCAAGTTATATGCTTGTTGGATGCGTATATGCCGGCACTCATATTGGTAAATGGGCAAGTTTTGGTACTGAAATCTCTACTTATGGTGAGTATGTAAAAAACAATGATTATGGTACAGGCTGTGTATATTACTTATTAGCAGACACTAATTATACAAAGCAATTTGTTAGTAAAGGATGGGACCATGATACTGCTAGTATAGGCAACATCACTTGGACCTTGCATTTAACTAACGATAGCGATGCAACTACCTACATTCAATTGGTTAAAAACAATGGGGCAAGTATATTGCTCGATACCATAGGTAAAACTTTTTATACTTACTCGCGCTATCTGCGCTTTGCCGAGGCACCATTGATTGCCCCATTAGCAGATGGCAACCTGCTGATAGTATATACTAATAGAAATCAAGAGTTAGAGGTAGTAAAGTACAATACGCATAGTTATAAAGTAGATTATAGATTTAATGCTACACCTCAAATTTTGTCATTATTACATAATGTACTTAGGTATGCGAATGCCTCTGGCCATATTTGTATGATTAAAACACTTGACAATGGATATTTACTTGCTTCAAAAATTAATCGCCTTGACTATGACTGGCAGAATAATATGCTGCTCATGAAATTCGATAGCCTTGGTAATTTCTCTTGGCCTTTTGCCACCGGTGAGCAAGAAGTACAAAGTATACCTCATCGAGTGTATCCTAATCCTACAAGTGAGCAAGTAACGTTTGAGTTAACCGAACAGGGAGAATATGAGCTTATTGTAACTACTGTCAGTGGGCAAGTGTTATATAATGCAGGCATAACAAACAACGCAACCATAAATACCGATACATGGAGTAACGGAATTTATTTCTACACCCTACGCAGCAAGTACAAAGTGACGAATGGTAAGTTACTGAAATTTTAGACAGATGAATTTACCTCGCATAGAACAAGATACTGCTTTTAGTGACAATACCTGTTTATGGAATGTGCCTTTTAGTAATGGAGGGTTATATGGTGAACTTGGGCCAGGTAAAGTAAGCAAGAGACCTTCAGAAGAAGAACCAATAAGCTATTTAGCGTCACATCCTAATCCAACAGCATCCAACTTATCTTTTGATGTACATTATTCAGATAACGGAGTAAAAGCAAAGCAATTTGAAGCTGCACTGTTGGATGCAATGGGTAAAATAATTATAGCTCTAAATGGAGAAGGTTCTTCGGGTAACA
>Ga0075154_10002822_pt1 | contig 11219 bp, 7 predicted proteins | sample JI71714BDNA_FD_70965 | JGI IMG/M metagenome (GOLD analysis project Ga0075154, IMG submission 70965) | Wastewater effluent complex algal communities from Wisconsin, to seasonally profile nutrient transformation and Carbon sequestration -... | ecosystem: Engineered > WWTP > Effluent > Algae... | reverse complement strand
AGGCGGCCACTCAGGTAGGCCAGCGCCTGCAGCAGGGAAAAGCTCTCCACCCGCAGCCACAGGGCCGGGTCGGCCTCGGTATCGTGCACGGGCAGGCCACCCACCTCCTCGATGCGCCGTGCCGCTGCCTGAAGCAGATCGCTGCCCAGCATGTCCTCCATGGGCCAGCGGGTTTTCAGGCTGTCCGCCGATCCGTGCAGCAGCGTCTGGATGCGCTGCCCCATGCCGCGCACTTCCTCGCGCACCACCCCCAGGAAACGCTGGCGCATGTCGGGCGCCACATCGGGCAGCTCCAGCATTTCCACCGCCGCCTGGATGTTGGCCAGCGCGGACCGGCTACCCTCCGTGAGGCCGAGCAGCAGCTGCTCGCGCGCCGATTCCTGTTCGAATTCGCGGGTGATGTTCTCCAGCATCAACACAAAGCCGGACAGCGAAGCTGCTGGCGTAGATGCTGACGTGCCGGTGACGTTGGCAGCTTCTCCCACCTGCCGCACCGGCGCCATCTGCACGCGCAACAGCTGGCCACCCTGCGTGGTGGTGACAAACTGCGCCGTGGGAGACGCAGCCCCGCGCTGCATGCGTTTTTGCACACTGTCCAGGGCGTGGGCCACCAGCTGGCGGTCGAACACCGCGTAAATGGAGCGCCCCAGCCCGATCAGTTCGGCGCCATCGGCCAGGCGCGGCGCCTGCGAGAGCGCGCGGAACTGCATGCGGGCGCGGCTGTTGTAGAGCAGGATGCGGCCGTCCAGGTTGCACACCACCACGCTCTGGGTCAATTCGGACATGAGCGCAGCCAGCCGGGTTTTTTCCTGCTCGATGTTCTGGCTGGCCTCACGCACCCGCGCATCCATGTCGGCGCGCAGGGCCTCGCGCTGGGCCACGAAGCTGTTCACCAGTGCCGCGAGTTCAGTGGCCTCGCGCGGAGCGGAGGCGTCGATGGCCAGGGGCTGGGCGCCTTGCGTAGCCACCAGGGCGCGGCCCTGTTCCAGCAGGCGACCAACCGGGGCCACCGCCTGCACAAACAGGCGCTTCAACGCCCAGGCCCAGAGGCCACAGGCCGCCAGCCACACCAGCACCAGCAAAGGCCAGCGGCCTCCCAGCAGCGCGCTGGCGGCACTTCGGCCGGCTTCATCCAGCGTACCGTACACGAGCCCCAGCGCTGCCGTAAGGAACAGCGCCAACCCCACCGCGCCGACGGCCAGCAGTGGCCAGAAGCGCCGGTCCAGCGGGCGGGGGCCTGACGGCCGGTTGGTACTCATGGGTTGGTACTCATGCGCTGGCCTGGAGCAACTCGCGCACCTTCTCCACCAGCTCCTTGGTAGAAAACGGCTTGGTCATGTAGGCATTCACGCCCAGCGCCGTGCCCTTGGCCACATCGGTATCGCGGCCCTTGGCGGTGAGCATGAGGATGCGCGTGGCCTTCAGCGCCTCGGTGGCGCGCACCTCCTGGCACACATCGAAGCCCGACTTCCTGGGCATCATCACATCCAGCAGCACCAGGTCCGGGCGCAGCGCGGCAATGGCGTCCAGGGCCTCCTGCCCGTCGCGGGCCAGGTGCACCTCGTAGCCTTCGCGCTTCATGAGGAACTCGAGCGAGATGAGGATGTTGGGCTCGTCGTCGGCGATGAGCAGCTTCGCACTCATGCGGTGTCTCCTGGGGAATGTTCGTTCTTCTCGGGCGCCGTCTCGGGGGGCTGGCCCGATGGCATGTTGGGGGCTGTGGGCATGTCAAAGCCAAAGCACGCACCCTCCCCCGGACTCGATCGCAACCACATGCGGCCGCCCATGTGCTCCACAATCTGGCGGCTGATGGGCAGGCCCAGCCCAGTGCCTTGAGGGCGGTTCAGGTTGTGGCCACCCTGGCGGAATTTTTCAAACACCAGGGCCTGTTCCTCGGGCGGTACGCCGGGGCCGTTGTCCTGCACCTGCACCGTGGCCATGCCACTCTGCCCGCCGTCCGTGACCGTGACCGTGACCGTGACAGTGACAGTGACGCGCCCGCGGGTTGAAGGCACAAATTTGGCCGCGTTGGTCAGGAGGTTCAACACCACCTGGGTCAGGCGGTCGGCATCGGCCACCACCGGCACCTCGTGGGCGGGCAGCACCACATCCACCAACGCCTCGCGCTCGCGGAACAGTTCGGCGGTGGTGTCTACACCGTGGCGCACCAGGGCGCGCAGGTCCACGCGTTCGGTGCGCCAGTCGGCGTGTCCGGACTCGATCTTGGCCATGTCCAGCACCTGGTTCACCAGCCGGCTCAGGCGCTCGGTCTCGGCCACCACGATGCCCAGAAAATGCTGCCGTTGTGCAGTCTCCATGCCGGGATCATCCTGCATGAGTTCCGTCAGCGCTCTGATGGAGGTCAAAGGTGTGCGCAATTCGTGCGTCACCGACGACATGAAATCGTCCTTCAGCCGGTCCAGGCTCTGGAGCTGCTCGTTGGCGCGGCGCAGCTCGGCGGTGGCCAGCTCCAGCGATCGGGATTTTTCTTCCAGCTCCAGCGAATGGGCGCGGATCTGCGTGGTTTCCTCCAGCAACCGCATCACGTCGTCAATGTCGAGCGATTCCTCCTGCACCACCGACGCCACCATGACCCGGGCCGAGGCGCTGCCTATGGCGCCGGCCAGCTGCGTTTCCACGAACTGCACCAGCCGCGCATCTGCCTGCAGGGCTAGCACGCTGGCCGCGCCGTGCTGTCTGGCGTAGTCGGCAAACAGCTTGTCGGCCCGCTCACGCCCCAGGAAGCGCGCAGTCAGCGGCAACAGCTCGGCCACCTGCGCCTGGCCACGCCAGAACACAGGCTTGTCGGCGGCAGTGCGGTCAAACACATCGACAAACAGCAGCGCCTGGCTGGTCTCGCTCACCGAGGGAGCGCGCCACAGGGACACCCCCACATACGCGGCCACGTTGAGCAACAGACTCCAGAACATGGAGTGCGTCAGGTTGTCCAGTCCGGCCAGCCCGAGCAGCTGCTCAGGCTTGAGTAGTTCCAGCCCCCAGGGGCCTTGCTCGACGAAACTGGCCGGGATCAGCCAGCCCGACTTGGCAAACGACGGCAGCATGAGCGTGTAGGCCCACAGGCCAAAGCCGCACAGCAAACCCGCCAGCGCCCCGGCGCGGGTACCACCCTTCCAGTACATGCCGCCCAGCAGGGCCGGCGCAAACTGCGCCACTGCAGCAAAACTGATGAGCCCGATGCTGACCAGGGCGTAGGCCTCTCCGGCCAGCTGGAAATACAGATAACCCAGCAGCAGAATGCCCAGTATGGCCAGACGGCGCACCCACAGCAGCAGGCGCGTGAGGTCCCCGCTGGCGCGCTGCCCGAAGCGCTTGAGGCGCAGCAGGAAGGGCATGACCAGGTCGTTGCAGACCATGGTGGACACCGCAATGGCCTCCACAATGACCATACCGGTGGCCGCCGACAAGCCCCCAATGAAGGCAAACAGGGCCAGCGCGTTCTGCCCGTAAGCCAGCGGCAGGCTCAGCACAAAGGTCTCGGCGTTCTGCGAGCCACCCCACAGCAGCATGCCGCCCAGCGCAATGGGCAGCACAAAGATGTTGATGAGCAGCAGGTACAGCGGAAACACCCACACCGCCCGCTTGAGGTGCTGTTCCGACACGTTCTCCACCACCATGACCTGGAACTGCCTTGGCAGAAATATCACCGACAGCATGGCCAGCAGGATCAGGCTGAACCACTGCTCGTAGGCAAAGGAGCGGCCCGTGGCGGGGTCGGCCACGGTGAGCAAGCGTGCCAGTTCGGGCACGGCCAGGGCTTGCGCAAAGATATCGCCCACGCCATTGAACAGGCCGTAGGACACGAACACACCCACGGCCAGAAACGCCACCAGCTTCACCACCGACTCGAACGCAATGGCGGCCACCATGCCCTCGTGGCGCTCGGTACTGTCCAGGTGGCGCGCGCCAAACACCATGGTGAAGCCCGCCAGTACCAGCGCGATGTAGAGCGTGCTGTCCTGCCACCACAGCGGGCTGACAGGGGCTGGCTGCGGACTGGCAGAAGCGACAGAAGTGGCGGCCGCAAGCCCGGGCGCGGTGAGCACGCCGTAGCCCACCGAAATGGCCTTGAGCTGCAGCGCGATGTAGGGAACGATGCCCACCACCGTGATCAGCGTGACCAAGCCCGCCAGCGTGGGGCTCTTGCCGTAGCGCGATGCAATGAAATCGGCGATGGACGTGATGCGGTAGGTTTTGGCAATGCGGATCATCTTTCGCACCACCACCCAGGCCAGCACCATGGCCAGCATGGGCCCCAGATAAATAGGCAGAAACCACACCCCTGTGCTGGCGGCACGGCCCACGCTGCCAAAGTAGGTCCAGGCGGTGCAGTACACCGCCATGGACAGGGCATACACCCAGGGGCTGCCGATGAGTGAGCGGCCTTGCCGCGCGCGCCAATCCCCGTAGCTGGCTACCGCAAACAGCAGCAGCAGGTAGGCGAACGAGGTGGCAATGACCAGCAGCGGGGACATGCGGCACCTATTCCCTGGGAAGCCGGGTCAGTCCTGGCGGGTTTCCATGATCCACGCCAGGGCCGCAATCATGAGGGCCCAGATGGCAAACAGCGCCAGCGGAAACAGCGGTATGCCCAGCACCTGCGCTGGGTGGTTCCACAGTGCCAGCAAGGGAAAGTTGAGCAGCATGCCCCCTGCAAAGAACAGGGCCAGCAAGCGCTGCGACACCAGACTCTGGTTCATGCGGGTCTCCTCTGTGCAGCCATTGTGCACCCGCAGCGCTTACCGGGGCCTTGCAGGCGGCCCCGGCCTGCCCTCAGTCAGTGCTCAGCCCGCCAACTGCTGCCAGGTCTCCACCACCGAATCGGGGTTCAGGGAAATGGAGCTGATGCCCTCGTCCTTGAGCCACTGCGCAAAGTCCGGGTGGTCGCTGGGGCCCTGCCCGCAGATGCCCACGTACTTGCCTTCGGCCTTGCAGGCGGCAATGGCCATGCGCAGCAGGGCCTTGACCGCAGGGTCGCGCTCGTCGAAATCGTGCGCCAGCAGTTCCAGCCCGGAATCGCGGTCCAGGCCCAGGGTGAGCTGGGTCAGGTCGTTGGAGCCGATGGAGAAGCCGTCGAAGTACTGCAGGAAGTCCTTGGCCAGCACGGCGTTGCTGGGGATTTCGCACATCATGATGACCTTCAGGTCGTTCACGCCGCGCTGCAGGCCCTTGTCGGCCAGCAGGCCCGTCACGCGCTCGGCCTGGGCCAGCGTGCGCACAAACGGCACCATGACCTGCACGTTGGTCAGACCCATGTCCTCGCGCACGCGCTTCAGGGCTTCGCACTCCATGGCAAAGGCTTCGCGGAAGTCTTCGCTGATGTAGCGCGCGGCACCGCGGAAGCCCAGCATGGGGTTCTCCTCGTCGGGCTCGTAGCGGCTGCCGCCCACCAGCTTCCTGTATTCGTTGCTCTTGAAGTCCGACAGGCGCACGATGACCGGCCTGGGCCAGAAAGCGGCCGCAATGGTGGCCACCCCTTCGGCCACCTTGTCCACATAAAACGCACGCGGCGAGGCGTGTCCGCGTGCCACCGATTCCACCGCCTTCTTCAGGTCGGCGTCCACATTGGGATAGTCCAGGATGGCCTTGGGGTGCACGCCAATGTTGTTGTTGATGATGAACTCCAGCCGCGCCAGGCCCACGCCGGCGTTGGGAATCTGGGCAAAGTCGAAGGCCAGCTGCGGGTTGCCCACGTTCATCATGATCTTCACGTCCAGCGGGGGCATGGTGCCGCGCTGTACTTCGGTCACTTCGGTTTCCAGCAGGCCGTCGTAAATGTGGCCGGTATCGCCCTCGGAGCAACTCACCGTCACCAGCGTGCCTTCCTTCAGCGCGTCGGTAGCATCACCGCAGCCCACCACGGCGGGAATGCCCAGTTCGCGCGCAATGATGGCGGCGTGGCAGGTGCGCCCGCCCCGGTTGGTCACGATGGCGCTGGCGCGCTTCATGACCGGTTCCCAGTTCGGGTCGGTCATGTCGGTCACCAGCACATCGCCGGGTTGTACCTTGTCCATTTCGGCAATGCTGTGCACCAGCCGCACCGGGCCCGTGCCCACTTTCTGGCCAATGGCGCGGCCGTGGGCCAGCACCGTGCCCGTGCTCTTGAGCTTGTAGCGCACCTCCACCTGGCCGGCGGCCTGGCTCTTCACGGTTTCCGGGCGCGCCTGCAGGATGTAGAGCTGGCCGTCCAGTCCGTCCTTGCCCCACTCGATGTCCATGGCACGGCCGTAGTGCTTTTCAATCACCGTGGCGTAGTGGGCCAGTTGCAGCACCTCGGCGTCGGTCAGGCTGTAGCGGTTGCGCTGCTCCACCGGCACGTCGATGGTTTTCACCAGCTTGCCGGAAGCCGCCTTTTCCTCGGCGCTGGAAAACACCATCTGGATGAGCTTGGAGCCCAGATTGCGGCGGATGAGCGCCTGCTTGCCAGCGGCCAGCATGGGCTTGTGCACATAGAACTCGTCGGGGTTCACCGCGCCCTGCACCACGGTTTCGCCCAGGCCATAGCTGGAGGTGATGAAGACCACGTCCTCGAAACCGCTTTCGGTGTCGATGGTGAACATCACGCCGGCAGCGCCCAGATCGGAACGCACCATGCGCTGCACGCCGGCCGACAGCGCCACTTCTGCGTGGGTGAAGCCTTTGTGCACGCGGTAGCTGATGGCGCGGTCGTTGTAAAGGCTGGCAAACACTTCCTTGATCTTGTGCAGCACCTGCTCGATACCCACCACGTTCAGGAAGCTTTCCTGCTGGCCGGCAAAGGACGCATCGGGCAGGTCTTCGGCGGTGGCAGAAGAACGCACCGCGAAGCTGGCGGAATGGTTGCCGGCGTCGTGGTCGTCCACCAGGCGGATGAACTCGGCGCGGATGGCGGCTTCCAGGTCGGCCGGGAAGGGCTGGGCTTCCACCATGGCGCGGATTTCGGCGCCCACTTGCGCCAGGGCGCGAACGTCCTCGGTATCGAGCGCGTCGAGTTTGGCGTGGATGCGCTGGTCCAGGTTCTCGTGCTTGAGGAACTCTCGGAAGGCGTAGGCCGTAGTGGCAAAGCCGGTGGGCACGCGCACGCCCTGCGGCAGCTGGGAAATCATCTCGCCCAGGCTGGCGTTTTTGCCACCGACGCTTTCCACGTCGGCCATGCGCAATTTTTCGAAGGGAACGACCAGTGCGGTCGGGGGGAAGAGTTGAGACATGAGAAAACTCCGCGATGTTGAAAAACCGGTCTCGCCCCGTGTCTGCGCCGCATCGTTGTTCTGTTGTGGCAACGCGAAAACACCAGACGTCAAATCTGGATAATGGCTCTATTGTAAAAGCCGCTCTTTTTTGCCCATTGCCATGCCCAACCGCACCGCTTTTTTCATCTCCGACGGCACCGGCATCACGGCCGAAACGTTCGCCAACGCCATACTGGCGCAGTTCGAGATAGACCCCCGCCGGGTGCGCCTGCCCTTTGTGGACAGCGAGGACAAAGCCCACCAGGCTGTGCGCCAGATCAACCATGCGGGGCAGGTGGACGGCAAGCGCCCGCTGGTGTTCACCACCGTGGTGGATATGCAGGTGCTGCGCGTCATCAAGGAGCACTGCCAGGGCATGGTGCTCGATATGTTCGGCACCTTCATCGAACCGCTGGAGTCGGAACTGGCCATCAAGTCCAACCACCGGGTGGGGCGGTTTTCCGATGTGTCGAAGAGCAAGGCCTACCACGACCGCATAGAGGCCATCAACTTCACGCTGGCCCACGACGACGGCCAGACCCACGTGGACCTGGCCAATTCCGATGTCATCCTGATAGGCGTGAGCCGCAGCGGCAAGACGCCCACGTCCCTCTACCTGGCCATGCAGTTCGGGCTGAAGGCGTCGAACTACCCGCTCATTCCCGAAGATTTCGAGCGCCGCCAGTTGCCGCCTGCCTTGGTGCCGTTCCGCAAGAAACTGTTCGGATTGACGATCCAGCCCGAGCGTTTGTCGGAAATCAGGAACGAGCGTCGCCCCAATTCGCGCTACGCCAGCCTGGAAAATTGCCGCTACGAGGTGGCCGAGGCCGAGGCGATGATGCGCCGTGCGGGCATACGGTCCTTGTCCACCACCACCAAATCCATCGAGGAAATTGCTGCCGTGGTGCTGCAGGAATTGCACCCTGAGCGCATGGATTACTGAGTAGGCCCAGAGCCCGGGGCAGTTCCCTAGCGCAGCTGTGGCGCCACCGAGGCCGTAGGCCGCTGGTGCATGGGCGCCCGGTAAAAGTTCAGGATGCGCTGCACGTAGTTGCGGGTTTCGTTGTAGGGCGGAATGCCGCCGTAGCGGTCTACGGCGCCCTCGCCGGCGTTGTAGGCGGCCGAGGCCAACGCCACATCGCCCTCGAAGCGTTCCAGCAGCCAGCGCAAGTAAGCCAGCCCGCCGCGCACGTTCTGCTCCGGGTCGAAGGGGTTGCGCACCCCGAAGCGGCTGGCCGTATCCGGGATGAGCTGCATGAGACCCTGGGCGTTCTTGGGCGACACGGCCATGGCATCGAAATTGGACTCCGCCCGTGCAATGGCCAGCGCCAGGCGGAAATCCACATCGAAGCGCGGGGCCAGACGCTGGATCATGAGGGCATGGCGGCGCTTTTCCTGCGGCAGCGCCAGCATGTAACGCTCCACCACCTCGTGCGGAACCACCCAGGCGGCGTAGTCGTTCTGGGCCGGTCGCACGGCAAACTGTGGAGCGGCGCCGGTGAGGAGACAGTCGGGCAGGTCCGGGCCGGGCGGCAGGCGCTGCAATCCGGGCTGACTGTGGCTAAGGACGGCCAGGGCGGCCTGCGCCTTTTCATGGCCGCGTTGCGCCGCTACCGACAGCAGGTTGCGCGCCAGGCGTGGGCCTTCGTCGTCCGGGCGGTCCAGAAACACGAGGCCCAGCCGGTACTGCGCTTCGGTGCTGCCAAATCGGGCGGCATCGCAGTAGCGGGCGGCCGCCTTCAGCGGGTCTCTGGCCTGCTGCGCGGCCCAGCCTTCTTCTATCCAGCGCGAGAGCATGGGCGGCTCGTCCGACCATTCGGGCGCAGCCACCGCGGGCATGGCAGCAGGTGGTGGCGTATTGGCCAGCACGGTTGCGCCGCACAGCTGCAAGCCCCCGATCAGCACCAGATGAGCACCCAGAGCGCGCAACACGTCAACCCTTCTCGGCTTTCTTCTTGCCTATGTCGATACCGTGCGCGTGGCGTCCCAGAGCGAAGGAAGCCAGCAACTTGGTCCATAGCGTGATACCGGCAATAGCCATCCAGTCGTCGCGGGCCAGGGCCTGGAAACCCAGTACGGCCACCAACACGCCAGCAATCACGATGCCACCGAGCATATTGATGGCCATTTCGTAAGGGGCATAGCGCTCGGCGTCGGGGGGTGGCATACCCTTCTTCAGGGCCACTTCGGAAAAGTCACGCCGGGCGTAAATCCGCCAAGCCCTGCGCAGCCAGAAAAAGGCCACCGGGAACAACGCCAGCAGGAAAAACCAGTTGAAGATGTAGATACCCATACGTGCCATTCGGACAGCCTCCAAGCTGAGGCTGGTTTTTGATTGTCGCAACAAAAAACCCCGATGGGAACCATCGGGGTTAGAGAACGCTCAGTCCAGCCCCGGATGAGGGGCTGGGCTTGCGCAATCAGTGAGCGATGGCCGAACCGGCGCCGCGCGGCACGCGGACAGATTCCACCATGTCCTGCACGTGCTGAGGCACGCGACCACCAGTGACCTTGGTCACCAGGAAAGCTACGGCAAAGTTCACCATGGCGCCAACGGTACCGAAAGCTGCCGGCGTGAGGCCGAAGAAGCTGTTCGGGCCACCGATGAGCTCCACGTACTCAGTGCCACGGATGAAGAAGATACCGTGGTGTGCGAACACGTAGAAGCAGGTGGCGACCATACCAGCGATCATGCCGGCAATGGCTGCCTTGTCGGTGATGGTCTTGCTGAAGATGCCCATCATGATGGCGGGGAACAGCGACGATGCAGCCAGACCGAAGGCCAGCGCCACCGTAGCGGCCGCGAAGCCAGGCGGGTTGAGACCCAGATAACCGGCCAGAATAATGGCAGCAATCATCGAGATGCGGCCCGCCATGAGTTCACCCTTCTCGCTCAGGTCGGGCTTGAACACCCGCTTGACCAAGTCGTGCGAAATGGCCGAGGAGATGGCAAGCAACAGACCCGCTGCAGTGGACAGCGCTGCCGCCACCGCACCGGCAGCCACCAGAGCAATCACCCAGTTCGGCAACTGCGCGATCTCGGGGTTGGCCAGCACAATGATGTCGTTGTTCACCGTCAGCTCATTGCCTTTCCAGCCAGCGGCTTCGGCCTTGGCAATCACCTCTGCGTTCTTCGTGGCACCGTTGTAGTACTGGATCCGGCCATCGCCGTTCTTGTCTTCGAACTTCAGCAGACCAGTTTTCTCCCAGCGCTTGACCCAGTCGGGGCGCTCTTCGTAGAGGAGGCTGGCCTCAGGAGCAAACAAGTCTGCGTTGGCCGAGATGATCGCCGGGTTGGTGGTCAGTGCACCGGTCTCGCTCTGCGTGATACCCACGTTGGTGTTGAACGTACCCACCAGGTTCAGGCGGGCCATACCACCCACGGCGGGAGCCACGGTGTACAGCAGCGCGATGAAAACCAGCGTCCAGCCTGCAGAGTAGCGTGCATCGGCCACTTTGGGCACGGTGAAGAAGCGGATGATCACGTGCGGCAGACCGGCCGTACCGATCATGAGGGAAATGGTGAAGAACACCATGTTCAGCGTGGAACCGGCTGTGGTGGTGGTGAACTGGCTGAAGCCGAGGTCGGTCACCACCTGGTCGATCTTGGCCAGCAGGGACACATCGGTACCAGCCAGATTGCTGCCCAGGCCCAGCATGGGGAAGGGATTGCCGGTCAGGTTGAACGAAATGAACACAGCGGGAATGGTGTACGCGATGATCAGCACGATGTACTGGGCCACCTGCGTGTACGTGATGCCCTTCATGCCACCGAACACAGCGTAGGCAAACACGATGGCCATGCCCATGTAGATGCCGGTCTCGGACGACACGTTCAGGAAGCGCGCGAAGGTCACGCCCACGCCAGTCATCTGGCCCACGATGTAGACCACGCAGATGATCAGCAGGCAGACCACGGCCACGGTACGGGCAGTCTGCGAGTAGTAGCGGTCACCGATGAATTCCGGCACCGTGAACTTGCCAAACTTGCGC
>Ga0075154_10002820_pt1 | contig 11225 bp, 10 predicted proteins | sample JI71714BDNA_FD_70965 | JGI IMG/M metagenome (GOLD analysis project Ga0075154, IMG submission 70965) | Wastewater effluent complex algal communities from Wisconsin, to seasonally profile nutrient transformation and Carbon sequestration -... | ecosystem: Engineered > WWTP > Effluent > Algae... | reverse complement strand
GCCCGCGAATTATTTGCACTCTGTGGCGTCGACCATCCGGTCCTGCAACTCTGGCCGGCTGATTTGGCGCCAAAGCAAAGTTCACTATTCTGAAGCCCTGCCCAAGCGCCCGGCTTTTTGCTACTATGCGCGCTGTTTCAGCCAGTCGCACTCCCGCTTCGTGATGTAGCCCATGACACAAAAAGACGCAATTTATGCTGAGCCTTTGGCTCAGGTTCAGGATTTCTGTTTCGACGCCGACGTCGTCGAAGTGTTTCCGGATATGATCCAACGATCGGTGCCGGGTTATCAGACCATTATCCAGACCATCGGTAAATTGACCCAGCGATACCAGCAATCCAACAGCCATTACTACGACCTGGGTTGCTCGCTGGGGGCCGCCAGTTTAGCGATGCGCCGCCAGCTCAGCGATCCTGCCAGTAAAGTCATTGCTGTGGATAACAGCCAGGCGATGGTAGACCGCTGCCGCATGCATTTACAGGCCTTTCGCAGTGAGGTACCGGTCGACGTGCTGCTTGGCGACATCCGCGAATTAACGATCGACAATGCCGCCATGGTGGTCAGTAATTTTACCCTGCAATTTTTACCTAAGGCCGATCGGGATGCGTTGGTTGGCCGAATTTATCAGGGTTTAAAACCAGGTGGCGTCTTTATCCTGTCGGAAAAAGTCGTATTTGATGATGCCCTGACCCATGAACTGCTGATCGATTTACATCACGATTTTAAACGCGCCAACGGCTACTCCGAACTTGAAATCAGCCAGAAACGCACAGCATTGGAAAACGTGATGAAACCGGACACGCTGGCACAACATCAACAGCGGTTTGCTGCTGCAGGTTTTGCCAGCACAACCGTTTGGTTCCAATGTTTCAATTTCTGCTCTATGGTTGCGATTAAACAAGGAACTGCCGATGCAATGGTTTAATGACTTTTACGCTTTAATCGCTAAAACCAAGCTGGCGCCATGGCTCAATGTGCTGCCGGCACAGCTGAGCCACTGGTACAAAGAAGCTCTGCATGGGGATTTTAAGCAGTGGCAAAAAGTCTTAGACCATCTGCCCAAAACGCAGACAACCCAAGTCGATCTGCAAAGTGCCGTGGCCATTGGTGCCGCAGAAGAATTGTCAGATGGCGCCCGTCAGCGGCTCGAAGTGTTGCTCAAACAGCTGATGCCATGGCGTAAAGGCCCGTTTGAATTGCACGGCCTGCACATTGATACCGAATGGCGCAGTGACTGGAAATGGGACCGGGTGCTGCCTCATTTAGCTCCGTTACAACACCGCACTGTTCTCGATGTGGGCTGTGGCAGCGGCTATCACCTGTGGCGCATGCGTGGCGCCGGCGCTGAACTGGTGGTTGGCATTGACCCGAGCCAGTTGTTTTTCTGTCAGTTTCAGGCGATTAAACATTTCCACCCGGACCCGGCAGTGCACCTGCTGCCCATCGGTATCGATGACATGCCGGAGCTGAAAAGCTTCGATACGGTGTTTTCGATGGGCGTGTTGTATCACCGTCGCTCCCCGCTGGATTTCCTGCAACAGCTGAAAAACCAGTTGCGTCCGGGCGGTCAACTGGTGTTGGAAACGCTGGTCGTCCCTGGTGATGCCCAGACAGTGCTAGTCCCAACCGACCGCTATGCCAAAATGCGTAATGTCTGGTTTATTCCAAGTACGGCAGCATTGGAACTTTGGCTGGCACGGCTTGGTTTTCAGGAGATCCGCGTGGTTGACCTGAATCAGACCAGCCTGAATGAACAGCGCGCGACCGACTGGATGCAAAACGAAAGTCTGGTTGATTTTCTCGACCCGACTGATCATAGTAAGACTATTGAAGGTTACCCGGCGCCTTTGCGTGCCGTGATCGTGGCAACTGCCTGATCCTGTAGAGGAATGTTATGCCCTACCGCCCCAAATCGACCTTAGAGCAATGGCGGATCCTGCAGGCCGTCGTCGATGCGGGCGGCTATGCACAAGCCGCTGAGTTACTTAACAAAAGTCAGTCTAGCCTGAACCACGCCGTCGCCAAACTACAAAACCAGCTGGGCGCAGAACTCCTGCAGGTGATCGGCAGAAAAGCATTTTTAACGCCTGCTGGCGAAGTGATGCTCAGGCGTTCCCGCTTGCTCACCCAACAAATTGAAGATTTAGAACTGCTGGCAGCCAACATCGATATGGGTTGGGAACCTGAGCTACGCCTGGCCGTTGAGATCATCTATCCGCGCGATAAGCTCTATCAGGCGTTGTCACAGTTTTATCCGCTCAGCCGCGGCAGCCGCATTCAGATCATCGATACCGTGATCACCGGCAGTGCCGAAATGATCCTCGAAGCCAAAGCAGATTTAGTCATCGCGGCGACCCCGATTGTCCCGCGCGGTTATCTGAGTGAGCCGTTATGTATCACGCAAATGGTCCTGGTATGTGCTCCAGAGCATCCGCTGACCAGCATTGATGCATTGGATGCTGATGAGCTGAGCCAACACTTACAGATTGTGATCCGCGATACCGGACAGAAGCCGGCCGAAAACGCGGGCTGGCTCAAAGCGGAACAACGCTGGACTGTCGGCAACTTCTATGAGGCGATGGTGATCTTACAGCGTGGTCTAGGCTTCTGCTGGTTACCAGAGTTTATCGTGCAACAGGCACTACTCGATGGTTCACTGATCCGTCTGCAGCTAAAACAAAGCACCGAGCGACAAATCCCCTTGTCGCTGGTGATCCCGAAAGAAGACAAATTAGGCCCGGGTGGCCGGCAACTGCGGCAGATCATCCTTGCCGCCCATGGCAAAACAGGAACATAACATGAATAACACAGAACTGACTGAACTGATGCTGCAAAGTGCCAAGGATGCTGTGAACTATGCCAAAGATGAACATCAGCTGGCACTGGATCTGACGCTGGAATCGCTGCCTCTGGTTGACGTGCTGCTAAGCAGTGTTGCCCATCAGCAGCAAAAACAGCGGATGTCGGACGCGCATATGTTTGCGTTGTGTAATATCTTCGGTGCCTATTTAGGTCAGGTATTTATCAGTGTGGTCGGCGGTGAATGGGTCCATCAAACCGCTGACGAATCAGCGCCTTATGTCAGCCTGAACTACAACAACAAAGAATTTCCACTGGCATCGCTGGTCTATCACAAAGTCACAAAAAATGCCGATTTGAGCGTGAACGACTACGTCAGGCAGGCAATCAGCAACGCGATGCAATAATTGTACAGGACCCGACTGCTCAGTCCTGTGCCGGCGCGCGCGGATTAAACCTTTTGTCTTGCCGGCAAACAAGGTAAAATGCGCGCGTTTTTTTATCCCCATTTAACCAAGCCATCGAGGATAACCGTGAGCGAACAAAAAACTTCATTAAGTTACAAAGACGCAGGGGTCGATATTGATGCCGGTGAAGCACTGGTCGATCGTATCAAGGGTGCGGTGAAGCGCACTACCCGCAAAGAAGTGATTGGTGGCCTCGGTGGTTTTGGCGCTATGTGTCAAATCCCAGCCGGTTATAAAGAACCGGTTTTAGTATCAGGAACCGACGGTGTTGGGACCAAACTGCGTCTGGCGATGGACTTAGGTCGTCATGACAGTGTCGGCATCGATTTAGTCGCCATGTGTGTGAACGACATCGTGGTTCAGGGCGCAGAGCCACTGTTTTTCCTCGACTACTATGCAACCGGTAAGCTGAACGTCGATACCGCAGCCACAGTGGTTGAAGGTATTGCCCGCGGTTGTGAACTGTCTGGTTGTGCGCTGGTTGGCGGCGAAACGGCTGAAATGCCAGGCATGTATCATGGCGACGACTATGACATCGCCGGTTTCTGTGTTGGTGTGGTAGAAAAAGCTGAGATCATTGACGGTAGCCTGGTCAAACCGGGTGACCAGCTGATCGCCCTGGCCTCTTCGGGCCCACACTCCAACGGTTTCTCACTAGTGCGCAAGATCCTCGAAGTCAGCGGTCAGTCACCTGAAACCTTGCTGGGCGAAAAATCTCTGGCGGACCATTTACTAGCACCAACCCGTATCTATGTGAAAAACCTGCTGAACCTGATCAAACAAGTTCCGGTACACGCGCTGTGTCACATTACCGGCGGCGGCTTCTGGGAAAACATCCCGCGTGTACTGCCTGAGCATACAAAAGCAGTGGTGAACGAGCAAAGCTATCAGTGGCCAGCTATTTTCGACTGGTTACAACAGCAAGGCAACGTCACCCGTTATGAGATGTATCGCACCTTTAACTGTGGTGTCGGCATGATCGTGGTGGTGAGCCCAGACAACCTGAATAAGGCGCTGGAGTTGTTACAGCAAGCCGGCGAAAAAGCCTGGCATATCGGTGAAATCCAGTCTGCGGTCAGTGGTGATGCGCAGGTGGTGATCCCTGGTGTGAACGCATAACGATGAAATCCATCGTGGTGCTCATTTCGGGCAGTGGTTCTAATCTGCAAGCGATTCTCGATGCCTGTAAGACCGGCTTTATAGCCGGTCGTGTCAGCGCCGTGATCAGTAACAAAGCAGGTGTGTTTGGCATGACCCGGGCGGCCGATGCCGGCGTGCCGGCACTGGTACTGGACCACAAACAATTCGCTGACCGTGCCAGTTATGATGCGGCGCTGTGCGAGACCATTGACCAGCATCAACCGGATTTGGTGGTGCTGGCCGGTTTCATGCGCATTCTGACGCCGGAATTTGTCGCACATTACAGTGGTCGGTTACTGAATATCCATCCGTCGTTACTGCCCAAGTATCAGGGGCTCAATACCCATCAACGGGCTATTGATGCCGGGGATTCAGTCCATGGCTGCAGTGTGCATTTTGTCACTGCCGAACTCGATGGCGGCCCAGTGGTGCTGCAGGCTAAAGTTCCGGTATTTCCTGAAGACGATACATCGGCCGTTGCTGCGCGTGTGCATGAACAGGAACACCGGATTTATCCTTTAGTAGTCCGCTGGTTTTGCCAGGACCGTTTACAACAACAAGCCGATAAGGCATTGTTAGATGGCCAAATCCTTTCACCGCATGGATATGCTGATGATGATGAATAAACAATGGCGCCTTCTGGCGTCATTTTTTTGCCTGAGCCTGCTGACACCCGCGCTGGCTGCACAAACACCGGCAGCAGCGCCTGCTGCACAGCCAGCAGCAACCGCGGCCATACCGGCAGGCCTGAAACCTTTTATTGCAAAATATCAGGTGCTGCGCTCCGGCAAAGTGCATGGTGATGCAGAGCGCTACCTCAAACCCTGGGGGCAAGGTTTTGAACTGGGGTATAAAAGTAATATCAGCTGGTTGATCTTCAAAGACGAACGTCATGAACGTTCGCGCTTTGTGCTCAAAGATGGCCGTTTGCAACCGTTCTTTTATCAACTGAAACGTTGGGGCACAGGCTCAGGTCGCCATTACGAGTTGAATCTGGATTGGAGCAAGCGGGAACTACAAACGGGGAAAGAAAAAACGCCAAAACAAGTCACATGGAATGACCTTTGGCTAGACCAACTCAGTTATCACAGCCAGCTGGTAGTGGAATTAGCCGCCGGACAGACAGAATTCAACTTTACCGTTCTAACCCGTCATGGGGACTCAAGGACGTACCAATATAAGGTAACCGGCGAGGAATTGCTGTCGCTTCCTGCAGGCAAACTGAAAACCATCCGAATCGAGCGCGTTGGCAAAAATCTAGATAAGCAAGTGGTTGCCTGGGTTGCGCCGGAACTTGATTATTTGCTGGTGAAACTATGGCAAGCTGAAGATAAAGTCGAACAATTTGACGTGCAGCTGCAAAGTTACCAGCTGATTAATTAATCTTCACATCTGGAAGCCGGTTAAAACCGGCTTACCATCTCACCAGCTTTCCATAAAATCGCTTCACCGGGTTGCATGGCTTGCCACGCCTCGTTGCAGGTGAGCGGCATTGTGGCAACAATAGTCACTACGTCTTTATCTGTAGTTTCCCGGGCAAAATCGATGTCTACATCTACATCAGACAAGCGGGCTAAACCAAAAGGTGCGCGACGGGTAATATGATGCAATCTGGTGCTGCAATAGCAGAATAGATAGTCGCCGTCGGACAGTAAAAGGTTAAAAACGCCCTGCTGACGCAAACTATCACAGAGTTTTTTCACATAACGAAATAACTGAGGCCTGCTTTTAGGGCCATCCGGATACTTCTGCGCCAGAGCCGACAGAATAAAACAGAAAGCACGTTCGCTGTCCGTCGTCCCGACCGGCTGAAACTGGCTGCATAACAGCTGCTTATAATCGCTGAGCTGACCGTTATGGGCATAAGTCCAATAACGCCCCCACAGCTCACGGGTAAAGGGATGAGTATTCTCCAGTGCGACCCGGCCGCGATTTGCCTGTCGTACATGAGCAACGACTACATTACTTTTAATCGGGTAGTCTGTAATGAGTTCAGCCACACGGGAGTGATGACTGGCCGCTGCATCTTTAAAAGCAGATACGCCTTTCCCCTGATAAAACGCGATGCCCCAACCATCTTTATGCGGGCCGGTGTTACCACCCCGTTCGCGCAGTCCTTTAAAACTAAAACAAATATCAGTCGGCACATTGGCCGACATGCCTAACAATTCACACATAAAACAGTTCCAAAACCAAGAACGACCAGCCTAACAGCGCTGTCCGTATCTGACCAGTGCCAAATGGTTCTACCGCATAATCAAAGTACTATCCACAAAACTGTACAGTTGTTCAGCTACAATTGGCCTATTCATACGCCGGTTACTCAGGAACTACTTGCAACTTAGCTGTAAGACTAATACCCTATCGCTGTTAGTGGTCAGACCTCTTATCAGGAGAACAAGATGGAATTATTCGTATTTATTGCTTTACTGCTGGTGCTTGTTGGCATTCTCGCCTACCACAGAGCCAGTCTGACGCTGTTTACCGCAGCAATCGGTGGTTTGTTATTGTTGGGTAGCTTCAATGGCACTGTAGGTCTGGTCAGCTGGATCCTGTTTGCCGCAGTTGCTTTACCGCTGAATATTGCCAGTATTCGCCAACAGCACATCACCAAGCCGCTGCTGAAACTTTACCGCAAAATCATGCCGGAAATGTCCACGACCGAAAAAGAAGCCATCGACGCCGGTACGACCTGGTGGGAAGGCGACCTGTTTCGCGGCAATCCGGACTGGCACAAATTACACAATTTCCCAAAACCACGCTTAAGTGCAGAAGAGCAGGCCTTTCTCGATGGCCCGGTAGAAACTGTACTGCGAATGGTGGATGACTGGCACGTCACGCATGACCGTGCTGACCTGTCTCCTGAAGTGTACGCCTATCTGAAAGAGCAGGGTTTCTTCGCCATGATCATCAAAAAACAATTTGGTGGCTTGGAGTTTTCTGCGTATGCCCAGTCTTGCGTACTGCAAAAATTAACCAGTAAAAGCATGGTGTTGTCCAGTATCGTTGGTGTTCCGAACTCACTAGGCCCCGGTGAATTACTGCAGCACTATGGCACAAAAGAGCAGCAGGATTATTATCTGCCGCGTCTCGCTAAAGGCCTGGAAGTCCCATGTTTCGCATTAACCTCACCGGAAGCAGGTTCAGATGCCGGCGCTATTCCTGATTTTGGTGTGGTGTGTAAAGGCGAATGGGAAGGCAAAGAAATTATCGGTATGCGCCTGACCTGGAACAAACGCTATATCACGCTGGCGCCAATTGCGACGGTGCTCGGTCTCGCGTTCAAACTGCAGGACCCGGACAATTTACTCGGTGAGAAAGAAGATTTAGGCATCACGTGCGCCTTGATCCCTGTGACAACCGATGGGGTAAAAATTGGTCGCCGTCATTTCCCGTTGAACGTGCCATTCCAGAATGGTCCAACTCAGGGACAAGATGTATTTGTGCCGTTGGACTACATCATCGGCGGACCAGCCATGGCTGGTCAGGGCTGGCGCATGCTGGTTGAATGTCTCTCTGTTGGCCGGGCGATTACCCTGCCTTCAAACAGCACTGGCGGTATCAAGTCCGCGGCAATGGCAACCGGGGCTTATGCCCGGATCCGCCGCCAGTTCAAGCTACCAATTGGCAAAATGGAAGGGGTCGAAGAAGCAATGGCCCGAATTGGTGGTTATGCCTATATGGCAGATGCCTCCACGACCATGTCAGTAGGTTCTATCGACCTTGGCGAAAAACCATCAGTGATTTCTGCCATCACGAAATATCATATGACAGAGCGTATGCGTCAGGCCATCATCGATGCGATGGATGTGCACGGCGGTAAAGGTATCTGCATGGGGCCTAACAACTATCTGGCGCGTGGTTATCAGGGCGCTCCTGTTGCCATCACCGTTGAAGGTGCCAACATTCTGACCCGTAATATGATTATTTATGGTCAGGGTGCTATCCGTTGCCATCCTTACGTTCTGGCGGAACTGCAGGCTGCACAACTGGATGATGAACGGGCTGCGGTCACCGCATTTGACCGCGCACTGTTTGGTCATATCGGTTTTAGTATCAGCAATTTCTTCCGTACCTTCTGGCTATCGCTGACTAACAGTGCCTTTAGCCATGCACCGGTGCAGGATGAAACTGCGAAATACTACAAACAAATGAACCGTTTCAGCTCTGCGTTAGCGCTGATGTCTGATATTGCAATGGCAACGCTCGGCGGTGATTTGAAACGTCGCGAGCGCATCTCTGCGCGTCTGGGTGACATTCTGAGTATGTTGTATATCACTTCAGCCATCCTGAAGCGATACAACGATGAAGGCCGTCAGGCGCAGGATCTGCCATTGGTACAATGGGGCTGTGAAGATAACCTGTACCGTGCGCAATTGGCACTGGATGAGTTGTTTGACAACTTCCCTAACCGGGCCGTAGGCATCGTGTTTAAACGTGTTGTATTCCCGTTTGGCCGCTCATTACGTCGTCCAAGTGACCAGGTTGAACATCAGGTCGCCCGTATCATGCAAACACCGTGTGAAGCACGCTCTCGCCTGGGTACTCACTTATACCTGACCGAAGAGCCAAATAACCTGCTGGGCCAACTGGAAAAAGCCCTGACGGATATTTTGGCCGCAGAGCCGTTGTTTGATAAAGTGATGCACGCAGCCAATAAGAAACTTCCATTCTATCGCCTGAATGAAGTAGCGGAACTCGGATTGAGCCTGGGTGTGCTGAGTCAGGCTGAAGCTGAAAAACTGCGGGTGGCTGAAATCGGCCGTTTGCAAACCATCAATGTTGATGATTTTGACCCGATTGATTTGATGGCAGACAAGTCTTTACTGGAATCAGATGCAAAAATGGCTGAACAAGCCGCTTAATTCTGAAAGATCCTGCAAGACCAAGCCGGCTGCTCAGCCGGCTTTTTTCTGCCAACAATTTGAATACCCTTCAGGCGTGAACATGCAATAACAGCAAGGTCATCCATTTAAAAGATTTCTTTGAGACTATCAAAGCACAGCGATTTAGGTTGTGTTAAATACGACAGAGGATACGATTTTGGTGCAGATAACAAATCAGGGGAATAAAAAAACAAAAACCCGCAAATGCGGGGTTCAGCAGATGGTCGGTGATGCAAGATTCGAACTTGCGACCCCTTGGACCCAAACCAAGTGCGCTACCAAGCTGCGCTAATCACCGACATTTACTTTCTAACCATCAAACACGTTGAATTGGGGTGGCTGATGGGGCTCGAACCCACGACAACCGGAATCACAATCCGGGGCTCTACCAACTGAGCTACAGCCACCGCTGATTTCAACGTTCTCTTTAAGCAAATGGCGCGCCCGATAGGACTCGAACCTATGACCCACGGCTTAGAAGGCCGTTGCTCTATCCAGCTGAGCTACGGACGCAAAAAACGCGGCCACAGAAGCGCTCTACTTAAAGATGGTCGGTGATGCAAGATTCGAACTTGCGACCCCTTGGACCCAAACCAAGTGCGCTACCAAGCTGCGCTAATCACCGACTGCGTTACACTACTGCAACGGGGCGCAATATTACAACCCACCTCAGGCAGCGTCAAACGATTTTTTGCCGTTTCGATTCGTTTGCTTATTATTTGAACCTTCTACGAATTTTCCGGATAAATCACCGGCAATCCGCTGCAAATATCAACAAAATGAAACGCTTCTGGCATTTGGCTTGGCGCTGCCCTATTGCCTGTGAGAAAATACGCCACAGTATATTTTCCAGATCACAGGCATATCAAATGGCAGCTCAAATTATCGATGGTAAAGCAATTGCTCAGGCAACCCGGAATCAGGTTGCTTTACGTGTCCAGCAAAGACTGGCTGCCGGGAAGCGGGCACCAGGGCTTGCTGTAGTCCTGGTGGGAGCAGATCCTGCTTCGCAGGTCTATGTCGGCAGTAAACGTAAAGCCTGTGAAGAAGTCGGGTTTGTGCAGTTTTCCCATGATTTACCTGCTGACACTACGGCGCAGCAATTATTCGATTTAATTGACCAGTTAAATGCCGATCCAAGTGTCGACGGTATCCTGGTGCAACTGCCATTGCCGGCAGGTTTAGATGCATCGACGATTCTGGAACGAATCAACCCGCTGAAAGACGTCGACGGATTCCATCCTTATAACATTGGCCGTTTAGCTCAGCGCATGCCAGCGCTGCGTCCATGCACACCAAAAGGCATCATTAAGCTGCTGCAATCGACCGGTGTGCAGATCCGCGGTATGGATGCTGTCGTTGTCGGGGCTTCTAATATTGTCGGCCGCCCAATGGCGCTGGAGCTGTTATTAGCGGGTTGTACCACAACGGTCTGCCACAAATTCACCAAAAACCTGGAACAGCAGGTGCGACGCGCCGATTTACTGGTCGTTGCGGTAGGTAAACCGGAATTTATCCCGGGTGACTGGGTCAAACCAGGCGCGCTGGTAATTGATGTTGGGATTAACCGCTTAGACTCAGGCAAGTTAGTTGGTGATGTTGAATTCGACAAAGCTGTGCAGCATGCCCGGTTTATTACTCCGGTGCCAGGTGGCGTAGGCCCGATGACAGTGGCATGTCTGATTGAAAACACCCTGGAAGCATGCGAACAGTTTCATGACATGTAAGCTAAAGGTTTGGAATCGCCACAAACTGCTCCTGCGTCTGCGGCGTACCAACCATCACTGGTTATAAAAAACGCGGCTAATGCCGCGTCAGACTGCTGACAAAGGTCTGGACGTAGATCCAGGCCTTTGATCTAATAGAGGGAGCCCAAATAGGAGCGCCCTCATGCTCAAAGATATATCCCCGCAACAACATCAACTCGAAATGG
>Ga0075154_10002819_pt1 | contig 11225 bp, 8 predicted proteins | sample JI71714BDNA_FD_70965 | JGI IMG/M metagenome (GOLD analysis project Ga0075154, IMG submission 70965) | Wastewater effluent complex algal communities from Wisconsin, to seasonally profile nutrient transformation and Carbon sequestration -... | ecosystem: Engineered > WWTP > Effluent > Algae... | reverse complement strand
CCGGCCATGGCTTCCTTGATGTCTTCGCGGTTGTTGGCGTGCATCAGCAGCATGCGGCCGATCTTCTCGCGCTTGTCCTTGACCGAGTTCAGCACGGTCGAGGCGGCTTCGAGCTTGCCCGAATAGATGCGCGCGAACGTCAGCGTGCCGACGAACGGATCGGTCATGATCTTGAAGGCCAGCGCGGCAAACGGCTCTTCATCCGAAGCGGCGCGGGTTTCTTCCACTTCCTTCAGATTGATGCCAACCACCGGCGGAATGTCGAGCGGGCTGGGCAGATAATCGATGACGGCATCGAGCAGCGGCTGCACGCCCTTGTTCTTGAAGGCCGAACCGCACAGCACCGGCACGAAATCGAAGTTCAGCGTGCCCTTGCGGATCAGGCGCTTCAGCGTGGCGGTGTCAGGCTCATTGCCTTCCAGATAGGCTTCCATCACGGCGTCGTCCTGCTCGACGGCCATTTCGATCAGCTCGGAACGGGCGGCGGCGGCGGCATCCGCCATGTCGGCCGGGATGTCCTTATATTCGAACTTGGCGCCCAGGCTTTCTTCCAGCCAGACGATGGCGCGGTTCTGCACCAGATCGACGAGGCCGACGAAATCGCTTTCGAGGCCGATCGGCAGATACAGCACGGCCGGGCGGGCACCCAGGCGATCCTTGATCATGGCGACGCAGCGATCGAAATTGGCACCGGTGCGATCGAGCTTGTTGACGAAACACATGCGCGGCACGCGATATTTGTCAGCCTGACGCCACACGGTTTCAGACTGCGGCTCCACGCCGGCGACGCCGTCAAAGCAGGCCACGGCGCCGTCGAGGACGCGCAGCGAGCGTTCGACTTCGATGGTGAAATCGACGTGCCCGGGGGTGTCGATGATGTTGATGCGATGCTCGTCACCCTTGCCGTCGTCACCGCGCCAGAAGCAGGTGGTGGCCGCCGACGTGATGGTGATGCCGCGCTCTTGCTCCTGCTCCATCCAGTCCATGGTGGCGGTGCCTTCGTGCACTTCGCCAATCTTGTAGGACTTGCCGGTGTAGTAAAGGATACGCTCGGTCGTGGTCGTCTTGCCGGCATCGATGTGGGCCATGATGCCGATGTTGCGATAACGCTCAAGCGGGTGGGAGCGGGGCATGGGAAGAGCCTTGCTTTGGGGAGGAGACAGGATGGGCCGGCACCAAGATTGGCACCGGCCCGGATGGGATTACCAGCGGTAGTGCGAGAAGGCGCGGTTCGCTTCCGCCATGCGGTGCGTGTCTTCGCGCTTCTTGACGGCCGAACCGCGGTTGGCGGCAGCGTCCATCAGTTCGGCCGACAGGCGGGCCGCCATGGTGTGCTCGCTGCGCTTGCGGGCGGCGGTGATGATCCAGCGGATGGCCAGGGCCTGGCCGCGATCCGGACGCACTTCCACCGGCACCTGATAGGTGGCACCGCCAACGCGGCGCGAACGCACTTCAATGCCCGGGCGGACATTGGCGAGCGCATCGTGGAACACGCCCAGCGGCTCGCGGCGGCTCTTGGCTTCGATCACTTCCAGAGCGGAATAGACGATCGATTCGGCGACCGACTTCTTGCCCTGCAGCATGACCAGATTCATGAATTTCGACAGCACCTGATCGCCAAACTTGGGATCGGGCAGGATGACGCGCTTTTCGGGGCGACGACGACGTGACATGACTTATATCCCCCTTACTTCGGACGCTTGGCGCCGTACTTCGAACGGCTCTGCTTGCGGTTCTTCACACCCTGCGTGTCGAGCACACCGCGAACGATGTGATAGCGCACGCCGGGAAGATCCTTCACGCGGCCGCCGCGAATCAGCACGACCGAGTGTTCCTGCAGATTGTGGCCTTCGCCCGGGATGTAACCGATGACTTCAAAGCCATTGGTCAGACGGATCTTGGCCACCTTGCGGAGCGCCGAGTTCGGCTTCTTGGGGGTGGTGGTGTAAACGCGGGTGCACACGCCACGCTTTTGCGGGTTGGCCTCCATGGCCGGCACCTTGTTGCGGGCCTTCTGCGGCTCGCGACCCTTGCGGATCAACTGGTTGATCGTTGGCATCGTCTCTCTTCTTCGCTTCGGCGGCGGCCACCATGGCACGCTGCCTACTCCAGACCTGCCCCGTTGATGAGATCATCACATAAGCGCAAAAGGCCTCCCGATAACCGGAAGGCGTCCCACGCACGGTGCCGTCTGTCGTATTCCCAGCCCGGCGTTGCCGTCGTTCAGGGATGCGGGCCTTTAGCGGCAATGCCCGGAGAGGTCAACCGGCTGGCGCGGCCATGGCCGCCCGCGCGGCTCAGCCGCGTGCCGGATCGTGGAAGGGTTTGCAGCCGGCGATGGTGACGCGTTCCATCACGCGGCGGGCGGGGAAATAATCGCTGGCGGCGAAATGCTGGGTGGCGCGATTGTCCCAGAAGGCGATGCTGCCGGGCTGCCAGCGGAAACGGCACTGGATCTCGGGATTGGACGCGGTGGCGTAGAGATGCGCCAGCAGGCGTTCGCTTTCCGTCGCACTCAGCCCCTCGATATGGCTGGTGAAGCCATTGTTGACGAACAGGGTGGGCGCGCCGGTTTCCGGGTGGGTGCGCACCACCGGGTGGCGTTGCGGCGGATATTTGGCGTGCAGTTCCTCCGGTGCCTTGCCCAGCCGCTTGGCAAACACCCGCGCGATGTCGTGCACCGCCGTCAGGCTGCGCGCGATGCGTTGCAGTTCGGGGCTGAGCGACAGGAAGGCCAGATGCATGTCGGCAAACAGCGTGTCGCCGCCCACGTCCGGCACTTCGATGGCGCGCAGGATGGAGCCCAGCGAGGGCCGTTCGCGCCAGGTCACATCGCTGTGCCAGTTGTTCTCGCTGCCCCGGCTGTCTGGCCCGTGCGCGATGCGCAGGATTTCGGGGTTGGGCTGATCCCGGGGCGTGGCCGGATGGATTTCCAGATCGCCGAAGTGGCGGGCAAATGCGATATGCTGGGCCGCGCTGATCTGCTGATCCCGGAAGAAGATCACCTTGTGGGTGAGCAACGCCGAGCGGATGGCGGGGATATGGTCCACCACATCGGGCGCCCCCAGATCAATGCCGAAAATTTCCGCACCGATGGCCGGCGTGAGCGGCCTGATCTCCAGCGCACTTGTCGTCATTGCTGTTGCCATCACGTTTCCCCTCGCGGCCACGGCAGGAATATCAATCCGCCAAGGCGTGCCAGCAAGCGCCAATTTGATCAGGGCCGCCAGGCCATGTCGCGGCCGGCAAAGCTGTGGCTGGCGTCCATGCCGAGACACGCTAAGCTGGGTTCAAATGGGGGGAACAAACATGCTGATCCGCAAAGCCGAACGCGTGGTGCGCAGCTGGCACTCTGACAGCCGTGTCTGGGACAGGCTGGAGCCGCGGCCCGGGGATATCGTCGTGTGTACCGCGCCCAAATGCGGCACCACCTGGACCCAGCGCATCGTATCCATGCTGATGCTGCAATCCGCCGCGCCAATGCCGGTGATGCAGATGCATCCCTGGCTGGACGCCTTCTTCATTCCGCACGATGTCGTTATCCCGATGCTGAATGCGGCGCCGGATCGGCGGATGCTGAAAACCCATCTGCCTTTCGACGCGATGCCGTTCCACGACGACACGCTTTATATCCATGTCGCGCGTGACCCGCGCGATGCCTGCATGTCTTATCACAACCACGAAGTCGGCCTCACCGATCACGCGCTGCTGCAGATGGATGCGCAGGGCCTGGCGATTCCCGAGATTGCCGCCCCCTACCCGCGCCCCCTGGCCGATCCGCATGATTTTTTCCGGCGCTGGCTGCGCGATCCGGCCTTTGCGCCATTCGATGACTGGACCTGCGCCGAATATTTCGATCTGCAACGCAGCTATTGGGCGGTGCGCAATCAGCCCAATGTGCTGATGGTCCATTACAATGATCTGAAGGCGGATCTGGAGGGCGAGATGCGGCGCATTGCGGCCTTCATCGGGGTGGAAACGCCGCCGGCGCTGTGGCCCGATCTGGTGGAAGCGGCCAGCTTTGCCGCCATGCAGCGCGATGGTGATGCGATTTTGGGCATGGCTGCGCAAAGCTGGAAGGAGGGCAGCAAGACCTTCCTGCACAAGGGCACCAACAACCGCTGGCGCGGGCTGCTCAGCGAGGCTGATCTGGCCGATTATGATGCCGCCGCCAGCGCCGGCATGACCAGCGCCATGCGGGCCTGGGTGGAAGGCGGCACGCGTGTGGCGGGCGATCCGACAACGCTGGCGGATTGAAGCGGGATCGGCGCCGTGGCGGATCACGTCATGGGCGGTTGCGGGCGGTGGTTGCCGCTGGCACAAGCAGCGGCATGTCTGACGAATTCGAACTTTATGACCTGAAGGTCGAGGTGGTCGCCCCGCCCGGTGCCACATTGTGGTGCAATGCCAGCCCCGGCGACTGGTTCGAACTGCGCGGCGAGCTGCTGCATCTGCCGCCCGGCCAGGGGTTTTCGATTTATTCGCTGGCCGCCGTGCTGCCGCTGCTGGCAGCCAAGCAGCGCGTCACCCATCCCAACGACTGGATGGACAGCGATGCCGAAATCGCCTGCCCCGATCCCAATTGCCCGTCGCGGCTGCGCATCACCCGGCTGGGCAAACGCAGCTTCCGCCGGGCCGACACCACCGCCACGGTGAAGCCATGATCGAACGCACCACATTGGCCCCCGGCCACGAAATTTCCCGCCTGATCCGCGGCGGCTGGCAACTGGCCGGCGATCATGGCCCGGTGGAGCGGGACCGGCTGAACGATGGCTTCCTGGCCTTTTTCGATGCCGGCATCACCACGCTGGATTGCGCCGATATCTACACCGGCGTGGAGCAGATGATCGGCGATTTCCGCCGGCATCTGCTGAATGCGCGCGGGGGCGAGGCGCTGGCCAGGCTGAAGGTCCACACCAAATATGTGCCCGATCTGGGCACGTTGGGCCGGCTGCGTTTTGCCGATGTGGAGGCGATCATCGATCGCTCCCGCGCCCGGCTGGGGATGGACCGGCTGGATCTGGTGCAGTTCCACTGGTGGGATTATGCCGCCCCCGGCGCCATCGAGGCGGCCCTGCACCTGAAAAGCCTGCAACAGGCCGGCAAGATTGCCCATGTTGCCGGCACCAATTTCGATGCCGCGCATGTGGGGGCATTTGCCGATGCCGGCGTGCCGCTGGCCAGCATCCAGGTGCAATATAGCCTGCTGGATCGCCGGCCGGCCGGCGCCTTCACCGCCACGGCGGCGGCCAGCCACACCGGCCTGATCTGTTATGGCGCGCTGGCCGGCGGGTTCCTGGCCGACCGTTGGCTGGGCGTGGCCGACCCGGCCGCGACGCTGACCAACCGCAGCCTGATCAAATATCGCCTGATCATCGATGAATGTGGCGGATGGGATGCGTTCCAGGCGTTGCTGCGCCAGCTTGCCGGCATTGCGGCGGCGCATGGCGTGCCGCTTTCGGCCGTCGCCGCCCGCTGGGTGCTGGATCAACCCGGCGTGGCCGCCATCATCATCGGCGCCCGCAGCGCGGCCCATCTGCCGGACACGCTGGCCATCGCCGGGCTGCGCCTGACCCCGGCCGATCACGCCGCCATTGCGGCGGCCCTGCCGCCGGGCCCGCAAGGCGATGTCTATGCGCTGGAGCGCGACCGCGATGGCCGCCACGGGCGGATCATGAAATATAATCTGAACAAGGGTTGAGGGGGTTTCACGCGGCCTTCAACTGCCGCGGCCGCCGCGGGGCCGCCGATGGGATGGGCGGCAATGCGCGCCCAGAGCGGATTTTGGTGGGAGACGCTGGTTTCAGCCGTCTGCATCTGAATCCCTACTAACAGTGTAGGGTTACAATGATGTGACAGCTGACGCCGTTCGGGCCTGACGCCTCAACAATCGATGATCACGATCGGCCGCCCCGGCTCATTTTTCGCGCCGCACCTCCACAGGCAGGCCCAGCGTCTGCAATTGCGGTTCCACCTTGGCGGCATCGCCCACCACCACCCACAGCAATTGATCGCTGCCAAACAATTGCACCGCGCGGTTGAGATCGGCGGTTGAGAGCGCCGAAATCTTGCGGGCGATGGCGACATAATAATCGTCGGCCCGGCCAAATATCTGGTTTCGTTCCATTGCGGCCAGGAAGGCGGTGCCGCGTTCGAACTGGCCGGGCAGGGCCAGCACGCTGTTGGCCACGGCGCGGTCCCGTTCCTCGGCGGTGATCGGCTTGGCCGCCTTGATCGCGGCAATGTCGCCGATCATGGCCTTGATGCTGTCCGCCGTGCGGTCGGTCTGCACCGGGGCATAGATCAGGCTGGTCAGTTCGCCCTTGCCATCGGTGAGGCCGGCATAGGCGCCATAGGCCCAGTTCTTTTCCTCACGGATATCCATGTTGATGCGGCTGGTGGAAAGCCCGCCCAATATGTCGGCAGCGGCGCGTTCGGCAAACAGCTCCTGCCCGCCGGTGATTGGCAGCACGGCGCCGGCCAGGATCAGGCTTTGCGGGCTGTTCGGCCGGTCGATCAGGATGATGCGGCTGCCCTGCCCGGCGGGCGCCTTGGGCAGCGTGACCGTCACCGGCGTGATGGCGGCATCGGCCTGCCAGCCACCAAAGGCGGCTTCCAGCTGCGCCTTCAGTTCGGCGGTGGCGATATCGCCCACCACGAACAGCGTGCCGCGATCCGGGCGCACCCAGCGCTTGTGCCAGGCAACCAGCTGGTCGCGGGTGATGGCCTTGACACTGTCGGGCGTGCCCAGCCCGCTGGGCGGCGCGCCATAGGGGTGATCGGGGCCATAGAGCGCCGGGGTCAGCACGCGCTGCGCGATGCCGATCGGGTTGCTGGCTTCCTGGGCCAGAGCGGCCAGCTGCTGGCCGCGCACCCGTTCGATCTCGGCGGCCGGGAATTCCGGACGCTGCACGATATCGGCAAAGAGTTTGAGCGACGGGCCCAGATTCGAGGCCAGCGCATCAAGGCTGATGCGGGTGCGATCCTGCCCGGCCGATGTGCCGATGCCGGCGCCCAGCCGTTCGCGCGCCTCGGCGATCTGCGGCCCGGTCATGCCGGCGGCGCCTTCGTCCATCAGATTGAGCGCCATGGCCTGGATACCCAGCGCGCTGCGCTCATCGGCGGCCCGGCCACCTTCGAGGCTGAGCAGCATGCGCACCAGTGGCACGGTGGTGCGGCGGGCAAATTCCACCTTCAGCCCGTTGGACAGGGTGAAGCGTTCCACCGCCGGCCATTGCAGCAGCGGGGCCTGGCCCACCGCCGGTTCGGCCATGCGCTTCGGGCCCTTGGCTGGCTCGACGATGCTGGTGGGCTTGGGCGGCGGCGGCACCTCTTCGGCGGCGGGGCGTTCCCCGGGCAGCACGGTCTGCACATAGGCGCCCTGCCCGAGCCATTGGCGCGCGGCGGCCTGCACATCGGCGGGCGCGGCATTGGCATACCAACCCAGCTCAGTGCGATATTGTTCGCTGTTGCCGGCATAGACCGCACCTTCGGCCAGCGCGACGGCCTTGCCGCCAAAGCCGCCCACTGCTTCCAGGCCGCGGATGGTGCCGGCGACATTGCGGGTGGCAACGCGGGACACTTCATCGGCGGTGGGGCCGGCGGCGATGAAGTCGGCCAGCGTCTGCTTGACGATGGCTTCCACCTCGTCGGGCTTGGCACCGGGGGCCAGGCGGACGGCCAGTTCGGCCATGCCGACCTTTTCAAAGGCCTGGACCTCACCCGACACCGCCACCGCCAGTTTCCGCTTGCGCACCAGTTCGTTGTAGAGCCGCGACGACGAGCCGCCGGCCAATATGGTCAGGCCAACATCGGTGAGCGCCGAGGCGCGATCGAGCCGGCCCGGCACCGGCCAGTGCAGGCTGATGCGGGCGGTGGGCACCTTGTCGTACAGGGTTTCGCGGCGCTCCTTGTCCCAGCGCGGCACCGGGGCGTCAAAGCGCTTGACCGCCGGGCCCTTGGGAATGGGCCCGAAATACCGCTCCACCAGCGGGCGGGCGGTGGCCACATCAATATCGCCGGCCAGCACCAGCACGGCATTGTTGGGGCCATAATTGGCGCGGAACCAGGCCTGCACGTCGGTGAGGCTGGCGGCGTTGAGATCGGTCATCGATCCGATGGCATCATGGCCATAGGGATGGCCGGGCGGGAACAGCGCCTTGATCGTGGCTTCGCCGGTCAGGCCGAAGGGTTCATTCTCGCTCTGGCGCTTTTCATTCTGCACCACGCCGCGCTGGGCATCCAGCTTGGCCTGATTGACCGAGCCGAGCAGCCAGCCCATGCGATCGGATTCAAGGAACAGCGCCAGTTCCAGCGCCTGGGTGGGCACATTTTCGAAATAATTGGTGCGATCGAACCAGGTGGTGCCGTTGGCATCGGTGGCGCCGACATTCTCCAGCTTCTTGAAGAACACATCATTGTTGTTCTCGCTGCCATAGAACATCAGATGTTCGAACAGATGGGCAAAGCCGGTCTTGCCCTTGGGCTCGTCCTTGGAACCGATGTGATACCAGATGCTCACCGCCACGATCGGGGCCTTGCGATCGGTGTGGACAATCACCTTGAGGCCATTGGGCAGGGTGAATTGTTCGTGGGGCAACGCCACCTGTTCGACCAGGCGCGCGATGCTGGTGGGGGCAGTGGCGGCCGGCGCCTGCTGCGCCAGCACGGGGCCGGCGAGCAGCGTTCCGGCCAGGGCCGCGATCAGCAGATGTTTCATCACCATATCCCGTCAAAACAAGCCATTTACCAACCCATAGCGCGGCTGTTAGACCGCGCCAATGATCAAGCACCTGCTCCTCACCGCCGCCGCCCTGCCGCTCATCGCCGCAGCACCCGCCCCGGCTCCGCTGGCGGACAGCTTCCGCGCCCATGTTGCTTTTCTGGCCGATGATCTGCTGGAAGGCCGGGGCATCGGCAGCCGCGGGCACGAGATTGCCGCCGCCTATATTGCCCAGCATTTTGCCCGCCTGGGCCTGCAGCCGGCCGGCACCGCTGGCTGGATGCAGCGCATCAATTTTGCCGAAAGCCGTTTTGCCAGCGAACGCGAAACCGCCGTGCTGGATCTGGGCGCCACCAAGCTGACGCTGGAAAACGGTGTGGGCCTGGTGGTTTCGGCCGGCAACACCGCCGGTGCCGAGGAGGTTTCGGGCGAGATGGTGTTCGTGGGCTATGGCCTGCAGGACAAGTCGCAGGGCATTGATGATTTCGCCGGGCTGGACCTGAAGGGAAAATATGCCGTGGTGCTTTCCGGCGCGCCCGATGGCATGAACAGCGAGATTGCTGCCCATCTGGCCCGCGTATCGAAGGCGGTGGGCGCCGATGCCGCCGGCGCCATCGGGGTGATCACCGTGCGCACCTTGAAGGAGGCCGCCCGCCTGCCGTGGGACAAATATGCCAGCCGCGCCCGGCTGCCGCGCCGGCAATTGCTGGGCCCGGATGGCCAGCCGCTGGGCGATGGCGCCGGGCTGAAGGTGCGCGCTGCCATTGATGATGCCGCCGCCACAGCGCTGTTTGCCGGTGCGCCCATGGATTTTGCCGCCGTGCAGGCCGCCGCCGCGAAGGGCATGGTCAAGGGCTTTCCGTTGAAGGGCCGGTTCAGCGTGCGCCGCGCCACCAGCGTGGAGCGGATCAGCAGCCCCAATGTGCTGGCGCTGCTGCCCGGCACCGACAAGAGCCTTGCCAATGAGATTGTGGTGATTTCCGCCCACAGCGACCATGTGGGCATGAAGGTGGGCGGCAAGCCGGGTGAGGACATCATCTACAATGGCGCGATGGACAATGCCGCCGGCACCGCCACCCTGCTGGAAGCCGCCGCCGCACTGGTGAAGAACCCGCCGAAGCGTTCGGTGCTGTTCCTGGCCACCACGGCGGAGGAATCCGGCCTGCTGGGCGCCGATTATTTCTCCCGCTATCCCACCGTTGACGTGAAGCGCATCGTGGCTGACGTGAACATCGACATGCCGATCCTGACCTGCGATTTCGGCGATGTTGTCGCCTTTGGCGGGGAGCGTTCGACCATCGGCCAGACCGTGCTGAGCGCCGCCAAGGCCGAGAAGCTGGGCGTGTCGCCCGATCCGCAGCCCGAAGAGGCGGTGTTCACCCGGTCAGACCATTATCCGTTCGTGCGCAAGGGTGTGCCGTCGGTGTTCCTGAAGACCGGATGGACCGACACCAAGGGCGGCCTGGCCTGCAAGGAGGCCGAGCGCACGTTCCGCCTGAACAATTATCACGAGGTTTCCGACCAGCTGGACCTGCCGTTCGACTGGAATGCGGCGGCGAAATGGACGCGGGTGAATATCGGGATCATCCGCACCCTGGCCAATGCCAAGGCGGCGCCGCGCTGGTATGAGGGCGATTATTTCGGCACCGCCTTCGCGCCGGCAGCGGCCAAGGCGAAGAAGCCCTGATCAGCGTGACAGCAGGGTGATATGCCCCATCTTGCGGCCGGGGCGGGCATCGCCCTTGCCGTAGAGGTGCACATGGGCGCCGGGATTGGCATAAAGGCGCTGCCAGTCATCGGCCTGATCGCCGATCAGATTGCGCATCTCCACCCGCGGCAGCAGCAGATCGGTGGGGCGCAGCGGCAGGCCGGCGACGGCGCGGACATGATTTTCGAACTGGCAGGTCTGGCTGCCTTCGATGGTCCAATGGCCGCTGTTGTGCACGCGCGGCGCCATTTCGTTGAAGCGCAGGCCATCCTTGCAGGCGAAAAATTCGCAGGCCAGCACGCCGACATGGCCGAGTTTTTCGGCCACCAGCCGGCTGAGCGCCACGGCATCGGCGGCCTGGGCCCGCACCAGCGCCGGGGCCGGCAGGCTGGAGGTGGCAAGAATGCCGCCGGCATGGACATTGACCGGCACCGGCCAATCCACCTGTTTGCCATCCTGACCGCGGCACAGGATCACGCTGTATTCATGGGCAAATTCCACCATCCCTTCCAGGATGGCCGGCTGCTGGCCGATGGCGTCCCACGCGGCATCGGCATCGCCGGGGCCAAAGATCCGGGCCTGGCCCTTGCCGTCATAGCCGAAGCGCCGGGTCTTCAAGATGGCCGGCAGGCCGATGCGGGCGATGGCCTCGTCCAGCTCGGCGCGGGTGGACACCGGCGCCCACGGCGCGGTGCGGCCACCCAGCCATTCGACGAACTGCTTTTCCGCCATCCGGTCCTGCGCCACTTCCAGGCTGTGGACTCCGGGATGGACGGGCACCAGCGCGGCCAGCTG
>Ga0075154_10002818_pt1 | contig 11225 bp, 10 predicted proteins | sample JI71714BDNA_FD_70965 | JGI IMG/M metagenome (GOLD analysis project Ga0075154, IMG submission 70965) | Wastewater effluent complex algal communities from Wisconsin, to seasonally profile nutrient transformation and Carbon sequestration -... | ecosystem: Engineered > WWTP > Effluent > Algae... | reverse complement strand
GGCCCCGATGGACACGCCCACCCCCGCCCTCACCAGCGCGCGTTGGCCCGAAGGGGCTGCCCTGTTGGGCACGATCCATGGCTTGTTGCTCGAAGCGGCCGCCATGGCCCAGGTGAAACGGCGTACCTTCGTGGGTGAGGTGTCCGTCCAGGTGTGCCAGGCCCACCCACCAAGCCGTCCTTCCGCGCTGGCCGTGGACGCCAAGGCGTCCTGGCAATACGGCGCGCAAGGCGACAAGCCCCAAACCGGGCATGCCCGTCTGGCGTTCGAATCGGTCCACGCCTCCCTTATGGCCGCGCTCGACGCGTTCGTGCGGGAAGGGGCCGCCCTGGCAGGCCTGCGGGCGCATGGGCTGTTCCCGGTGCTGGACGCCAAGCTTGGTTCGCCCTACCGACACCCCATGGACCCCGATGGGGCACCCTTGCGCCCCGCCAGCGTCCGTGGCTATCTTGGCCTCTTCGACGCCGGCGTGGAGGCCCCCGTCGGCACAGACGGCGTCGACCCTTCGGGCGTCACCGCTCGGCCCGAAGGGGCGCGCAGCTTCTTGCGCGAGTCCGATCCCATGGCGTTCCCTTTCGACGTGGACGGCCCGACGTTCTTCCTCGACGCCGCCCAACGCTTCCTCGACACCGTCGATCTGCTCTGCATCCATGCCCCCGCGCCCGATGCACCCGTCTGGCTTTGCTGGCAGGTGCCTGCCGCCTCGGAACCGGGCGAAGGCGCGCGCGGGCGGCGCGTCTCGTCACCCCACCACGCTGTGTTCTTGCAGGCCGAGGACGCCGAAGGCGCCGCGGCTATCGGCCAGGTGTTCTTGCGCCCTTCCGCGCCCCATGGGCGCCTGCTCGTGCTCCGCGACGAATCTCCCGAACGCGTCGGGCCAGCCACCGTTGCCCCCACGCTGCTCCCCAAAAGCCTGGCCTAACCCTTGGCATGCCCCGCAGGGGCCGGCGCTTTTCCTTGTCCCGTGCCGCCGTCTTCTTCCTTCGCTTCCTTCCTCTTTTCGCAAGGCCATGCCCCATGACCGACGCACCGCACCGCCGCATCGCGCTTTCCTGCACAGCCTGGCCCGAAGGGGCGCGCATCGCCACCGCGATCTGCACCACCGTGGAACATATGGCCCTGGGGACGGGTGGTTTTTCCCACCAAGATCTCTCTTTTTGCGTCGTCGAAGGCCGGGTGCAGTCCCGACGTGCCCACCGTCCCTTTCGCCCTTACGTCGACACGCGCGGCTGGCACGTCGGTTCCGCGCATGGCGCGCTGCGCAAGGCCGAGATTCATCTCCTCCTGGACAGATGGGTGCGCGAAGGCGCCGCCCTGCCTGGCCTTGCCTGCCGTGGCCTCGCGCCCGCGGTTTACCTCGACATCTCTTTCCAGGAAAAAGACGCCACGCTGCAAGGCCGATGGGCCCTGATGGACCAAGAAGGGGAACCGGATCCGAACTGGCCCCATACCCAACACCCCCTCTTGGTGCATTTCCATCGGGATGTCTTGGACGACCTCCGCTTGGTGGACGCCAAAACGGGCAGCGTGTGGCGGGCCGCGCAGGCCCTTCTCGATCTGATCGACGCCCTGTGCATGCACGACGCCGCCCCCGATTCGCCTTGGTGGATCTTCTGCGGGCACCTCGCCAACGGCGTGGGCCCGGAAGCCGTCCGCTTGTTGGGTAAACCCATCCAGGCGCGCGACGCGGCCGCCGCCTCGGCCCTGGGGCCGCTGCTGTCCTACAAGGCGACGGACGTCTCCCTGTCGCCCGGTGCGGATGTCCTGCCGTTCTCCCACCCCCACGTCGCGCACATGGCCCTTTGCCCACCCAAGCCCCTGGTGTTCGACGGCCCGGACGGGTGATTCCCGGCCGTCGCGCCCCTTCAGGGCGCGGCCAACCCCCTTTTCCCCAGAGGCGCCGCCATGGACCTTCCCACCTTCCACAGCGCGGCATGGCCCACGCTGGCCGACGTCTTCACCCAGGCTTTTGCCCTGGTGGGCACCTACGACGGCCTCGTCCAAGGCCCCGACAGGATGCCCTTTTTCGTCTCGCAGGATCTGGGGCCAGACGGCTCCTTCGCGACGGTGTTCGACGCGTCCGGGCAACAGGACCCGCGCTCGGCGCACGCGCGCATGGCCAGCGCCGCCGCGGCCGAAACGCTCGAATCCGCCGTCGCGCGAGCCCTGGCCGCCATGCCCTCCCCGTTTCGGGACGCTGGGCTGTCCCCCGTCTTCGGGCTCACGGCCACCCTGCCCAACACCGATCCCGAAGACATCTTCTGTGGTTCGCTGGAATGGTCGCAGGACGGGTACCTTTTGCCGGGCAGCTGGTCGCACTTCCTGCCCGACGTTGCGTCCTTCCAATCTTTCTTGGACCGGATCGATCTGGTGTGCGCCCACGCCGCCCAGGCCGATCGCCTTCTTTGGTGGGGCGTCGAGGTCAACGGCAAAGAACCACGTCACAACGGCCGGGCAAGTTTCCTCGCGCCCAAGGCTATCGACAAGGCTTGGAAGGTGGTGGACATGCTGGCCCCCACACGCGCCCACCTGATGCACGGCGCGCGCCTCCACGGGCCCGCCGCGTCCCGCGGCTCCATCCCCTGGTCCACCTGACCACGCCCTTCCGACGCATGGGTGTCGTCCAGTCCTGCTCTATCCCCCGCCACCCGTTCCCAAGGATTCACCTATGGACCACGTCGATCCTTCGCGCCAGACATGGGCCGCCTGGTGGCTCTCTTCTTACGCCCACCAGACCCTTGAAGGCCACCTCTGGGCCGACACCCCGCCGACCAAGGACGCAGGCCTGACCGCTGCAGTCCCTTGTGGGGCCGCCGCCCTTTTCCTGGTGTTCCCCGACGCCAGCGGCTTGCTCCTTCGGGGCCTGGCCGGGCCCTACGCTACACGCCAGGGCGCGACGCCCCCCTTCGAGATCTTCCCCCATATCTTCGATGTCCACCCAGATGGCGAGGCTTTCGTCACCCCGCCGGTCAACATCGGGTGGCTGCACGCGGGCATGGCCAAGGCACGTGCCGCGATCGACGCCGCCCTGGCGGCGCCCGGGCCCTTTCCTCCCCTCGCCGCCCTCCCCGCGCCCTGGACCATCGTCCCCCATCCCCAACGCGACGCCGCGCGCCTTGGTTTCTTGCGGGCATGGGTCTCTCTGTGGTCGTTCCAGTCCGACATCGATGCCGTCCACCCCTTTCCCGACCTGCGCCGGATCACCTCGTTGGCCGTCCATGACGATGGGGTGCAGCCGCTCACGGTGCAGAAAACCACGCCGGCCTGTCCTGTGTCGGGCTTCTTGCTGGCCCAGCTCGAATCCGCCATGGAACGCTTCGCGGTGCCACGTGGCGCGCTCTACCAAGACGTTTGGATGTTCACAAACCGACACGACCGCCCGGGCATCTTCGCCAAAGGCATCGAACGCCACGGCTTGCGCGTCGAGGTGCCGCCTTTGAGCGCCCACCAAGCCCTTGTCTTCCTCGACACGGGCGTTCTGCCCGAATCCGTGGGCGTGTGATTCCTGCCCTTCTCCTTTCTTCCAGCCCTCGGTGGGGCGTCCTGGTGCGGGACGCCTCCACCGGGGGCTGGTCCGATCTTTTGTTCGATGGAGACCTGTCATGTCTGGACGTGTGTTCGAAGGCCGTTGGATCTGCCCCTCGTGCGGCGCGGAAAACCTCGGGCGCTACGAATCCTGCGAAGGCGAAGGCTCGAGCGGGTGCGGCGTGGCACGCCCCACCGACGTCCGTTTCTACCTTCCCGACGACAGCCCCGTGGTCACCGATCCGGACCTGCTCGCCGACGCCCGCTCGGGCCAGGACTGGAACTGCGCGCATTGCGACGGCGCCAACAAAGGTGCCATACGCGGCGCGGTGGTCTCTCGATGCGTCCATTGCGGGAACGCGCGTGGGGGCGAAGACGCCGCCACGCCGGTGCGCGCCTACGCCTTGGGCCAAGCCCCCCAAGACGGCGCCACGGCCCAACGCCTCGTGCGCGAAGAGGCGCGCTCGGCCTCCGCCCAACGGCGCGCGGCGCGCGTGGCACAGAACACGGACGGGCAAGCGGCCCCGCGGGATGGTTTGACTCCCCTCGCCAAGATCGGGGCGGCCCTCGTGGTCGTCCTCGTGCTCCTGGGCGTCTGGTTCCTGCGCGCCCCCATCGAGGCCAGCGGCCGCGTGGACCGGCTCGAATGGTCTTGGACGATTCCCATGGAGCGCTACGTCACGCTCACCGACGAAGGTTTCCACAGCCCGCCTGGCGACGCCACCGTCCTGCGCCAAGAACAGCGCCAGAACGGGTGGAAAACCATCGTCGTCGGCACCCGGCAGGTGACCACCACCGAGACCGTCCGCGTCCCCTCCGGCCAGCGGCCCTACGCTTGCGGCATGACGGACAAAGGCAACGGCTACTTCGAGGAGCGGATCTGCTACGAGACCACCTACACGACCCAGCAGGTCCCCACCACCCGCACCGAAGACATCACGCAACGGGTGCCGGACATACAGACCTGGCGCAGCTGGTCCTACCAACGCTGGCGGGTGGTCGACACCTTCCGCAACAGCGGTACAGGCCGCTCCCCAGAGGCGCCCGACACCCCGTTGCTGCGCGCCGACGAGCGCTTGGGCGCCTCCACCGTCTTGCGCGACGTCGTCGTCCTCACCACGGAAGGCGAGGTGCTGCGCATGGAAGGGACGGACGCGCTTTGGTCCAAGGCCGATCCGGGCGACGTCGTCCGCTGGACCACCAACCGGATGGGCACCATACGGGACGTGGTCGTGGAATGATCGGGGGCGGGCATCGCCCGCCTCGCGCCTTCCATCGCCTGGTGGCCCACCTACACGCCCCTGCCCTTTCTTCACCCACCCACTCCAGCCCTCGTTGGCTTTCGAACAGGTTCGCCCAGCATGGTACTTCCCCTTTCGCTTGGGCCCACGCCCTTCGACGTGTTCGATCCCCAAGACGGGGACAGCGTCGTCGTGTGCCCGATCTCGCACCACGACGGTTTTGGCCTGAGGGAAACACGTGGCCACCCACCCTACCGTCTGCCGCTTCGGTCCGTCGACGACGCCCTGCCCACGTTTTTGGACGCGGCGCTGCTCCTCGCAAAGGCCTGTGCAGGCGCCATGGCGGCGCTCCATCCCACACGGGGGCCCCACGACGACACCCTCTACGTGCGCCACACCGTCGCCGCCGCGACCGGCTCGGTGGCCGCCACCAAGGTCCAAGTTTTCCCAGGCTCGTACGCCGCCGCGCCCAGCGCGCACGCCTCCTTGCGCAGGCAAGAGGCCAAGACAGCCCTCGACACGGCGGCGCACGCGCTGTCCCGCGCGGCCGCCGGCCTGGTCGCCGCCATCGCGCATCTTCCCGTCTTCCAAGGCCGTGCACGCCCCGCGAGCGTGCGGATCAACGTCCACACCTTCGCTGGGCACACGATGGTGGGGATGGAAGGCGCGCCCTCAAGATCCGCGGATCCGCGGATGGTCCGCGACATCCTCTTGCGCAACGTGGACGCCTATAGCGCTGCACAGGCGGCGGTGATGCCCTGGCGGCTGGACCGCGGCGCGTTCGTCCGGGCTTGCCGCGTCGTCGCGGCCATGCCGGCCTACGATCCCGCGTGGCCGCTCTACGATGTCCGTTCCGATCAGGAAGATCTCCGCATCATGGGGGACGTCGCGGCCCCCGATGCGGCGCATGCCCTGGCCTTGGCCGCGGCTTTTTCAGGGCACGCTCGGCTTTGCACGCTGTTCGAGACCACCCCAGGATATGGCATGATCAAAGGTGGGATGGCGACCCCGATGGGCAGGCCATGGGCCCGGGACACGCCGCCGCGCTTCACCGCACGGCGGGCCCCGGAAACCCCCACCCTCGATCACCTGCCCGGCTGGGCACCCTGACAGGGGACACCTCTTGGCACCTCCTCCCAGCCAACGCTGGGGGAGGTGCCCTTTCCATGCACCCCCAGGGCGGCTTCGGTCGGCAAGGGGTGTGGTGTGGACACCCCCTTGCTCGACCAAAGGCCTTCCTGATGGACACCCGTTACCCCATCGTCGCCGCGATCGCCGATCTCGCCCGGCACGTCCTGTCGTACCCCGAAGCCTTCCCCCCTTCATGGGGACAAGGGGCGAAACAACCCCGCCGGTGCGGGGTGGGTTTTCGTGTGCTGCGGGGCACGGACGGTAAGGGCATCACCAGCGTCTTGTCCACCGCCCCCATCGGGGCCGACAGCTCCCGCACGGCCCCCGCCCAACATGCCAGCGCGCATGGCAAACTCGCTTGGAAAGCCCTGCAAACAACGGTGCCAGCGGCCGCACAACACGCGCTGGATCTGTCGGCGTGTGCCGACATGGATGGGTTTTCCTTTTCCCTGGTGTGGTCGGAAGGCTCTCCGCACGACGCGGTCTTGCGCGCGCAATGGATCCGCACGCCCGGAAAGCGCTCCCGTTGGCACACACACACGCCGGCCCGGGCCATCCGCGTCTCGGAGGCATTAGATTCCCTCCAACAACGCTGCGCCGTCCTCGCGCGCCATCCCGCTGGGGAACGGCTCTGGTGGGCGGGCGAAAAGCGGTTCACCAGCCTTGTGCAAGCGCCGGACGCAGCTTCCGCGCGCCTGCTCTCGCACGCGCTTTGGCACAACCAGATGTGGGACCACGTCGTGGTCAACGAGGCGTTCTTCCCCACCCCGTACCCCAACCCCTTCGTGGAAGATCTCCCTTCGCGGATCGGCGCGGCGCAGGCAGTGATCGACGCTTACCAAGAGGTCGCCCGGTGCTTGAAACACGCGGCGCGGCGCTGGGAACCGGCCGCCTACGGATCGCTGGTGCTCCAGCACAAGATCGACCGGAGCGAACAGGCCATCCAACGGCAGAACGTGTCCATGGACTTCGACGCGGTGATCGCGCCGTCCTTGTCCTACAACGGGAAGCCGCTCGACAAAGCCCCCCACAACTGCCTTACAGGCTTGGACCAGGACGCGTTGTCGGAGGCCATGGGGCTCGGATGGATCGCCGTCCATCTGTTGGCCGACATCCCCGCGATCGGGATGGCGCCGCTCGACGTCGAACAGTGGTTCCACGTCCATCCGGGCGGCGACGACGTCTTCATGGGCCTCAACTTCTCCCGGCATGACCAAACCGCGTTCAGCAACGGATTGGGCGATTTCCACACCCGCGACTTCCCGCGGATCTGGGGGCCGCGCCTCGCGCGGCTGGAGGCACTGGGCAGGCCCACCCACTTCTGGCACGTGCATACCGACTCACGCGGTACATGCCCCATCGTGGCCGCCGCCAACGCCGAAGACGCCCTGCGCGCCGCCACCCTGTTCTGGCACCCAGAACCGGAATCGGATCGCCGCCACCCCGACACACCGCCCAAGCTGTCCCACACATGGCAGGTGGCCCGCCTCGTGTCGGCGTCCGAACGCGATGCCCCCTCCCCCTTCGTGCCCGTGGAAGAGGCGGCTTGAGCCGCCCCTTCCCACCCCCTCTCTACAGGAACGCCCCCATGGCCTTCACCGACGTCGCCCATGCCCGCCTCGAGCGCTACAACGCCGAGATGGCGAAAGGCATGGCGGACAAGCTGTTCTTCCTCGACCGGCTGCCGCAAGGCGCCGCCCTGCTCGACTTCGGTTGCGCGGACGGGCACCTCTTGTCGCACGTGGCACGGCTACGCCCGGACGTGGTCCTCGCGGGGCTCGACATCAGCCCGATCGAGCTGCAGCGCGCAGCCGCCCGCGGCCTCGACGCCACGTGGTTGCCCTCCATCTCCGAGGCGATGCCCTGGATCGGACGGCAACGCCTCTCCCAGCGGCCCGTGGCCCTCTTGGCCAGCTCGGTCCTCCACGAGGTCCAGCATTACGGTGGCGACCGCGCGTGGCACGCGTTTTGGTCGCTGGCCATGGCCTGCGACGGCCTGGCGCTGCGCGACTTTTCGATCACCCGATCCGACTGGGAAACGGCCAACCCCGGCTTCGTGGGCGCGGTCCGTGCGGGGCTTCCCCTCTGGCAACGGGCCTCTTTCGAGGCGATCTGGGGCACCATCGCCTGCCAAGGCCAAGCGGTCCACGCCGCCCTCAAAGCCCCCTGGACGGATTCGTGGGAACGCGAAGGCCCGGAACACTACTTCCCCGTCCATGCCGAAGACGTCCATGAAATGTTCGACGCGCTGTGGGGGACACCTGTCCTGTGGCGCCCGCATCGCCTGGCCTTCACGGATGCGGACACCCAACGCCGTTTCGGCGTCGGCCTGCCATGCCCCACCCACCTCCAAGCCCTTGGGGGCCCCGTCTGGCTCCCTGAGGGAACACCGTCGGGGTCGTGACACGCCACCCGGCGCAACCTCGTCCTTCCCACGCAGGAACGCCGCGCGCCCCCAGGCGTGCGGCGTTCTTGCCGCGGTGTCGCTGCGGTGTCGCTGCGGTGTCGCTGCCGTCTCGCTGATGTCTTGTCGGGGCCTACGCCCCTCACGCCTTGCGGATGGTCGCGACCCGGCCAGGCCCCTCGTCGGACAGGGTGCAGGCGACCGCGTCGCCGCCCCGCCAGGTATGGGCCACGTCGCCCGCGAACCACGTACCCCCGAAGCCTTCCGCCTCGAACCACACGTCGCAGCCGCCCTTGGTGTAGACCGTGGCCACCACGCCCGCCCGCTCGACCGGACGGCCCTCCGCGTCGCGTATCTGGATCTTCTTGCCGTCCATGGCGGAGGTCCACCACAGCGACATGTCCTGCTTCGACGCGTCTTCTTTGCACATGGCACACCCCACCTTGGACACCGTTTCCACAAAGATGGTACGCTTTCTGCTTTTTTCCAGGGCTGCCAAGGCCGCCCTGTCCTCTTTTTTCCCTGCCCTGTGGGCACGGCGTCTGGTGTGGACGCCGTGCACCGCATGGCACGGATTCTCCCCTTCCTCCCTTCGGGAACCACAGGACACCCCCCATGGCCATCTTCCCCATCGAACGCCCGATCTTCACGATCCAGCTGATCCACGCCACGCCGAACGTGACCGACCACTACGAAGATGGCCCGTTCGCGTCCTTCGACGTCGTCCCCCATCGGTGGATCGTCGACGAAAAAGTGGGCGGCATGGACGAGGCGCTGCTCTCGGTGCTGGCCATGCATTGGCAAGGCACGCGGTGGAGCCGCGGCGCGGTCATCGAGGTCGTTCAACCCGTCGATCTCCCCGGCATCTCTTGCTCGCGGGGCGGGCTCGTGTCCACCGACATCGTCCACCCCTTCCCCGATCCGGTCCAAGCCATCGCGCATGGCACGCACCTTTCCATCGCCGGGCATCGGTTCGACGAACGCGCGTTCCAAGGCCTCTACTACTACCCTCTGGAGGTCTCGCGCAGCCGCGACAACCTGAAAGGCAACATGGTCGCGGGCCATCCGAACAAGGAAATGGTCTCCGCCTTGATGGGCGCCGCGTCCTTGTTGGACGGCATGGCCTATGCGTCGCAGCAACGGTTCGTCCACGACGGCCAAGTGGCCCACGCGACCCACCTGCTGGAAGCGGTGGGCGGGCGCGTCGCGCGCCTGCTCGCTGGAGTCGAACAGTCGGGCAAGGCCGCGGTGGGACGGGGCGAAAAACTGGGCCAAGACGTCTACAGCATGCTGGTGTCGGGCTACCTCCTCCACACCGACCGCCTCTGGCTGCCGCGCACCTGGTCGCTCCAAGACGGGTGGGCCGCGCACGCCTCCACCGCGATCCAACCCCTCTTCGAGGCCGGGCGTGCGGCCGCGGCGGCCGCCCTGCCCTACGCGGAACACCTGCGCCATGTCCATCGCGACATCGCCCTCTCTGGGCATGCGAGGATCGCTTGCAAAGCGGCCGTCCGGGCCATCGACCAGGCCTTCGCCGCGGCCCTGATCCGCGCGGGCGTCGCCCATCTCCTCATCCCCTCGGCGCGGCGACCGCGCTCTTGAACAAGGGCAAACCTCCCATGGCTTGGATCGACACCTCCCAACCCGTTTGCTCCTTCGCCCTTTCGGCGGCGGGGCGGCAGGACATCTGCCTGGATCTCTTCCCCTCTCGGATCGCCTTCGCCGGCGATCCGGACGATCTGCTGGGTGCCATTTTGGTGGCGTGCATCGATCCTGTGGAGCACTGTTCTTGGAACCAGCACGCGCTCGATCGCCCCCAGCGTGGGTTTTTACACCCCTGCGGCGAGGTCGGTGAGGGTGCTTTTTCCTTCCATTCCGGGCAGCCTCTGTCCTCGCATGGCGTCTGGCTGTTGGAGAACGGGCAGATCCACACGCCCGACGGGCAGGTGTTCGATGCCGGCGCCTTCAGCGCGGGGCCCGTCTACGACACGCAGGCCTTGCAAGGGAAACGTCGCAGGGATTTCGACGTCTCCGCACCGACGTTGGACAAGGCGATGAACGTCGCCGTCGGCGCGATCAAGGCATTGGACGGTGTGCCCGTCCTCCACGGCATCGATCACGTCCATTACCTGATGGACGCCTTGCTCCTCGCTTGGAGCGCCTCGCGCGCACGCCCCTTCGGCCAGGCCGCCCTGAAAACCCATGCAGAAAGCACGCGGGGCATCTCTTACGACGCGTGCAACACATGGACGTTGCGGTGCGACCGCCCCTACGCCCCAAGTACCTACGTGGTCTTGAGCGATCGGATCCCCGACGCGCCCGATTCTCTCTCCCAAGCCCACCAGGACGCGGGCTTCGCGGCCGCTCGGTACGTGTTGGGCGCCGGTGTCCATGCCTACCACGTGTGGCGCGCTTGGGGAGAGGGAGACACGTCTTACCTCTCGGCCCACCAACGGCTCGCCATAGCCACGGTCTGGACTCGGGCCGTCGACGCTTTTCGCCCGCTCGCGGCCATGAAATAGCCGCTCCCATACGATGGCATGGCGCCCCGGGCGTCTTGCCCCCCTTCCCTCCTCCCTTTTCTTTGGTGCCCCCATGCCCATGACCGAGACGGAACGTGGCGCGCTTCTGGACGCGGCGCTCCTCCTCTTTGCGCGTTTGGCCACGCTCGGCCCCGATCTCGGCGCCCGACCGCACCCCTCCGTCAGGGAGCCCGTCTTAGGGGGCGCCGTCTTGGAGGAAAACGGCGTCGCCAAGGCCATCGCGAATGGCCTCGACCCTTCAGAGACCATGAGCGCGCACACCGCACTGGCGCGCGCGAAACCGCTGGCCACCGTCCGCACGGCCCTTGAATCGCTCACCGCCCTCATCCACACCCATGCCCCCATCTGCCAAGGGAAGCGCTGCTTCTTCCAAGCGACAGA
>Ga0075154_10002816_pt1 | contig 11233 bp, 9 predicted proteins | sample JI71714BDNA_FD_70965 | JGI IMG/M metagenome (GOLD analysis project Ga0075154, IMG submission 70965) | Wastewater effluent complex algal communities from Wisconsin, to seasonally profile nutrient transformation and Carbon sequestration -... | ecosystem: Engineered > WWTP > Effluent > Algae... | reverse complement strand
CTTACAATTTTTAGGAATCTAACATGAAAGTATTAAATACAGTTATCACGGCCAGCTTACTCGCCTTAAGTATTGGCAATGTGTTTGCCGCGGGTTCACCGGGCGTTGAGACGAAAACTCAGGGCTTTCTTAATGCCTTGGCTCAGGGTGGCGGTAAACCACTTGAGCAGCTATCAGTTGCAGATGCTCGTGCTGTGCTGGTCGGTGCACAGCAAGGAGCAGCTTTACCAGCTGCTGATATTAGTGAAAAAACCATTAGCGTTGATGGCCAGAGTATTAAACTGGTGATTGTAAAACCAAAGGGCACGAAAGGTACGTTGCCAGCTTTCATGTATTTTCATGGCGGTGGCTGGGTACTGGGTGACTTCCCAACGCATGAGCGTTTAATCCGTGATTTAGTGCAGCGTTCCGGTGCCGCGGCAGTATATGTTGATTACACTCCGTCGCCAGAGGCTAAGTACCCAACAGCGATTAACCAGGCCTATGCTGCAACACAATGGGTAGCAAGCCATGGTAAAGAGATTGGCGTTGATGGCCGCCGTTTGGCGGTAGCTGGCAACAGCGTTGGCGGTAATATGGCAGCGGTAGTAGCATTAAAAGCCAAAGCAGCCGGCACTCCTGCGCTAAAGTTCCAGTTATTACTGTGGCCCGTAACCGATGCCAGCTTTAACAATACTTCATATCATACTTACGCCAACGATCATTTCTTAACCCGTAATATGATGCAGTGGTTCTGGGATAACTACACCACCAGCCAGGAGCAGCGTAACGAAATTTATGCCTCGCCACTGCGTGCGACTACTGAACAGTTAAAGGGGTTGCCACCAGCGCTGATTCAAACTGCTGAAATGGACGTTCTGCGCGACGAAGGTGAAGCTTACGGCCGCCATTTAAATGCGGCGGGTGTTGCAGTAACTACCGTGCGGTACAACGGCATGATCCATGACTTTGGCTTGTTGAATGTTCTAAGTGACGTACCAGCAGTGCAGGACGCCTTAGATCAGGCAGGTCGCGAGTTAAAAGATCATCTGAACTAATTTTAACAAAACACGTTTGTTTTGAATTAGGGTTGCCACTTGAAGAAATGTTAAGTGGCAACAACCTGCTCTGAATTAAGCTCGCCAGATATCTAGCCGATTAATTCGGCTTTGTTATAACGATCCGCAACTTGGAAAGCTTAAAGTTCTTTATAATCGCGTAATAACTCAGCATTTCTGTTACTGTATGAGTTGCACCAGTTTCAATTCTCTATGTGCCCTGCGGCACTTTTTATTACTGTTAACATTTTACGCTGCATCTTTCTGTAACCATTGTTACTGCTTGCAGTCTGGTTGGCAAACACTCTCTATAACCTGTATGATTGCATTTAAGCGGTTACTGTGGTGATTCTGACACAAAAAAGTAACCTCAATTAATATCTTCTCAAGGTTACTTATGCCGATGTCTGAAGTTTTGCATGACAATAAAATCACTGATGCCCCTTTGTTGGGGGACCACTTAGCGATGGATCTACTCAATACCGAAGCTCGTAGTGGCGATGTGGTTGTTGATTACTGGAACAGTGACGCTGATGTGTTTAGATGGTTACAACAAAATAATATCTCCGCAGTTGCCGGACTGAGTTCATTGGCCGATGGCGAGTTACTCTCGCAAGCCAAGGCGTTAAGAGCCCTTTCGCACCAGCTGATCAGGGCGTTTAAGCAGCACCAACAGCAGGACGTAAGTCGATTGAATACTTACCTGCATAGCTATGTTAGCGCACCACATTTGGTTCAATGTGGCGATGGTAAACTGACAATAACCCGTGTCTCACGTGGAGAAACCGTCTCGTCTATGCTGGGACAGGTAGCAGAAGCAGTAGCTCAGTTGCTGGTTGATGGTGACGCGACATTGGTTAAGCAATGTGAGCACCCAGATTGCATTTTGTGGTTTTATGACCGCACCAAAGCACATAAACGCCGTTGGTGCAGCATGGCAACCTGCGGTAACCGTTACAAAGCTGCGCAATTTAGAAAAAGAAAAAGTTGAGAAGTGGTAACTACCTGTTCCATTGCCTTATAGTACTTATGGCAGCAAAAAGTCTGCGTAATATTAGGGCAATACAGGATCTAAATATGCTTAACTTGCTGCAATGAGCGTAGTTGTAAGCTGATAAAAATCCCTCCCACTCTTGCCTGCTGAGTATGTAACAAGGCCTGGCGCACTAAAGCCTTAACTAGCGCCAACGTAATTTTTGCTGCTTAGAAGACGAACGGTTACCAGCTAAGTTTTAAGTAGTCCATCTGACGCAGTGCTCTGCCAGCGTCTTGATTAGCCCAATAGCCGCAGACACTTTCCATCGATTGCTTGACGAAGTGATTCGTCCGGCCAGCACAGCTGTTGATACTGATTTTTGAGTATTTACCAACATCATTTGTAACCTATAAAAATATATTTGACCGGTTACCTGGAATTGTGTAACCTTTAAAATCAATTTTAATTGGTTACGAGGTTGTCTATGAAATCCAAAACAATTCCAGCGATGTTACTCGCTACGAGCGTGGCCAGTGGTGCAGCACTAGCCACCCAAGCTAATCATGCTACTGACTCAAATGTGCGTTTTAACTACGAGCAAATAGAGAATGTTAATATTTTCTATAGGGAGGTTGGCAGTAAAAACGCACCAACAATTCTGATGTTGCACGGCTATGCGGCATCGTCTTATATGTGGCGCGATGTCATTGCTGCACTGTCTGACGATTATCATGTCATCGCATTAGACTTACCTGCTTTTGGTTTTACAGAGTCTCCCGCCCGAGAAGACTATGAATACACCTTTGCCAATCTGGCCAATACCGTAGATAAGTTTATTAAGAAGAAAGGGATTAGCTCTTTTGCTATCGCCGTTCACGATTACGGCGCTCCCGTCGGCTGGCGCTTAGCGCTGAAAAATCCGGGCAAGGTAACGGCGATCATCTCTCAAAACGGGAATGCCTACGAAGATGGTTTGGCCGAAGGCTGGGGACCGATTAAGAAATATTGGCAAAATCCTTCTACCGAAAATAGAGAAGCCCTCAGTGACTTCCCTACACCGGCATCCATTAAGTGGCAGTACGTCGAGGGCGTGCACGATTTAACCAAAGTCTCTCCAGATGGCTACACCCTGGAAGGGCTGCACGTATCAAAACCTGGCATGGCAGATATTCAGCTGGACTTGTTGCTTGATTACAAATCCAACGTAGAACAGTACCCGGAATACCAGGCCTATTTCCGTAAATACCAGCCGCCGCTTTTGGCCGTTTGGGGAAAGAATGATCCCTTCTTCTCACCGCAAGGTGCGCAGGCATGGAAGAGAGATATCCCCAATGCTGAAATCCACTTTTTTGATACCGGTCATTTTGCATTGGAGACTCATCAATCAGAAATAATTCCGGTGATTAAAGATTTTCTCCAGCGCAATTTGAAGTAAAATTGTATTGATGTTGGCTTGCTGGCGTATGGTGGTACCTGCCGCCTTATGCTGGCAGGTTATTTCGGGTGATATTGCTTTTGGATAACTCACTGTATTACTGCAGACATGAGTGAGTGTTGCTGCTTTAAAAAGTTTTTGAGACGCAGCCTTAGTGTTTACTCCTAAAATGTGCCTGTTCACTGGCGAAGGTTTTAAGCGCGTTACAGGCGTCTTGCCATATTTTATCGTTGTTGTACAACGCAGCTCTTAAATAAGCTGAAGTCATTTTCTGAACTATTGATAGACGGTCAGGATCTTCATCGTCGGTTTCTTTGGCATCAAAGCCCGCTATACCGCCTAGTCCATGCTTTGCGCCGATTACTGTTAATAAATAATCGCTACCGGGTGAGAGATAGAATGGGTCCGCATGCCAGTCGGCACCTCTGGTAGTAAAATGCGCACTGACATCTTGATCACCATAGACTACTAATGTTTTGGTGGTCATGGCTGAGTAATCTGGATTGAGCTCAGGGTATCTTTCCCTCACAGCATCGTGTAAATCACTACCACCTTTGCCGACGGCAGCGAGTAGCACACCTGCTTTGATCCGCTCATCCGGCACAGAGAGGCTTGTTCCCAAGGCGCCTGGTAATGGCACCAATTCCATGCCCAATAACATAGCAGCGGTTAGTGCCCCTGCGGAATGTCCTACGACGGCGATACGTTGTTTGTCTAGCCTTCCAGCCAGATATGGCGAATTATTTTCAATTAACGCCAGATTATTCAGGATGGTTTGCATTTCAATATACCGCTCATTTAAAAATAGCGGTGCATCGGAGTGGCTCTGGCTAAGTCCAGCAACTTTTGAGTTGGCGTGAGTAGGTTGAATGACGGCAAAGCCTTGTTCAGCATAATAATTAGCTAATGGCGCATAGCCGTCTTTAGAGGGCAAATATAACGACGGACCATGTCCGTGGGACAAAAGAATGACAGGGATATTATTTCCTTTCGCAGGTAATGTGATACGCAGCTCAAGTGGCGAATTTCGGTTATCAACTACTATGCAAACCGGGCTGATTGATATTGTAAGCTGTTTTTCAGCTTCGGGTATTTTTACAGAGACATCGACAAGATTATTCATAATAAGGTGGGCCATTAGGTTTGAGGTTTGCTGCTGATCGGACACAGTTATTTAGTAGTACCAATGTTCTGGTTGTGAGTGACTAAACCAGCACAAAAGTGTGTTTCAGGTATCCTGGACCATTGATTTAGCATCGTCGCCTGCAACAATTTTCATTGGGCAATTACTGTCAGTGGCGGTTTGCCATATGGCGTTGATAACGTCCCGTGGGTGAGTAATGTGGTCATCATTCCTTTCTTTAAATACTGATTGGGCATATTCTGCGTAGGGCTGCGGAATCGCGGTGGCCATCCTGGGCTTTGAGTTTTCGCCGAAGCGGGTTGCAGGAGCCCTGCCGGGTAACACCAGATTTACGCGGATATTAAACTGTTCTAATTCGATGGCTAAGGATTCGGTAAAGGCGTTTATCGCAGCCTTACTGGCGGTATAAACGGAAAGTAGCGGCAGAGGAGTTAGCGTTATTGCGGATGATATATTGATAATAACGCCTGACTGCTGTGCTCGGAACAACGGCAAAAATGCTTTAGTTACGTTGAGAGTTCCCAGCACGTTAACCGCAAACAAATCGTGAATGGTCTCTGTTGTTGTGCCTTCCAGGGCGCCCATCATACCGATACCAGCATTATTAACGAGCACATCTATGGGCCCGGCTAACGCAACAACATTTTCAATACTGCTGATATCGCTGACATCAAGTGGCAATATTCTTAGTCGCTCAGACTCCTGAAGCAGGCTATCGGCAGTGTTACGCATTGTTGCAATAACCCTCCAGCCTTTAGACAAAAAGTAATTGGCTGTTTCAAAGCCAAAGCCTGAAGAACATCCGGTGATAAGTATTGTTTTCATATTGCCTCTGTAAGTCGCTCGTGTAGCGATACTATAGCCATCCTGCTTGATACTATATATAGTGAAAAGTCCATAAAACATCATAAAGAGTCCATTGGTGATTGATCCTCTTTCAGATATTGTTTCGCTCCTTAATCCACAAATTGCTTTCTCAAAAGTCGTGCAGGGCGCCGGAGCATGGCGAATTAAGCGTGAAAATACCGGAGAGCCTTTTTATTGTGTGGTTATTAGTGGCGAGTGCGCTTTAACGCTGGACAATGACCTGCCGCGCCATTTAACCGCAGGTGATTTTTTATTGATCCCGGAAGCCTTCGATTTTACTTTTAGCAGCACAGTGCCTGCTGCCGGCGATGACGTAAATTCACTGCCTGAAGCCATTTCAACCGGCAGATTTAGGATAGGAGAAAAAGAGCAAGTAACAAATGTGCAGTTGTTGGTTGGACATTGTCGTTTCGATTCGCTGGACGCAAAGATACTGGTTTCTCTACTGCCGAAGTTAGTGCATATCAGCAACGCAACTAGGCTTACGAGTCTCGTAGAAATGCTGATAGAAGAGTCGTTAACTCGCCCACCTGGTTATGCACAAATTGTGCGTCACCTTTTGCAGGTTTTATTAATTGAAGCTTTTCGAACAAAAATCAATACACCTGCGGTACCAGGTTTGTTAGTTGGGCTGGCAGATGAGCGAATCGGTGAGGCCATACGAGCAATTCACCAGGATATAAACCAGACAAAAACTGTCGCACAACTAGCTAAAGTTGCGGCACTTTCGCGCTCGGCATTCTTTTATCGGTTTAAGCAGACTGTCGGAGTTACGCCTTTGGAGTACCAGATGGCTTGGCGCATGACGATTGCAAAAGACTTATTGAAGACGCAACTGTATTCGATGGCGCAGATAGCTGAGCGAATTGGATATAGATCGGCCAGTGTTTTTAGCCTTGCATTTACAAATTACACAGGCATCTCACCTTCGACATTTAAAAGTTTGGATTAGAATTGTTTTAACCTGGCTATCAGCTAAATCGTAGTAATCACCTTGTTAGGTAACTTCCGAAGGTAACAATACCGCAGAGCGCTTTCCATTTTCACTTTAACTTCGAGCCATATTTATAGTGAAAAGTCGATTTTGTCTTGTATCCTTAAGGAAGTCATGTTCAGGCAATGTTCGTGATCTATTCTCTTACCTGCTTAGCTTTCATGTAATTTATGTGTAACTTGAAGGATGTGTAATAGGAACAGAACTTTCTGTAGACTTATGGCGCCAGTTCTTTTAGTCGCTGTTTTCACGATAATTCTCACCGGATATCAGTCAGCTCAAGAGTAGCCGCATAGTACCTGGCAAAATGATAATAAGACTTGCTTAGAATCCGGAACCAAGATTGCTTCAGAATATTCCGAATGTATGTGCGACAGCGGGAACGTCGTGATAGTGCGATAATGAAGCAGATTGTCGGTTTCCCGTGTTCTGAAAATGACTTGGATTTATTAACTCCGAGTCACAGGGACAGGTTAATAGTAAATTAGCTTAGAAGTCGTAAATAGCTGAAATAACAAGAGACCGAATTATGACAACCCAAACAGCTGCATCGCACGTAAAATTAACTCTGCGTAATCGTTTACTTCTAACATTATCTATTCCCTTACTGTCACTAATGGTTATGGCCATGTTTGCATGGGTACAGTTAGGTAACATTTATCAAAGCGTAGATACCATATATAGCGATAGGGTAATTCCGCTACAATCTTTAAAAGTAATCGCAGATGATTATGCTGTATTAGTCATTGATTCAGTGAATAAAGCTAATGCCGGATTGATCACTGCTGAGCAAGCGGTTATGGACATTCAGGCCGCAGTGAGCCGAATCGACGAAACATGGACGACATATTTGACTAATCAGCTGACGTCAGAGGAGGCAAGCTTAGCAAAAGAAGCTCAGCTACTGTTTCAAGCCGCCAACTCTGATATTGAGAAAATAGTTCAAGTACTTGCGCCCTTGAAGGGCAATGTGCAAGGTAAATTAAATTCTATTGATGGGCCAACCTATAAAACAATAGATCCGATTAGTGGGAAAATCACTGAGCTATTGAATCTTCAATTACGGGTAGCAGGTGAGGAGTATGCCTTGAGTCAGCAAACTTATAAAAGCACTCAGATATTGACGATGGTAGTTATCGCTATGGCGCTAGGTTTAAGTTTGGCTGCAATACTAAGTATTTATCGTTGGTTGGTTGGACAAATTGGTGGCGAGCCAATAACAGTTGTATCAATCACAAAGAGAATTGCCGCCGGAGAATTATCGGTTGCAGTGCCTGAACACGCGCCCAGGGGGTCAATCATGGAATCCACGAAAAAAATGCGCGATTCGTTGTATCCGATAATAGAGGGTGTTAAAGCAAACGCCAGCCAGTTGGCTGCACTAGGCATGCAACTTAATGCGCGTGCAGAATCGGCTCAAACTCGCGTGCTACGACAGCAACATGAAACCGCACAAGTAGCTGCAGCTATGTCGGAAATGACCGCGACTGTTGCAGAGGTTGCGAACAATGCGGCAGGTGCCGCGAGCGCCAGCCAGGATGCAGATATCGCGGTAAACTCCGGTGCAACTTCGGTACAGAGGGTTATACAGTCTATTGAGTCTCTAATAGAACGTTTAGATGAAGTGTCAATGTCGATCAGTATTGTGGCTAATGACAGTGAAGAAATAGGCGGCATTTTGAATGAGATCAGTGGTATTGCTCAACAGACTAATTTACTGGCCTTGAATGCTGCAATCGAAGCGGCGAGGGCTGGTGAACAAGGACGTGGATTTGCTGTCGTGGCTGACGAGGTACGTACTTTGGCCGGCAGAACACAAGACTCAACTCGGCAAATCCAGCATACGATTGAAAAACTTCGGGCTAATGTTGTTGGTGCGGTTCAGGTAATGGAAAAAAGTCTGGAGCAAGCTCACCAGTCTGTAAATATCAGTAGCGATGCGTGGAAAAACTTTGAGCACATTAGAAGTTCCGTTTCCGTTATCAACGATATGAACATTCAAATAGCCAGCGCAGCAGAACAACAAAGCCTAGTGGCAGCAGAAATAGATCGAAATTTATCAGGAATTAGTAACATTGCTAATGAGGTTGGTGAAGCATTCTCGGAAATCAGTGAGACCGAAACTGACGTTCGACAGGTGGCTGAACAATTGAATCAGAAAACCTCCTATTTTTCTTTATGATGTAGTTGGTTATCGTTGCAGTCATGGTTGTACAGGATGTTGCCGAAATAATCTTAATTTTTAAAAGAGTTACCTCTAATAAAGCCCAGTTAAGTATCACGTAAACGCATGTTTAGTTGAGGATGCAATAAAATTGGCATTTAGCCATCGGTATTTAGGTAGATGTATTCGTTCGGAGCCTAGTGCTCTAGAAATGTGAATCATTAATTTAAAATTTTAAAGGCTAACGTGTAATACGGTGGTTTAGAATCTACAGCCGTAATGTTTTAAAGTTTCTGACTATAGTTTGGATTTCTAGTGAACAAATTCACCTTGCTTTTACTCTGTGTATTGGTCTCCCCTTTGGGCTTCACACAGGAGCGAACAGATTGGAGTGTGTTTTTTGATCGGCTTAGTGCAAAAGGCACTATCGCTGTTGTCGATGCTCGTGAGCAACGAGATGTGGTTTGGTTTTACAATCAAGAAAGAGCAAACACAAGATTTTCGCCAGCCTCAACCTTTAAAATTCCACATACTTTAATGGCGCTTGATGCTGGATTAATTGATAACGAGTTTCAGATTTTTAAATGGGACGGCGTTCACCGATCGTTCTCTGCTCACAATCAGGACCAGGATCTCTTTTCTGCAATGCGTAACTCAGCTGTTTGGGTATATGAACAGCTTGCTGCTGAACTCGGCAAGGATAAGGCTGCAAAGTATTTAAAACAACTTAACTATGGAAATGCAAATCCGACATTCGAGCGAGGTGTTTATTGGATCGATGGTAAGCTTGAAATATCGGCTTATGAGCAAATTTCATTCCTGCAGCGTCTGTACAAGAATGAGCTCCCTTTTCTACTTAAACACCAGCAGCTCGTTAAGAAATTAATTCAAGTTGAGACTGAACAAGATTACACTATTTTTGGTAAGACCGGCTGGGATGGGCAAATTGGCTGGTGGGTTGGTTGGATTGAAAGGGCAAATGGCCCCGTTTTTTTTGCGTTAAATATTGATACACCTAATCGACAAGATGATTTGGTAAAAAGGCAACAAATTGTTAAAGATATCATGAAGAGCATCGGCGTGATTTAACGTAAAAGTGTTAATTTTGTCGGCATTCCAATATTAAAGCGCTCTGATTGCTAAAGGTCGGCCTTTACCACGCCGACCTTTAGCCATTACGTTTTGGACGAGCTCAGTTTTGTGCAGTCAAATTTGGAAAAACCAGCAGCGATATCTGTGCCACTTTGCGGAGTTGTTCCGGAGTCGCGCCATTATTCGCCTGTATTGCCATTCCTTGTAGTATTGTTACTAAATACCTAGCTAATACTTCGGTATTAGTGTCTGCGGGCAAATCGCCTTCCGCTTTGGCACGATCAAAGCGATTTTTAAGCTTTTGCTCCCCGTCTACTCGCCGATTAATCAGTGCTTCTTTTACATTGGCTGCTGCCTCACTGCACGATAAAGCCCCCTGAACTACCACACAGCCTTGCGGTTGATTAACGTCTGCCATATTCATGGCGGCACCATGAAGCAAATGCTCCGCAACCTGATAAGCAGTTGGCTTCTCCAAAGCCGGTAAAAAAAATGCACATGGTCGGCTCTCATAAAGCTCTATTGCCTTTAAAAACAACTGCTCCTTATTACCAAAAGCCGTGTATAAGCTGGGCTTATTAATTCCCATAGCTTCGGTTAAGTCGCTTAAAGAGGTGCCGTCGAAGCCTTTGCGCCAGAATACTTCCAGTGCTTTCTCCAGGGCTTTATCCACGTCAAAAGCACGTGGTCGCCCAACATGCGGTGTGCAACTTAATCCGGCCATTACTTAACTCCCGTCACAATTTTTTTGACTACCCTAGCTAGTTGTATGCGCTCAGTCCAGCAAAGTTTAGCGCGGGGTATAAATGTCAATTGGTTATTCAAGCATTTTATCAACATTCCAACTTGAACGTTTATGTACGTAGGATTAGGCAAGAAACCTGTAGTTTTTAGCCTTAGAAGCTTAACCCTACTTTTGTACACTAAGAATGTGGTTCGGCAAATAATTTACCGACCAGTACAAAATTCATTGACTTGTCACATTCAATCTATATATTTACCGACCAGTACAAAATAAGCAAGCTTTTTACCAGTTTGGGTTACACCCCACTAAATATCAGATGGAGACAGTCGTTGTGAAAACATACAATACAGCAAAAACTTTTATATTAGGCAGTGTTGCGGCGTTAGTGTTGGTGGCCTGTGGTGAGACCAATGTAGCAGAACAATCGCAGTCAGCAGCTGTCCCACAAGTTAGTGTGGCTCAGGTAGTTTATGAGCGTATTACCGAATGGGACGAGTTTACTGGTCGCCTACAGGCGCCGCAAACTGTAAATTTGATGCCGCGGGTATCAGGCTATGTTGAGCAGGTTCTTTTTGAGGAAGGGGCCCAGGTCAATGCTGGCGATGTGTTGCTAACTATTGATGCTAAACCTTTTGCTGCTGAAGTAACACGACTGAAAGCTGAACTACTGAGCGCGCAAAGTGCTGCTGAGCTTGCCGAGACAGAATACGAAAGAGCCCAGCGCTTGTTAGCGCAACGAGCTATTTCTGTGGAGGTACTACAAAACCGGCAGGCACGCA
>Ga0075154_10002815_pt1 | contig 11233 bp, 10 predicted proteins | sample JI71714BDNA_FD_70965 | JGI IMG/M metagenome (GOLD analysis project Ga0075154, IMG submission 70965) | Wastewater effluent complex algal communities from Wisconsin, to seasonally profile nutrient transformation and Carbon sequestration -... | ecosystem: Engineered > WWTP > Effluent > Algae... | reverse complement strand
TGGGCCATCGGCGGTTTGCTCTCTGTTGCACTGGTCGTAGGCTCGCGCCCCCCAGGCGTTACCTGGCACCCTGCCCTGTGGAGCCCGGACTTTCCTCCCCCTGCTTGCGCAGGCAGCGATTGCCCTGGCCAACTCACGGCGCGGATTATACGCAGATCTTCTGCAGAACGCAGCAAGCTTTCAGTGCTTATCGAAGAAAGCTGTGCACTGACCACGGCAAGGGTCTGATTATTCGTCCTGACCGCTCCAGCTAAGGCCGAGCTTGTACAGAGCATTTTTCTTTTCGCCGTGAATTTCAGCAGTTAGGGCTGCGGCTTTTTTCAACGGCAATTCGGCCATCAGCAGCCTTAATGTTTGTTGTGCTGTCGGAGCGATGTCATCAGCAGCCTTTTCTGCCGGCGGCGCGATCATCAGTACCATTTCGCCCTGACAACGCTGTGGGTCTTGTTCGAGCCAGGCGATAATTTGCGTGGCAGTACCATGCTCAAAATGCTCGAAGGTTTTGGTAAGTTCTTTCGCCAGCACCAACTCACGGTCGGCACCGTAGACGGCAAGGACGTCCTGCAAGGTATCGATGACGCGGCGGGCAGCTTCATAGCAAATCACAGTTCCGACACCAGCCGGAATGTCCTGCAATACCTGCTGACGCTGACCGGATTTGGCCGGCAAAAAGCCGATAAAATGAAATTTATCAGTCGGCAGCCCGGCACAACACAACGCTGCAATCAGGGCGCAGGGACCGGGGACCGGCACGACACGCACGCCTGCTTCGCGGCACAAGCGGACCAGGCTGTAACCCGGATCAGAAATTAGCGGGGTGCCGGCATCGCTAATCAGCGCGACGTTGTCGCCGGCTTTGATTTTTTCGACCAGACTGGCCGCCCGCTGTTTTTCATTGTGATCATGCAATGAAAAACAGCGGGCCGAGATCCCCAGATGACTCAGTAACTTACCACTATGGCGGGTATCTTCCGCTGCGACCCAGGCTACCTCACGCAGCACAGTCACTGCCCGCTGACTGATGTCATCCAGGTGGCCAATCGGCGTGGCAACAATATATAGAACAGCTTCAGAGGCAGACATGTGGACTTCCCGGGTTATGAGGATTGGTAAAAACCGCGACCGGATTTTGCCATATCAGGCCAGCGCGCGCTGGGTGACCGGTCCGGACAAATGGTATAAACTAGCGGCCATTCAATTGGCTATTGTACCTGCGCATTGTGAAATCCAGCAAACTCAAGCTTCATTTAACCCCGTTGTTGCTCGGTCTTGGCTTCCTGTCCGGTTGCGGCAGCACACCGGCACCGGTACAAACAGTTGCCAACACACCCGTGCAGCAACCCGAAGTCAAACCACAGGAACCAGCTGCGGTGGCCAAACCACTGACGCTCGAACCGGCAGAGGTCAGCTACCAGCAAGTGGAAGCCACAACCGCAGCAGTTCCGCAAGACCAGGACGAGCAACTGCAGCGTGAGTTATTGGCCGAGGCCAAAGCTGCACTCGCGACCGACCCGAAGCGCACGCTGGCGATCTGTTATCAGTTACAGCAATCACTGTATCCACAGATCCGCTCACAAAATCAGCTGCCTTTATTACAGGCCGCGTTGGCCGACCGCCAAATAGCGCTGATTGAACAGCTCGCCACACAAATCCGCTTAACCGACGTGCCGGAAAGCGATCGACAAGCCTTTGCCCTGACGCTGGCGCAACATTTCAAGCAACAGGATGACAATATCAGTGCGACGCAAACCTTACTGGCATTGGATGCATGGTTGGGCAACAGCGCGGACAGCACCGCACAGGATTTGCTTTGGCAGCAGTTGGTCAAACTATCGCATGCTGAGTTAACAGAACTGAGGGCACAACCACATCCCAGATCACAGGCCTGGCTGGAATTATTGCAACTGACGCAAGGTTTTGCCGGTGATCATCTTGCGATCCAACAAGCGCTGACAGACTGGCAGCAGCGCCATCCAATGTTACCCACGCTGGATAAGTTACCAAAAGACGTTCAGCTATTGAGCCAAACGCCGGCCTATAGCCCCGATCGTATTGCAGTATTGTTGCCATTATCAGGCCCACTCAAAAGCCTTGGCGATGCGGTGCAATATGGCATGGCGGCAGCAGCGGCAAAACAGAAACGCACACTGATTTTTATCGACTCGACCAAAACCGCCGTTGAATTACAAGCAGATGTTGCAGCGGCCCAAGTACAATTTGTCATTGGCCCCTTGCTGCGTGAAGACATCGACAAAATCCAGCAGCTGCCTGACTGGCAGTGGCCCACACTGTTTTTAAATGGCAAAGGTGATTTGCCAGTGAAGCCGGAACAGTATTTCTTTGCGTTGGCTTGGGAAGATGAAGCCAGCCAAATGGTTCAGGTTTTCCGCCAGCGGCAATATCAGCATCCGGTGCTGATTTATGCGGTCAATCCAATTGGTCAGCGCATGGCGCAGCACTTCCAGAACCGCTGGAACGAAAGTGGTGGCAAACCGGTTGAAACCTACAGCTACAGTTCACAGGAACAACTGCAGGCGCTGATCAATAAATTCCTTGAAGCGGAAGCCAGTGAAGAAAGAGCTAAAGAAATTAATCGCTTAATCGGCCAATCTATCAAAGCTGAACTGCACAGCCGCCAAGACATCGATGCCATTTATCTGATTGCCGACCCTGTGCAAACACGGTTCTTTAAACCCTTTATCGACGTGACAGTGAGCCCGACGGCGCGGCGGTTACCGATTTTCACCAGTTCGCGCAGTCACAGCCTCAAAGTTGATAGAACTGACCAGCGTGATCTGGCCGGACTGACGATGACCGAAATGCCTTGGTTATTGCCGCAGGCTGCCACGGCCACACCGCTGCGGCAGGAATTTGATGCGCTGTTTGCCGACCAGGAAGAACAATTACAACGGCTGTTTGCGATGGGCCATGATGCGCTGATGCTGGTGGGTCACCTGAAACAACAGCAACAATTTCCGGCGATGGCTTATCACGGCCTGACCGGGAGTTTGCGCCTGGCTGACGGTCACAGTGTGCAGCGGCAGTTAACACTGGCACAGTACCGCCAAGGTAAATTACAGCTGGTGGACAAAAAAGCGCCTTGAGCCGAGACAAAGGTCAATTCTTTGAAACACTGGCCCTGCAGTATCTGCAACAGCAGGGTTTGCAATTGCAGGCGCGCAATGCCAGCTGTCGCTTTGGTGAAATTGACCTCGTCATGACAGAGCAGGCCTGTATGGTCTTTGTCGAAGTGAAATACCGTAAAGACAGCCGCTTTGGCAGTGCCGCAGCGATGGTGTCGACGGCCAAACAGCAAAAGTTACGACTAGCCGCACACTGGTATCTGCAACAGCAACAGTGGCGAGGTGCCGCACGATTTGACGTGTTGGCGATTGAAGGTGAGCAACCTTATCAATTCAGCTGGCTGAAAAACGCGTTCTGAGGACCATTATTCATGCAGGAACATATCCGGCAGCTTTTTTCCGAAAATATTCAGACCATGATCGCAACCGGCGAAGCGCTGGCGGGTCCGATTGAGAGCGCAGCGCTGACCATAGTGCATGCGCTGATCCACGACCGTAAAGTGCTTTGCGCCGGGGAAGGCGCTGCCACTGCGTTATCTGCGCATTTTGCCCGGTTGTTACTGGATCAGTTTGAAACCGAGCGCCCTTGCCTGCCGGCTTGCGCGCTGAATAACGATCATTCCGGCTTGGTGCAGTTATCCCAGCCACAGGATTATCTGGCACGCCAGGTTCGGGCTTTAGGTCAGGAAGGCGATATTTTGCTGGTTTTATCTTTAAGTGGCGATGAAACCAGTCTGATCCGCGCCGTTGAAGCCGCACTCACTAAAGATATGACCGTCATCGCATTGACCGTCGATAACAACGGCGAGTTATCCGGTTTACTGGGGAATACCGATGTTGAACTGCGGGTCCCGGCGCACCGCCCGGCCCGGGTCTACGAATGCTACGCCTTTTTATTACACTGTGTCGTCGAACTCATCGATAACACGTTGTTTCCACAACAAGATGTTGATTCGATCTAAAGGAGAATTTGATGTTAAAGCTGCGTAATCTGCTGCAACTAGCCGCAATCGCCACCCTCGCGGTCGCATTAAATGGTTGTGCTGCCAAAGACCGCCGTACGCTGGGCTCGCAAATCGATGACAATAGTATTGTGATTCGAGCCGGTAATGCACTGGAGGCGAACAAAACGCTGGAACAAAAAGCCAATATCAACGTTTACAGCTACAACGGCGTGATCTTGCTGACAGGCCAGGCGCCGAACCAGGCTCTGGTTGAGCAAGCTGCTGAGCTGGTCCGGCCGACTCAGGGCGCAAAAGATGTGCAGAACCAAATCCGTGTCGGCAACCCGACATCTTTTACCACCCGCAGCCGGGACAGCTGGATCAGCACCCGGGTGAAATCCTTACTGGTGGCGGATAAAGAAGTCAGCGCGCTGAATATCCGGGTGATCACCGAAAACGGTGAAGTCTTTCTGATGGGCATTGTAACCGAGCAGGAAGCTGACAAAGCGGTCGAAATCGCCCGCCACGTCAACGGCGTATCGCGCGTGATTAAAGCGTTTGAAACGCAGTATAACTAAGCAAAGTCGGGGGCAACTTGCTGCCCCCATTTTTCGCCACAGCCTATCAAACATCCTGCAAGGCTTTTAACGCCTTTGAGTGAAACTCGCGATGTTTCATCACCAGTAATACCACCACCGTCGCCGCCATAAATAACCAGACATCAATAAACCAGGCCAGTGTTGCCAGCGAAAAATAAATAGCGCGCAGACCGTAGTTGAAAGAATGCGCAGCCTGATCAATGACTTTCGCCGCTTTATTGGCATATTGATGGCGATCTGCTGCCGATAATTCCCGGCCATCCGGTGCCGCGCCAATCAACACGCCGCCAAAACCATACTGGCGCAGCGACCAGGTAAACTGGAAAAAACTGAAGACGTAAATCAGCACCAGACAGAGGATTTTAAACTGCAACAGACCATCGACATGGTCCAGCCAGGGCATCACCTGCATCAGTACTGCAGCAATTTTGTCGCTCGACGCCAGCGCCGTGAGTAAACCTGCGAGGATTAACATCGAACTGGACGCGAAAAAGCTGACGTTGCGTTCCAGCGTAGAAATCAAGGCAACATCGGCCATTTTGTTATCACGCACCAGCATCTGTTCCATCCAGGCGGTCCTTTTGCGCCGCAGCTCATAGGACAAACAACTGACCTTGCGCGCCCGGCGTTTGGCAAACAAGGTGTAGCCAACCCAGACTCCGACAAACCAGGTTACGGCGATTAAATCCAGCCACGGAAACTGCTGCCAGCTCACGGTATCTCCTGTTCAGACACTGCAGGAATATTTCCTCGCAGTCGTTAGTCGCCATAGTTACAAGCACTGTTTTGCGTCAGTCCGGTGGCGGATTGCGCTATCAACGCCGGCTCAAACCAAGCGGGTACAGCCTGCCGGCCAGACCCGTCGCTATGGTTTTTTACTGAAATCATCCTGACGGACCGCTGCCTGAGCCCTGGCGTTAATGATACACTCAGCCATCTTTTCCGACAGTTAAATTTACACCGAAGGAGCCCGCCGTGACCCTATTACAGCTGACCACCCCAGATGACTGGCATTTACATTTTCGCGATGACGATATGCTGCAGGAAACCGTTCCTGCCACAGCCCGTTGTTTCCGCCGCGCCGTCGTCATGCCAAATCTGGTGCCACCGGTCACCACCGGCGCACTGGCCAGTGCCTATCGCGACCGCATTCTGGCAGCACGGCCAGCCGGTAGTCAGTTTGAACCGGTGATGACCATTTATCTGACGGATACCACGACAGCGCAGGATATCGCCGAAGCCAAAGCTGCCGGTGTGTTAGCCGCCAAGCTGTATCCGGCCGGTGCCACGACCAACTCCCACTCCGGCGTTTCCAGCCTGAGCAAGTTATACCCGGTGCTGGAAGCCATGGTCGAGCACGACATGTTGTTTCTGGTTCATGGCGAAGTCACTGATAATCACGTCGATATTTTTGACCGTGAAGCCGTGTTTATCGAACAGCATTTGCGTCAGATCGTCGACCGCTTTCCCAATCTTCGTATCGTGCTGGAACACATCACCACGGCAGACGCCGTTGAGTTTGTCAAAAATGCCGGCCCAAATGTCGCCGCCACTATCACGCCGCAGCATTTATTGCTGAACCGCAACGACATGTTAGTCGGTGGTATTCGCCCACATAACTATTGCCTGCCGGTATTGAAACGCCGCACCCATCAGGAAGCTTTGCGCACTATCGTGGCGACGGGTAATCCGAAGTTTTTCCTCGGAACGGATTCAGCACCGCATGCCCGGCACCGTAAAGAAAACGCCTGCGGCTGTGCCGGTTGTTACAGTGCCTGGAGTGCCATTGAGCTTTACGCACAAGTATTTGAAGAGCTTGGTGTTCTCGACAAACTGGAAGGCTTTGCCAGCCACTATGGTGCTGATTTCTACCGCTTACCACGCAACACCGACAGCATCACACTGGTGAAAGAAAGCTGGACAGTACCGGATGAAATCACGCTGCCGGATGGCAGCCCGATTGTGCCGTTTTTTGCCGGCCAAACCTTGTGCTGGAAACTGAAAACAGCCTGATCCACTTTGAAAAACACGCTGAAATAGGGATTTTTCAGCGTGCAGCAGCAGACAAGGGTGGAGCCGCTATACTGGCAAAAACACCTGTTGAAAGATCTTGGATGAAATACTGCTGCTATGGATTGCTGGCATGGCTGAGCTTTGCAGTAGCAGCCATGCCAGAACCTGAATTCGAGACTTTACGCGGCACGCTGCTCAAATCAGCGGCGGTGAACTATGCGGATGCAGTACGCGCCGCCGACGCCCTCATCGAGAAGCACAAACAGCAACTAACGCTGGAACAGCAAATCCGGCTGACTTATCACAAAGCCATTTATCAGGACCGCAGTAATCAAACCCTCGCGGCGCTAGAAACCTTAGCCTGGTGCAAAAGCCTGAGCTTGGAATCCGCAGATCGCAGCATTTTATACAGTTACCATAATATCCTCGCCGGAATTTTCTCCAATCAGGGGTTATATCAGCAGGCCTTAGAGCAATATCAACTCGCTCTGCCACTGGCAGCGATGCTACCGAACCCACATTTCTACCATCAAACTGAAAACAATATGGCCTTAGTGCTGCTGAAATTAGGCCAAACTGGCGAAGCTCGCAGCTACTTTCAACGGTTCTACCAACAAGGGTTAACTGATAAGGCGCCCAGTGTGCAGGCCGTTGCGCTGAATAACCTCGGTGAAGCAGCGCTACAAAGCGGCGATGTGCAGGCGGCTGAACGCTATCACCAACAAGCACTGGCGCTGCGGGCACTGCACCAACTAGAAGCGTCTTGGTCTTATCTGAACCTGGCTAGGGTTGCATTAGCCCGCAAGGATGGGCCCGCTGCCGTCACTCTGGCCACTCGTAGTCTGCAATTGAGGCAAAATCGTCATGCCTTGGAACAGGCAGAAGCCGGCTTGTTGCGGGTAGAAGCGCTCATGTTATCAAACCAACTCAGTGCAGCAGATCAGCAACTACAACACAGTCTGCAACTGGCGCTGCAGCAAAACGCCTTTGCGTTGTTGTTACAAGGCTGGCAGTTGCAGGCGGAGCTAGCACTGCGTCAGAACAAATATGTCCAGGCCACTGTTGCCATGCAGCAAGCGCTGCAATCTCAGCAACAACTGGCGGATCAGCGTTTTAATCTGGCTTTGGCCCAACAGACAGCCGAGCTTGGGGTGAGCAGTAGAGAAATGGAAATTCAGCGGCTACAGCAACAGCAACAAGCGGAGCAACAGGCCAGTGAGGCCCGCCAGCAAAAACTATGGCTATTGCTTGGTGCCGCCTTTCTGTTGTTTGTGATTAGCTTCGGCTTTAGTTTGCAGATCCGGCGAAAAAATCAGATGTTGGCGCATCATCTGGCTGAACTGGAGCGCACGCGGCAACAACTGATAGAAGAGCGAAAACTGGCAGCCCTGACCCACCTGGTCAGCGGTATGGCCCATCAGCTGAATACCCCGCTTGGCACCCTGCTGACCGCAGTCTCTTGTAGCAGCGAACAACTGCAGATACTGGCGAAAACACTGGCTGATAAAAAACTGAACCTTGCGCAGCTGCAGCAGTTTATCGACGAGCAGCAACAGCTGATGGCGCTGGCAGAACAAAGTATCCAGCGCACCTCCGGGCTGGTCGAACGCTTTAAACTGATCTCGGCAAAACCGCAGCAACCCGATGCTGAACCTGTGCCTGTGCGTAGTTTTGTTCAGCAATGGCTGGCAACTCATCTGGCACTGCAACCGCGCGAAGCGCAGCTGCAAGTTGAGGGCGAAGCGTTGGTCTGGCGGTTCGACACTCAGTTACTCGGCAAAGTGCTGACAGCCCTGCTCGACAATGCACTGCAGCATGCGGAACCGGCTACGGCACCGCTGCAAATAGTGCTGCGCCTGGCCCAACAAAGCTCGGCCGACGGCGGCGACCTGTTGTTGTATTTCAGCGATAATGGCCGCGGCATTCCGCCAGGGCTGCAAGATAAAATCTTTGACCCGTTTTTCACCACTAAACTAGGTCAGGGCAGCTTGGGGCTTGGTCTGAATATCGCGTACAACCAGTTAAAGCTGATGGGCGGCCTGCTGGAGTATCTGCCCGAACAGCCCGGCAGTTGTTTTCTGATCCGTTTGCCGGCGCTGCCGGAATCGCGCTCAACAGCACAGAGCTGTGCAGACTGAAGACATCGCAGCCTTACAGCGCGGTTTCAGCGCGACGACCGATAGTGTTCAAAGCTGCACGTGCTGCTGTGATTTTACTTTAAGCAGGTCTTCGATCGAACTGACACCCGGGGTATTCCAAACCGTTTGAACCACCAGACGGTGCTCGGGCAAACTCGGCACAGAACCACCAATCAACACTTTGTCGCGCTGCACATCCAGTGTGATACCAGCAGTATGGATTTGACTCTGGCGCAAAAACGCAGCACGGATATCATGCAGAATATCGGTTTCGCCAGGCGCCGGCTGCAGCGTGATTTCATTGCTGACACCCCGTACGCCCATCAGATAACGCACTGAATCATATGCAACCTGACGCAAAAACTGCCAAGCCACGCTGCCATAGAGCGTCACCCAGCCTTTTTCGACTTTCACCGTCAGCTTGTGCAGCGCGGCATGATTAGACCAATGCAAGACCGACTCGATGCGCCGCGCCAATTCCACATCGGATTTTTGATTCAGCTCCGGCAAACTAACGTTCAGCTCGACCACCAAAGCCCCGACCCCGGCCACACGCAGTGCCGCGCGTTCGGCATTAGCTTTGTCCGCCAATGAGGACACAGTGCCGCTCAGCACCACCAGATCGCCCTGAACATTGACCCGAATATCACTGGCATTGATCGACGCTTCCCAGCTCAGTTCATCCAGCACTTTTTGTTGCAATTGTGTAGAAAAATTCATCTTGCCGACTCCTGCTGTAAAAGAAGCCAGCATACCAGCCGCATTGCCGACAGACTGTGCGCTAAACCGCACAGCGCTGAAGACAAGAAAGCGTCAGCAAGCAGGATTAAGGCGTGATTTTATAAATCACATTGACAGTTTTAGAGATTTGGATCGCTTGCGGGATAAAGACCTGCTGCTGCGGGCTAGCGGCCCGATCTGCCATCATACTGCCGGCCACAGCGACACTGTCGCTACTGACAAAAGTCGCAAACAGCCGGTCGAAAGAACCATTGTCATTAAAGGCAAACACACTCTGGATTTTCACGCCTAAGCCTTCCGCCATCTGTTCCGCTTTTTTCTTTGCCTTTGCCGCCGCGGCAGTGATCAGGGCCGTTTCAATCTCTTCCCGGTTACTGATGTCAAAACTGCTGGCCAGATCATGCACATAGTCGGTGGCGTACAGCTGCTGCATCAGCGTCGGGTACTGTTTTAAATCAGTGATCGCCACTTCAAAGCGCCGGTTCAGGTCATAGCCGAGAATTTCCAATTCATTGTAATGCTCATCTCTTTTGCGCTTTGCCGATTTTTCTAGTTCAAAGGCGGTGATCTGCGTGTCACTGATGCCATTGGCTTTGAACAATGCCAATACTTTACTGCTGGCCTGGGCTAATTGGGCGTTCGCCACTTCGCTGCTCTGATGAAAAGTCGTCACGCGGAAACTGAGTTTGGCGCTATCCGGTGCCACTTGTTGACTACTTTCGCCGGTCACGGCCACAAATGGAAAATCCGGCAACGGCGAAGCCAGACTACAAAAGGTGCTGAGCACTAAAGCGATCAAAAGATAAAATTTCATGCTGAGGTTTTCCCTAAAAACAAATATGACCTGATGGTCTTGCTGACTGACCCAGTGTCGACGACAAAGTTGCATCGGCCTGCACGACAGTAACAACAGCGCGCCGTCGTCGGGCCCCATGTGCGCATCAACTATGGCAGATCTGCAGAAAACACAAAGCCGCCCATGTGGCGGCTTGCGGCATCATACTGCAGAGTCTGCGCGCTTAACGCGAACCCGGCTTTTTACCTGTTTGTGGCTTGGTCGAAGGCTTTTTGCCGCCGATAGGCGCTGCCGGTGCAGAACGAGTCCGACGCGGCGGTGCTTTAGGTTTCTCGGCATTACCGAGCGCAATCACCGTTTCGCTGGCTTTGTTTGAACGACCTGTCACTACTTTGCGTGAGATACTTTTTAATAACGACACACGGTTACTGACTTCAAAACCCGGCTTCACAATGCGGCTGATTTTGCTGCCAATCAGCTTTTGAATGCGCTCTAAGGTCAGTTCTTCTTCGCGGCTGACAAAAGAGATGGCATTGCCGGCGGCACCCGCACGACCGGTGCGGCCGATACGGTGTACATAATCTTCCGGTAAATACGGCAGATTAAAGTTGACGACATAATCCAGCCCCTGAATATCGAGGCCGCGGGCCGCGACTTCAGTGGCGATCAGCACCTGTAACTTGGCTGATTTAAACTCGGCAATGGCGCGGCGGCGCGCGCCCTGGCTTTTATCGCCGTGACAAACCGCAGCATCGATTTTGCGCTGCTGCAAACCGGCGAGCAGACGGTCTGCCTGTTCTTTGGTACTGGTAAAGACCAGCACCTGAAACCAATTCTGTTCAGCCAGCAACTGTTCGAACAGTTCGATTTTGCGGCTTTCTTCCACTTCATACACCACATGGTGCACAGTGTCGGCCGT